>Ga0153986_1000587_pt1 | contig 10846 bp, 13 predicted proteins | sample TSGA070MetaG_FD_104724 | JGI IMG/M metagenome (GOLD analysis project Ga0153986, IMG submission 104724) | Attine ant fungus gardens microbial communities from Georgia, USA - TSGA070 MetaG | ecosystem: Host-associated > Fungi > Mycelium > Unclassified | place: USA: Georgia, Alexander Wildlife... | reverse complement strand
TTGTAATATGGGATCCCCAGGATCTTGAGATAAGATTTGGATTGGGGGAGTCTGGGGGAGACGTTAGTGTTACTTAGGTCCTCGAGACCTTTGAAGTATTTTTCTATGATGGAGAGGTCGCTCGGGGAGGCAACCTCACTGGTGGTAATGGTGATGCCATTCAGAGATGTACGGATACAATCTGAACATACCTTGGATTTGTGCACTTTAAGGAGGTTGTTAATGGCCGCAATGTGTTTGTTGGCCTTACTGTAAATACTATTTTTGTGAATTGGGTCGAATGGAATGAGAACGTTCTTGCGTGAGAGTCCTTTGGTAGTTATTTGGATTTTTCATTTCTGAGAGGCAGGGTTAGTGTTATGTTGACTTGCTTTGTGCATGTCAAGTATCTTGTTGGCTGAGAGAGACGGAAAAGCCTCGCGAAGTTTGAGAATATTGGCAGAGGCACTATTGATGGCTCTGGCATATGATTTTTTAGGAGGGAAGTTTGATTTCTTGGCCTCTCGAGCTGCATTGTTTTTGTTGATTTGATCAACGACTTTCTTCTGGACGTCAGTGGGGAGGTGGAGAGGGATAGGAGGGGGAATTCTTAAAACCTGAGCTTTAGGAGAATCTACTTGCGAGGGGTTGGTGGGCGTGTTTGTTTTTGATTTTTTGTGTTGTCTGCCTTTGAATTGAGTGGAGACATGGTCGCAGAAGGAAACATTGTCATTGGTGAGAGAGTGGTCCCATTTTGAACTATAGATGGCAGAGAGAAAGAGCCAGGCAGTATTACCAAATTTGTGAAATAATTCAACTAAGTTGGGGTCGTTATCCTTTAGATCCCTTTGGTTTATGTAAGCCGCTGCTCTTTCGAGGGAAGAAACAATGTTAGTGATGTCCTGATTGAATGCTTCCTTGATACCAAATATGGACAAGGCTTGAAACTGGCCATCCCAAAGTGAAGTGTCCGCAGGTGCATTTATGTCATATGGGATGACGAATGGGCTAACGTCCATTTAGGCATCAGTGGAGGGGATAGGGAGGGGTGTGGAGACCTCGTGTTCAATAGATGAAGGCATGGGTTCCACGTGTGGGGCCGGTAAGGAGGTTTGGGCTGGAAAATCATATTCAAGTTCTGCTTGTTCCTGGGTGGGGAGGGTGTTGACGAAGTCTATTTGCTCGAGGGCCGGGATAGCGTCCTCGAGTTCCATTTGTTCTGCCCAAGAAGAGAAGTGGGCAAGAGGGTCTACATCCATTTCAGCCTCTCTTGCAACCTTCTTACAATATTCCTCCATGGAGGACAAAGTTTCAGTTGATTCACACAAAATCATAGAGGACGAACAACGCTGCCCGACGCTGGCACGAGAATAGGGATGACCTCTGGGGAGGAGAGGCTGAGTAGAAGACATTCTATTCACTATCAATTACTCGAGCGCTACCAAGTATGGTGGTGGTATGAATTGATGGTGACTCAATCTATTTATTTATTTTATGCTATTCTAGTGTTCTATAATAATTAGTTTTTTAACTTTAATAAAAAAAACTTATTTTTAAATAATAATACTTTCCAGAGGTTTTTGTCACTAAAATTATACAAGAAAAACTATTTGTTATTTTTTGATATTTCTGAATATCAATAAACTACTTTTCAAGAATACAAGTTTCATCATTGAACATTTTAAGTCTAAAGTTTTCTACTTTATGTATAGTTACAAATACAATAATCTGGTGATATCTTGGCTTTTTTTTTTGATAAAAAACTTTCCTTTTAACACTATTGTTACTACTATACTACCAAGAGCATATTAACTATTAAAACCATGAAATTACTAGATAACTTCTCTAGAGGTCTCTTTCCTCTACAAAAGTGTTTTTTATATTAAGTTTGTATTCTCTCCATTGCACTCTATGGTTTTCAATTATGGTATTCCAAAAACACTTCTATGAAATACCATATTTACAAACTTAATAAAATGCAATAATGAGCTGTTTTGTGAATCACTAGAGCATTTACTCTCAGAAAACATCAAGGACATAACTAGATAATTTCATCTTAGATACATAACTATTCCATATAACCATGCTATTTCATCTCTCTTTGAGCATAGCCATACCCACAACTTCTCCTTTTATAGGTTTGTCTTTTTTAATTTTATCTCTAGACAAAAACTCAAACTTAAGAGTTCTATCACTGGTGTTGATTGTCGACTAACACAAATCTTCATTACTTTTGAAAATTCCTCTAGATACATAACTACACCAGGTCTCAGAGTAGTCAATTATTTCTCTTCTTAGTTTTCCTTTTATACTTTGGATAGTACAAAAGAAAACAAAAAAGAAATCCACATAAAAAATCTCAAAAATGTCTTTTCCTTTTCTCAATTTCTTCCTTCTCATATTTGTATTATAGCTAATAGAGAAGTTAAAGATAGGACCACCACTACCATTTCACACATTTGGCAAAACAACGTAATTATTTATAAGCCAAAGATGCACACTACTAGCATAACCTCAACTGAGGCCGAAATCATGTCCATGTGTCTTGGACTTGAACAAGTCCTAGAAACAGCAGATGTCAAGAAAACCACTATTATTACTGATGCCATTCATAGCACAAAGAAACTATTCAATGCATTGTGACACCCATACCAGACCTGTCATGATTCATCTTGGACAGGCCTTCTGACATCAGGGAACACCAGCTGTTATTGATGGCTAGCTATAGGAGTTAGCAGTGACACCTCTGGGAAGGTGTAAATGATGGACACACATAGACACATGACAGTTGGACACTTGACATGTATATGACAAAGTATAGGAGCTAGTACATAGAATAGTTCTTATAGATACATGTGACGACCTGGTAGCTACTCTGTATAAATAGCTAGAGTGAATACCAGGAGAACTTGTCGAGTTCTTGTTAGACATCCTAGTCTTTGAGTGGCAACCCCTTCCCTCCATTCTCTCCCAAGTCCCTTCTGACCTAGCACTGCTGCTGCTCGCGGCTAGTTGCTAACAGAAGTCTGGTCAAGGTTTTCAGTAGAGTTATATTGAATAACAAAGATAGCAAGTATTAGATTGCATTCTTGATCTATCCAAGGACAGAGAGCATGGAGGATGAAGAGGACTATTTTCCAAGTATACCTCAGAAAGAGAGAACTTGTTGTTCCCTTCTCTTTCTGGATGTATTTATCCTAAACTAAACTGTTACAAGTTACTATCTACTAAGATTCTACTTGTAATGATGTCACTAGTCCAAGTCATAATTCGAGTCATTGTCTATTCTGGTGGAGTCCAAGGTTTCTCCAGTCAGTTTTTTCACCTAGGATTTTCCTAAGTCCATCCTAGGTTTCTCTGAAGTCTGTCCATACAATTGTCCAAGATAAGTCTGTTGTTCCATTCTAGGGCTCACTTCCATTCTGGTGCTTCTTTCCACTCCTTTACACTTTTGGGCAACCATTTCTCCTCTTCCCACTCTTGATAGGAGCCATTATCTCACTCCATACTGTTCATGTTCATAACATAGGATCCTCCAAAGTCTATCCATTTACTTGTTCAAGGTAAGTCCATTGTCCCATTCTGGTGCTTCTTTCTATTCCTCTGTACTTTTAGGCAACCATTCCTCTTCTTCTTATTCCTTCTCTTTCCATTCTTGATACAAATTGTCTTCCCACTCTCAATAGGAGTCATAGTTCCACTCTATATTGTCCATGTTTATAACAGAGTTTGCCTATAATAATAAAGCTGTTATAAGTCACCACTTTGAACCATTGACTAGCTACCACAGCTAAGTTAATATTTATATTTATATTCCTTTTCTTTTATTTTCTGTTTCTATTTATAGTGTGGGAAAGTATATCACATTTTGTGACATAAGGTGTAACAGGGTCACGTCACACTTGGTCACATGAAGGCATGGGAAAGCAGTGCACAGACCAGGATGATTGTGTATAAGTAGATAGACCTAATAAATGAGAACTCTAATGAGTTCTCTTTGTGTATGCTAATAAGAGAGCAGTGGCTTTATTCTGGCTCAGGAGTCAATCACTACAAAAGTGCACACAAAAACAAAAGTGTCACCATTCAAAACAAACAATGGTCAAAATCCAAGGATGGGTTTCAAGCTGAGAACAAAGGGGAAGTACAAGGGGGCAGAAAAATTTGTGGGGAGGATGAAGAAAGTTCAAGAGAAAGCCAAGGTAGTACTCACTAAGGCACAGGAGGACATGAAGAGGTATGCGGACAGATATAGGGCAAATGCAGTGGAGTACAAGGTAGGGGACTTGGTGCTACTCAGCACTAAGGACCTAAAGTGGCAAATGGTCAGATAAAGATCTAAAAAACTGACAGAATGGTTTGTGGGACCATACAAAGTCAAAGTAATAATATCGAGTAATGTGTTAGAATTGGATCTACCTAGTACAGTAAAAATATACCCAGTAGTAAACGTCAGTAGAGTAAGGAGGTACATAGAACAAGTCAACAGCTAGAAGAAGGAGAAACCAGCACCTGTAATCATGAAAGGAGAAAAAGAGTAGAAGGTAGAAAGAATCTTGAATAAAAGGAAAATACAAGGAAAGGACAAGTTTCTAGTACAATAGAAAGGACTCATGGTAGAGGGAGATACTTGGGAGAGCAGGGAGAACTTGGAGAATGTGGCAGAGTTGGTGAGAGAATTTGAGGAGGAGTATAGCAGAGACAACCAGGAGATGAGACAACAAGAAAGAGTAGAGGAGAGAAATGAATATAGTAGGGGAGAATTTCCTGGGCAATTCACCACCAGGAATCTATTCAGATGTCATGAACCACCTCCCTGAGGGTTGACTAGCCACCACAGCTAGGTCAATATTTATATTTCTTTTACTTTTTTATTTATTTATTTTCAGATAAAGTTATGTCCTAATGACAAGATGACTCAATACTGATGTGACAGTCATGTGCATGTACAAACATCAGTAAACAGATCAGTTTGTATATAAGTAAAGATGAATCCAGCAAGAACTTCCATCAAGTTCTCTTTGTCTACGCTGATAAGAGAGCAGTAGCTTTATTCTGGCTCAGGAGTCAGTCACTACATCGGATGGACAGATAAAGAGTACAACCACCAGTATTGGCATAAATTGGACAAGAATTGGAGACAATGGAAGAGAACTGGCTCAATGAGAGGAGAGAGGAGACTGACCATGGTTCATGAAGATGATGAAGAAGAAGAGAGAAAGATAGAAGAATGGAATGAGGAGGACGAGATGGGTTGCATAGAGGATAGCTCCAATGAACTGTAAAAAGTTGTTGGGATAACAAATCTTAAGAGGAGGGTGGTGTCATGAATTGCTCTCTCTGAGCTTTGACTAGTCTTTACAACTAAGTTGATATTAATATTTCTTTTCTTTTCCTTTTTTTTTATTTTTCTTTTACCAAAGTGTGATAATGGAATAATGACACAATTGTAACTCAACATCAAGTCCTACATACAAATGTTAGTAATTAAAGTAGTTTGTATATATGTAGAGCACAATCCAATGAGAACTCTTCACAAGTTCTCTTTGTCAACTCTGACTTAGAGTGGGACCGTAAGATATCATGTCAAGTGATCCTTACAAGATGCTGGGGATGTGGAGAGCTTGGGCATTGTCTATGGGCATGTCCTAAGAAAGTGGTGTGCCCAACCAGGGGAGAAGTGCAGTAAAGAGGAGTGGGAAGGTTAAGGTACCATGAGTGTGGAGGAGAAAACCATGTGGCAAGAAACTGCAACAGTTATTGGAGATAGAGAGAGGAGAAGGCCAAAGAGAAATGGAGGAGGTTGACAGAAAGAAACAAGGAGGGCAATAAGAGGACTGTGAGGTGCACACTGCAACCTCTGAGAGAAGTATGGATGACAATTGGAATGGAAAGAATTGATACTCATGAAGGAGTAATGGTGAGAATGCTCTTGGATATGGGAGCAACTGGAATGTTTGTAGATAGGGAGTTTGCTGAACAGAGGGGATTCATGTTAGAAAAGCTGGACAGACCCAGTAATGTGACAAATGTGGATGGAACAAATAATAGTGGAGGGAGAATAACACACAAAATTGAGTGTAATATATATTATAGGGGACATGTGGAAAGGATAAGGATGGATATATGTAACTCGGGGAGAACAAAAGTGATTTTAGATATGCCATGGCTAGCAGCACATAACCCAGAAATTGACTGGGAGAAGAGGGAAGTAAGAATGATGAGATGCCCACTCATGTGTGAAAGGAATAAGAAAGCAGAAAAGGCAAGCACCAAGGAGACAACAGTGAGTTGAGAACCTAGAAGGGTAGAAGAAGAAGAGATAGTAAATTGGGCAGCAGATAAGAAGGAGGATTAGTGTCATGACTCGGATTCAAACCCCAAAGTTTCACCCACCTTCAAAGGACTTCTGGATAACCTAATGGACTATAACACAACTCGGGCTATAAATAGAACAGGTCAGGTGACCATATTACATAAACAGTATAGAACCTTCTAGATAGACATGTGACCCATGGGAATTTGGTGCACAGACCAAGCCCAACATGTATATAAGATAGAGATAATACACTGGGGAACTCTATCAAGTTCTTCCTAACCCCTTACCTAGGGTTAGCCCTTAGTCTTCATGACCATTGCCTTACAATTAGGGAAGAGAAGAGGAAGTGGAAATGGATCATTGGAAAGTTGAGGGAATGGTTCCAAAGAAGTTTCATAGGTGGTTAAAAGTGTTTGGAAAAGTAGAGTCAAAAAGAATGCTGGTTTGGAAGATCTAGGACCACATGATTGACCTAAGAGAGGAGTTCAAAGCAAACAAAGCCAAAGTACACCCTTTGTTGAGAAATGAAAGAGACAAAGTGCAAAAGTTTGTCAACAAGCACCTTAAGAAAGGATATCAGACCCTCAAAATCAGAACAGATGTCACTGGTATTCTTGGTAGGAAAGAAGGATGGGGGGAAGCACATGGTTATGGACTACCATAGGTTGAACAAACAGACAGTAAAGAATAATTACCCACTACCATTAATTACAGAACTAGTAGATAATATGGGTAGTAAAAGAGTATTTACTAAAATGGACTTATGATGGGGATACAATAACTGTTATGAATTGACTTGACCCAATTGAGAAGTTATACGACATGTACTTGGAGGAAGAGGAAACCCCACAGATCATGGTAAAAGAGGCAAAAGAGGATTTTTGACTGCAATGAGCGAAAGGTAATGGGCGGTGGTAGTCCCCAATTGTGTGCTAAAGGTTCAGAGGGGAGAATAACAAAAAGAGGGTGACAGAAAGGATTAAAGATTGAAGCACAGCTTAGCTTGTAATATAAAAATAGTTAGAAGGATCGTAAGATCAATCTAGATTGTCCTCCTGTGGTGCTCCTAAGGTATCAACCTTTACACATCATAACAAGCTCACTAGCAAAAGTAGTCAGTAAACCAACTCATGGGCTTACCAATCTCAACCAAGTCCACATTTGCACCCCCAGCCTGAACCTTACAGGTGTGATGGAGTCTGAGTTGATGGCTAGCCAGGCATTTCCAGCCTGCTACCTTGCCAAAGGTTGTCCAAGTGACCACCAGGATTCTGCCTTTAGACCAAGTAGGTATAATACAAAATAAGGCCCAGCTTAGACATCCCACCAAGTGTTATGAACCGCCTTCCACAGGTATTTGACTAGCCACTACAGCTAAGTCATTATTTATTTTCTTTTACATTTTCTTTTGATTTATTTTATAAAAGTGCTGCGTCCAAACAAAAGATGACTCAATAGTGATACAATGGTCATGCATATGTACAAACGTCAGTAAATAGAATAGTTTGTATATAAGTAGAGAGGAATCTAGTGAGAACTCTTATTGAGTTCTTTTTGTCAACGCTGACTTAGAGAGCAGTTGGCTTAATTCCAGCCCAGGATCTAAGCTAACCTTACACCAAGGTCACACTCTTACTTGTCTCTAGAATCGCTTTCCACAATTCCAAGAGCTTCAGAGATGAAGGCAGCTGCCAAAAGTAGGCTGCTTCCATCCTCTCCACCCTAAGAGGTATATTAATACAATTGTTTGAAACTCAATCAAAATATAAATATAAAAATATTACCCTCCCTCCCTCAGCTTCTTGTACATTCCCATGTCTCAGGCCCAACTGGCCCATCAGTGCCCTCTCCTCTGACAGCTCTGCTAACGCCAATTACAACCATGTGCTCCTATCCTGCTTCATTGTCTTACCTGCTCGTCATCTCTACTTCTCAGAACCGACACACTCTTCCCCCAATCCCATCCTAGATGCTGGTCTTGCTGGATGCAAACCTGTCCCATGCTATAGTTGTTGTAGGCCACATTCGTGTTCCAGGTGAGCCTGTTACTGCACAGACCAGCAGGGTCTAAGCATTTTTGGGCCACCGCACTGCTTGTAGACCCAACTAAGTTCATTCTAAAACTAAATTAGCTAACCCTCTGGCAACTTACCTGTATTCTTGAGGCCTAGGCAGTCAGTAAGGTCCTCCTACCTCTTGTTGGCAAGTGATAGGCCCATGACTGCTGTGTATGACCATCCATTCTAGTTTCTAGATTGCATTTGGGGCTCATTGGTGAGCTCTAGAGCACTCCCCACCAAGTGAGTATAGTGCTGTATGTCCTCTTGTACTGCCTTTTGAAGGAATTTTTAATTCTGGCATAACAACAGAGATAGCAGATGAGGGATTGGACTTTGACTTGGACTTAGAGAATAGGCCATCAGACCCATACCTCGAATTTGTAAGGATCTGTTAATGTAGCACCTCAAGGTCCCACTCAATGTCAGAGTAGACAAGAAGAACTCATTAGAGTCCTCATAGGATTATGCCCTACTTATATACAAACAGATCTATTTACTGTCATTTGTACATACATATGCTTGTTGTCCCACAATTGAGTCATCTTCCTTGTGCTTGGTCTTGTCTTGCTTCTATTATTAGATTTGAGAAAAAGAAAAGAAAATAAATATTGACTTAGCTATGGTGGCTAGTCAATGGGTCAATAAAAGAAAAGAAAAGAAAAAGAATAGTAAATATTGACTTAGCTGTGATAGCTAGTCAATGGCTTGAAGAGGCAGTTCATAACAGAATTGTAGATCAGTTTCTTGATGGTTTGATGTGAGATAAAGATGGGATCAAGTAATAAGTCATAGAGTAACTGCTTAGTCAGTAGTATGTACAGACTGTCATAAACTGCTCTTTTCTACTAAGTTATTTTTATTATTCTTTTCCTTTTAATTTCTTTTCCTGTTCTATTTATAGCATGGGAAAGTATATGTCATGCCATGTGACAGAAGGCATGACTATGTCACATCAAAGGTCATGTCATACATCATTTGGTTGGGAGCATGGGATAGTAGGTGCACAGACCATTAGAAATGTGTATAAGTAGACAGACCAATAAAATGGGAACTCTAACAAGTTCTCTTTGTCCATGCTGATAAGAGAGCAGTTGGCTTAATTCCAGCTCAGGAGTTGGCTTGCTACACAGACCATATAAAGTAGTATAAAGTCTGGGCACAATCAAGTTCTCTTGGAACTATCTCTAAGAGTTTGGTCTGATAAATTGTTACAACGAGTCAAACCTTACAATAACATGCAGATAAAGAAGGGAGACAAGTGGAAGGTGGCCTTCACCACACATGTGAGGTTGTTCAAACCTATAGTCATGTTTTTTGTGATGACAAACTTGTCACAAAAAAGTGACTACTGAATGAGAACAGGAAGTATAACAAAATACTTGTTCAAAAGAACTACATAAATAGCTGGACCCACATTACCAAGTAGCCTTGTTGACGTTGCCCTTTTGGTGTAGTGGTAAACCATACAGAACACTGTCATTGGTCCTGGCACAACTGTGACAAAACTTACCTGCCATGTTCCAGACAATGATAAATGAAATCCTGAGGAATATGATCAATGAAGGAAAGGTGGCAGTATTTGTGGATAATGTATTGGTTGGGATGGAAAGCAAAGAAGGACACAATGAAGTGGTGGAGGAGGTGCTAAGGAGACTAGAGGAAAACAATCTCTATGTCAAACCAGAAAAGTGCATGTGGAAGATGAAGAAAGTGCTGTTCCTAGGAGTTGTGATAGGAGAGAGAAAAGTTGAAATGGAGAAAGAAAAGGTAGAAGGAGTGTTGAGGTGGCTGATGCCACAATGCGTTAAAGATGTTAGGAAGTTTCTGGGATTGGCCAACTATTACAGACAATTTGTAAAGGATTTTGCCAAAGTAGCACTACCAATGAACAAACTAATAAGAAAGGATCAGAAGTAGAAATGAGGGGAAGAGGAGCAGAGAGTGTTTAAACTCTTAAAGGAAGTATTCACAACAAGACCAGTGCTGGCTACACCCAGCTTAGATAAGGAGTTCAGAGTCAAGGCAGATGTATCAAACTTTGCAACAGGAGATGTAGTATTAGCCAACTCCTGAGCTGGAATTAAACCAACTGCTCTCTTGTCAGCATAGACAAAGAGAACTTGATAAGAGTTCTTGCTAGATTTGTAAGGGACCTCAAGGGTTGGCCAGTATGAAGCTGCTGCCCTAACTCAAGGTGGTGGTGGTTAAGAGAACTCAATAGAGTTCCCACTTGATTCATGCCCAGACTTTATACTACTTTACATGGTCTGTGCACGATGGTGACTAAGCAGGTACTCTATGACTCGTCTACTGATCCCTTATCTTATCTCTCCATCACTGATTGCCAAAGCATGGAGAATCTAGGCCTACAAGTCCATGTAAGGATCGGCCGGCCCTTCTATGTCTGAAACAAAGTCCAACCCATCATCTCCTAATTCTACAATCCTCGGAGTGTCTTCTTCCTCCGAGTACATATCATACAATTCTT
>Ga0153986_1000586_pt1 | contig 10878 bp, 16 predicted proteins | sample TSGA070MetaG_FD_104724 | JGI IMG/M metagenome (GOLD analysis project Ga0153986, IMG submission 104724) | Attine ant fungus gardens microbial communities from Georgia, USA - TSGA070 MetaG | ecosystem: Host-associated > Fungi > Mycelium > Unclassified | place: USA: Georgia, Alexander Wildlife... | reverse complement strand
GAGCGGTCATTGGGGAATGGCACCTCAGGAGGGACGATGGTCTTACCGCGCAGTATTCAAACATGAGAAGGCAGAGCCAAGACCCTTAGTTCCAGGAAGGAGCGAGTCCTGACCAACTTGAACGTTATCAAGGAAGACGGAACCAGTAAGGGATACACGGAGCGCAAGTTTATTCTTGATAGCTGGTGCAGTGAGACCCTGGGATTTCTACAAGTTTCTTAATAACCACCCCAGTGCGCGCAACAGAAGAGATGCACCTGCTCAACGAGGAAACCGCGGATGCGATTATCCCACTTGCATTTTGCCCAAATAACAAACAAGTCCCTGTATCAGGATAAATACATGATACGATACCGGGAACGAAGTGCTCACGCGACAGGTGCATTGGAGATCCAAGTCTTGCTACCCTGCAGGATAAACCCACCATCAACCTCTTCGGCGGTAGTTTCCATGTTTCCAGGATCAGAACCATGATTGGATTCAGTCAAACCCTGACAGGGATGATCAGCCTCCTTCAACCGACAGGGGAACACGCACGAAAGCACCAGTCATCTCTCCCTTGGCTACATAATCAATTCATGCATATGAGGCGAAAAGTGCCACTGCACGCGTTCGAGAGGACGTACCCAATCGAGGAAGATACTTCTCCTTTTGTGCCTCTGTACCAAATTCATTGATAGGGTGCATCACAAGAGAAGACTGTACAGATGTCGTTGAACGGTAGCCAGAATCAACCCTAAAGGAAAAGTAATACCTTGACGTTTGTTTTTTCTGAAATTACTAAGGATAGCGTACCGTTCAATTTCACGCATGATCAGACCATATGCGACATTGCTAACCCCAGCACAACCATACCCCTTAATTGTAGGTCCAAGCAGACCAAGCTTGCCCATTTCTGGAAGAATGTCATGATTGAATTCTGTGTTCATTGTTGTAGCGCATCTCTAGATTGTAGAAGCACAGAGACGAACCCTCTGTCCTCCATTGGTGGAGCACTCGAGGCATCAAGTTCTCCTGTCGAACATGACTGTCTGAATCATGATTGTAGTTTCAAGCATGACTGACCTGGCAGTATTCATGGGCAGTGTCGCTAACACGGTGTCAGGAATGGTCAATAGATACATGCATAAACGCACCGGATAGCGATCTCCTCTTCCGTCAACTGTGACTCGAAGTTCAAGGGATCCTAAAAACATACCTCAGTGATGAGATCACTTCATTGTTTATTCCACCCACCTCCCAATTAAACTTGGAAAGCTCTGCAATAGATTGAGAGGGCTGAATGGGGAGTAAAGTCAAGAAGGACAAGATGTTTACGCACGACTTGCAGTTCGGATTCCAGTGGTTGCTGGCAGTCTGACTCCAGCAGCTGCCTGACGAAGAATTCGATGCGTAAAGGTCAACATTGCAAATGAGGATCAAGGGAGGGATAGAGTGAACTTGTTGATGTGATATATTAATACGCGAGATCCGGGGAAACTGGTGATCCCGGATCTCGGAGAAAAGTACACATGTCTTACTTGACTCATACTCAATGTCTAGTTCAATAAAACACTCTCGATTATGGGCATGGACATAAACAAACTTGCCATACTGCATCACGCAGTACAAAGCGGGTAAAGGGCCATATGTATTGCATACAAATAATTAGATGTTAGAAGGGTAAAGCATCTAGACAGAGCCAAAGTCAGTGTAATTACCCCGTATCTGCAATCACAAGATGCTCACCACTCGGACAGAAGCACCGAACGCACTGGGAGGTAGATTGGAACGGAATTTCGCCTTCGCAACGCCTGATGAGCCGTGCGGTCGGGTTATACGACTAGATATAGATAAATATAAAGTCTCTCAGCGCATTGAATAGGATAGACTCCAGACAACGCTCACCCCCAGATCACACGAATTTTGGAACCCTGGATTTCCCGCTTGGCTTTGTAGACGTATGCAACACGCTAAGAACACAGGTTTTGATCACTGTGCTGAACCCAGTTCGGAACTCACGAACCTTGCCAAGATAAAACTGAACATCCTCCTTTTTGCCAACACCCTCAATCTGAATCAGTGAAGTATTAGGACGAGAATTGCGTTTAGCCCGCTTGTGGCCGAGAACACGGCCTTTGCTGTACAACCTATGACAATAGAGATAACATATTGAGCCCATGCATTTCAGCCAAATTTCAGCCAGAATATTGAGGTCGGTGTGCGGACAGAAGAAAATGGGAACAGAAGGGAAAGGTTTTGATGAAATTCACATCATCCATTGAAACCTAGAGCCATCCAACCCATTCGTCCAGCTTCAGACTTGACACAAGCCAATCGTACGTGCTTTAGAACATCACAGAGTCAATAGCTCACCTAGTAGAGCCCATTTCGTCTTGAAGAGTGTCGGCGGCGTCGAGAGTGCTTGATCTATCGGAATGTTTGGAAACTTGGAACCAAATATGGACAAGCACTTCTCATCAAGCGGTAACTGGTGTATTAGAAATATTTTAGGCCCTATCAGATAGTCTAAAGAAATGAGGATTACGGTTATCCCGACTTGTGGTCCCGTCGTTCTCTAGTTCCACTCCTTCCACCTCTTGAGTCTCTTATTACGAGTTTCTGAACCCTTAGTGAACCTGCCTTGTGCAATGTTCCAGTCATCAGACCTTGGTAGTACGATTGAGTGGCCAACCTCTGATCTCAAGTCTCCAACCGAAGAAGTAGGAGCAACAAGTGGAGAAAGAGATTGGGATTTATCTGAGTGAGAACCTGTCGAGTCAGGAGAACTCGAAGAAAGGGTAGAAGATAAAGACACTGGAAAGGTGTGTTCTGCTTCGAATCTGGTTGCTCGCGATGTGTTCGTTTGTTCAGAAGATGATACATCATCGAGTAAATCCGTATCAGCCATTTCACCATTGGTAGTCTCTACAGATGTGATATCCTTGGGCTCGACGACCTGCGGCTCTGCAGGTATCTCACGATGTTGGATATCGTCCATTTTCAAAATCCACTCTGTGGGTTCCTGCAGAGCTTTTTTTGGTTGCTCGACGACAGAGAACCAGTCATCAACGGCGGTTGGTTGCTCAGATTCATTTTGTCGCGTCATTTCTGACACCACTGGAGCCGGTTTTGCAGTTTCCTCGGATTGGATCTCGAAAGGATTTGGCTCTTTGCAGTAATTTGCCCAAAATCTCAACGTTCTTCGCATGTAAACATGGTCCATGGTCTCCTTTGTCAGGTCTTGATTGGTGATAGGCAGTGTTGAATCGATTGGTTCCATCGGATGAAATCCACCCCATTGGAGCATTTTCGAGCCGATGGCCTTTCGCTTAAACTCTTCCATGAACAATGGACGGAAGGGAGAAAATGAAAATTTCGCCCTGGCTTTCATTTGTCAGTTCAATAGCTCCAAGAGAAAACAGAGATCACACATACCGGCACGCTGTATCCCAAAATCGATAGTTTTCTCTTCCCGATCCATCACACTGACCTGACCAGCTGTAAGGAACTCCACATCTCCTGTGATGAAGTGTTTGATATCATCTAAACCAATTCCTCCTGGCCGTTTGGACTGAACTTTTGGGCCTCGTATATGAAAGACTTCAGGCAAAACGGGTATTCGATTCAACGACTCAATTTTACAAAAGGTTATTCCCACTTTGGTTTGATAGGTGGAAGATGAATCAGCATCCTAGATGTGTTCAGACAAGCTTCTAGCAGCACGTCTAGGTCTAGGCGTACCTTTCGAAATGCAAAACTTTCAACTGGCCCGTACTTTTGTTCGACAGCCCTTATTAGAACGAAAGCCTCCGCCATATTTCTAAGCAGGTCCCATGTTGTCACTTCTGCGCACCTGTTTTCTGCAAGAACCAGTGGGGTGGCCTCATCGAGGTACCGCTCTCTATAAGATGAGGGCGATTTCGATGAAAGAGAATTTAAACGAGCAGAATACTGTTTCTGTGTCCCAAAGTGTGGCCGCAAGGTTGTCAGTAATGAGGGCCGAAGTGTTCCTGTGTGTAGTCGTAACATCCACTCGTATAAAAAAGATGAGATGGCAGTTCCAATTTAGGTGCTTTCGTCACGAGACTTGAAACGTTGACCCTTGACCACAAAGATACGATGCCAAATGCTGCGAAGACGAGTCAGTCACTTTCAAGAATTTTGAGCTCAAAGATTGGGTAGTATTTCTATTCCGATCTCTCGAGTATGCCCACCAGCATACCACTCCTTCATTCAAAGCACAGCGCGTAAGACCAACTGATTAAGACGAGACGGCCAAGAAGTTCGGATTGGAACGTGTTCCTATTTCATCATTGTCTCTCGGGAAAAATATACGAAGTACTGACATGAGTAAACCTAGTGTTGGTCAGCGTGATCAATGCATTGGTTCAGAGTGTTCTTTAGGATAGGACATATACTTTTGGTAGACCCATCATTAGGTTCAAAGACAGAATTAGCCACTAGCCGGTTGGCATAGGCCAGCCAGGGTGTCTAAAGGTCAATTTAACTTGTTGGGATCTCAAACATGTGTCGAGCCTCAAATGGTACTCGGAAGTTGTTCTAGCATCACATCCAATCCCCCCGCCCTGTTTAGTTTCGTCTTATCACTTGTTGCTGTCTACCAGAATCAATGCAGAGCACGATATATGTTGTACTGACTGTTGACACACGTCACTTCTCATCACATTTGAGAGACTAGATTCATTTCCTGATCCGATGTATCATTTTATGATGGTAATGATGGTAGTTAGAGATAAATACAGGTAGGGGTCACAACCGTAGGTACATTTGGAATTTATCATCAGCCTGTCATGTCTGTTGAATGGTGTCAAGAGAAATGCAGCTCAGTTTAGTTGGATATTTGGGGAGAATACATTTTTTGTATGAAAAATGCCTCCCTGAGACCCCAAAGGCTCACTGACGGCTGTGACACATTCGAAGTCATGCCAGGAGGAAGGCTAAGTTTCAGTGGTATGGTTTCATCAGTGGTTGGGAGACCATGTTAGTGTGTGTATCTCTCTTTGTTCTTAGATACGTACCACCTAATACCTATCCCGACCAAGTACAGCATGATCTCTGAACAGCTATCAAGATTCAACCTAGTATATGAGTTAGTGAGTCCGTATCATTTAAAAGTCAAGACAAGATGTTAATTCTATTTTAGTTCGTACGAAGCAGCTTCTCAGATATCGTATGACCCAAACGCATGTGATGAACGCAAGAACACAAATGACCTTTGCAAGATGACATATTTTAGTAGCGGCCCGTTGGATGAGCAAGAATGATCAGCAACGGCTCTGTGATTCTGACTACCTGGGGTAATTCACTTGTCGGATAATTTTCAACAGTCAACGTTTAGTTGATCTTGAGCCGGGAAAAATCAAGGATGAAATCTCGGCAATACTCTGTATTTTATAAACGATAATGTACTGCAACATAATATCCCTACAGCATTGAAAATCGACGCCATGTTCTTCAAGAAGTTGACTGCTGTTCTTCTCCTGATACCATTTGTTTTTTCTGCTCCTGTACAAGACGTCGCAAAACGCCAGTCAGTTGACACTTCCCAGCACTGTGGTACGCCCTGACCTCATGAATGAGCCGTCCAATCTGACCACGTTCCGTAGGCCAATGGGATACTGTCACTGCCGGTCAGTATACCATGTACCTTGACCAATGGGGCAAGGACAATGCATCGAGCGGTCAAAGCTGTGCCAATGTGGTCTCTCTCAGCGGTTCAAACCTCGCTTGGAAAGACAGCTGGACTTGGCAGGGCGGCAGCGGCGTGAAGAGCTACACGAACATCAATCTCAATGCAAATTTGAACAGACAACTGTCGGCTATTCAAAGTATCAATGTATTTGTTTAACTTGATCCATTTCATAGAATCATATCTGATGACCTAACCCAGGCCGTTTGGTCTTGGTCACAGACGACCTCCGGTTCAATTGTCGCTAATGTGGCATATGACCTCTTTACTTCGTCGAGTGCTGGAGGAAGCAACCAGAATGAAATCATGATCTGGCTTGCAAATTTCAACGCTGGACCAATTTCTTCCCAATATAATTCAGATGGCACACCCAAACCTGTTGCAAGCAACATCAGCATTGCAGGGCACACCTGGTAAGTGCATTTACTCCTTCGTTCATTGACCCTAGCCTGAACCTTGGCAATTGTAGGAATCTCTACTCTGGGAGTAATGGGGCTAATAATGTCTTCTCTTTCTTACTGACGAGTGGCACTGCTCAGAGTTTCAGTGGTGATCTGAATCTTTTCCTCAAGGTACCTGGAACCTGTCGTTTATTTGCAATGATCTGAACTTGTTTATAGTATTTGACATCGAGCCAGACATTGAGTGCTTCTCAGTACTTGACGACTGTCCAGGGTGGCAGCGAGGCCACATCAGGTACTGCAACTCTCTCCAGGTAAGAGATGATTGCTGGCTTATGTTACTGGGACGTGTTCAATCCGTATCTTAGCTCCACCTATAGCGTATCAATCGCTTAGAATTGACAAATACATATTTGTGATGCTTTTGTTGAGGAAATGCACAACAATATTGTCAGACCTGTTGTCGGCTTTGAGGGCCTTGGAATTGGTCAAGGAATGGCACTTACGCAAGGGTGCAAGGTTGATCAATTTGTAGCGTTCCTCACACGTCATCTTGAATTCCTCGTCCTTGTACGATGGGTTATATTTCCGAGTGGATCGCATATTAGTTCCCTGGTATCCCACTTCTCTGAAGCGCTTCGAAAGATGGCAAATCTTTCAGACTAGGAGCCAAGTACTGAGATGGCTATCATAATGAAGAAAATCATTATCGAGGCTGGTATCTCGAGTGTGAATGGCACTTTTGAGGTACTTGCCTTGTATGCCTCCTTTTTGTGTACCGATAGCTTTTGGCAGTGATACATCCGTATTTCAATATATTGTATAATCTGTGCTCTTAAGCTCTTCTTGAATTTCATCATTTTCAATGACATCTTCGAATATTGATTCTTACCGGGAACCTTCCCCGAGAATAGCAGCAACTTCTTTCCAGTCTTTTTTTCATCCATAATCAATCAACTTTCATTTCTTGATTCTCCAACACCACCACCACTTCCACTTTTTCTGCTTTTGGGATTAAGAAAGATCGTGACAATTGACTACCGTGTAATAATATTGTAATGATATTTGGCTTCTGATCCATCCATTTTTCATTGATCCACATACACATTCCATATACACATAGCTAGCAACACCCTCAGACGCACCTCAGACAGACACTCATATGCATACATTGTCTTTACTTCCCTCACTTCCCCTCTCTCTCACGAGTTTGCAATCTAAAGATTCACTTTCGGATCCACTTTCTCACTCTATATCTCTTCAAAGAAAAGAAAAGAAAAGCAATGTCCAATCGTAAACATACTGTCATAAGACTACAGACACTCAAGAAAGATGACGAGAAAAAGGAATACGAATAGGGTATATGCTATAGGGATGTATCTATGTTATAAATGTAATGTCATGTATATATGAGGTCTTGGTATGCGATGCAGTAGAAGAGAGACAAGAAAAGAAAGGAAACGACCATAATAACGAAGTGAATGCATATTAGTTAAGTAGACAACGTGTTAGGGAATTGAAGGCATGTGTGCATAAGGGGAATACAAGTGATGCTCACCACTATTTTTGACGAGACGACACGAAAATCAATCAACCAAAGAGACGAAAATAGAAAAAGGGGGCAGATAATTAGATAATACAGGTCGAAAAAGAAGTGGGGGTAATAAACGAACCATACGCTATGGAAAAACCGCCCAAGTGGAAGAATAGCGATACTGAAAGCGAGGAAGACGGAGCCCTAACAAATCTGAACTTCCCACTCCCCACCCTCGGCACCGCCGGCCTGAGGCATACTCTTCAGTGTAATTCTCACCCTCCTCTTCTGTCTCTGTGCCTGAAGATCGGGTTTCACATGTTCATAACTGCCAAAGCCAGCGGTAGCCATGGCACTGGTGAATTGTCCACAAGAGCGAATACTAGATCTCGTGACGAGAGCCGACGGTAGGGATGAACAAGTCAAACTATCACCAGTGGGTGACAAGCTACCCAAGTGGCTGCTGTGACCAAAGGGTCCAAGATCAAAATCAAGATCATTTACAGAGCCACCGATACCAAAAAAAGGGTCTGAAGAAGTTATGGGGGATAAAGTAGAGGTAGGGATGGATGAGGAAGAGGCAGAAGACATGGAAGGGGATGGGGCAGCATAGGCACCATCATATTTGATGGAGGGGTCCGAGTCCCAGGAAGATGTGGTGCCGGGAGAGGTTGCTCTAGAAGAAGTGGAAGAAGAAGGATTGTGTATTTTGACACGAATTTTACCATTTTCCGGAGATGCATCAAAGGAAACATCCAGATTGCCGAAAGTGCCGGCATGATCTGGATCGAGATCAGAGGAAAGTTCAAGCCGATGGGTTAGAGACGCAGCGTCAGAAAGATTGTAATGAGAGTCAAGATCTATGATGGAGGAGGGAGTGGATCGGGGCCAATCATAGTCTGTGGGAAGGTAGGAGTTGAAATCAAAAGAAGGCGGTGAAAGGGGTGGTGGAATCGTAAAACTGGTATTCGGAGCACTGTGCATGGGCATTGAAAGGAGGCTGGGAAGGGCACACAGGAGGACCTGCTTTGCTGTATCTGAGGGACCGAGGAAGGAGAACTAAATTTAGCACATACCATCAAACCAAGGCTGGCGCCGGTCTTGTTCGGAAAGGGCAGGTTTGGGGAGCGGGCAGGGGAAGACAGAGTGACATTCGAGTCAGAAGCCTCGAGCTTGACTGTGGATTCTAAGCGATTTGCCAGTTGGGCACTAAGCTCGCGCTCTCGGTCACGGACGGCAGCGAGCTCGGCCCTGAGCTGCTCAACCTCGGAGGCAAGGGCACTTGGGGTAGCAGACACCTGAGAGTTTTGAGAGAGAGCAAGAAGGCGCGCATTTTCAGTCTCGAGCTCAGAAACGCGGCTACAAGTGTAAATGAGGTTCGTCAAACATGGACAAGGTATACAGGCACCTACTGCTCCATATTTTCAAACTCTTCGCGTTTGCGCTGCCTGGAGAGAAAAGCAGCTGCACGGTTCTTGACCAGACGAGCTTCACGCTTGTTAAGACCAGTGACGTCTGGATGCACGAAGTCCTTGGAAGAGGCTTGTGCACGGACCTTCTTGGCTGGAGCGGGTGCAGGACTTGCAGAGCGCTTATGGATCTTCTTGGCATGCGGTGAAGGAGAAGCAAGTTGGAAAAGCTGTTGGGTGGAGGCACAGGCATCAGGTTGTGTATCATGGAGGGAGATGCAGGCCTTGAGGGCGCGGGAGGGATGGAGGGGCGAGGGAGGAAAGTCCTGGAGGGGAGAAGAATATTCCGTTTCGAGAGGAAAGTTTGGCATGGGAGACAGTGGTGGCGAGAGCAGAGGAGCGTCGTGTGCAAGCAACTGGCTAAGACTCAAGGCCATGGCTGGAATATAAAACGATATAACAACCTTCTCTTCTGCTCACGTGATGGAGTCCCGTGACCTGAATTATCCGACATATGCCTCGAAAAGGCGTTGCATCTCTCACTCGTCCTCCTCGTCCTCAGACTCTGTCGAGGATTCTCCATTCAGCTGGCCTCTCTGGCGCCGCAGTATTTGCTGTGTGTCAAGATGTCTCCCCATAGACGTCATTATACCCCCACATAATTACGTGCGTCCGTTCATTGCGTACTGATAAGCCATGGTTCTCTTGATCTTCACTCCTGGTTGAACACATCGTGTCTCAAATCACAAGACATTTGGTATCTATACGGAAAAGTGGTCTAGTTATCAGTCTGATAAGTCAACCAATGATCATCATCTGACCTAACTTTTTGTGTTTCAACTCAACGGACGTTTTCCCCGGAGAAACAAATTGAACTTGAGAATTTTGATGCATAATTATTCCAGCATTAATTTTTACCTCCGAAGACCATGAACAGAGCCGTGGAGTAACGAGAAGTGATCCGAAATCTACACAGAAGTCATAAAGTTAAAATTGTGAACGATATCACACATTGAGTCTGGTTATCCTACCAACGATCAAGAGTTTTCTTTTATTCTTCAGGGTTTGAATCGAACTAGAACTTCTGTTGTGATCTAAATGTGGTGTGCCATCATCTCACAAAAATTTTCATCATGTTTCTCACATCTCAATGAATTAACTACATGTGTAGTGCTGAAACATGATGAAACATGACTCCAGTGATATTTCTTGAAGTCAATGTCATACCCTAGTCTGTACCCCAGCAAAAGTCTGTCTATTAGATACTTGAGGAACACTGGAGTAGTATCAATGTGTCTAGATAACAAAGCATATTACATCCTTGGAGAATTAAAAACTGAGGTCCTATTATTTGTTCAGTGTTTTATGACCCCATTTCTTTTGTTCTTTTTTTCAACTCATTTGATCTATGTATTATAACTGTATTATAACTCAGAGCTTCTCAATCAAACTGTAATAAAAACCCAAGGCAACCTTTCTTAGCATGAAATCTTGATGACTTGAAGGCTACTCCAGGTGAAAGGTCAGAAAGAACTTGATAGAGTTCTTTGTTGTATTAACCTACTACTTATACAATCTCTAGTTGGTCTGTGTAATGCTCATATGACCTTCTAGAATATTCTATGATTACATAATTGGTCATGTATCCATTTAACTATAGTCCCAGCCCATTATGATGACAGATTCCTTCCAGAAGGTTCTAGAAAGCTGGAGAAATGTTTTGGTTTGAAGTTGTCTTATAACAATCTTGTATTTTCTTTTCACCTTCTGCAAAAGGCTCTAGTTGAGGATTTCAGAAGAGTTATATGTTATGGAAACTCTGGATTCTACAGAGTTACTCAT
>Ga0153986_1000585_pt1 | contig 10908 bp, 9 predicted proteins | sample TSGA070MetaG_FD_104724 | JGI IMG/M metagenome (GOLD analysis project Ga0153986, IMG submission 104724) | Attine ant fungus gardens microbial communities from Georgia, USA - TSGA070 MetaG | ecosystem: Host-associated > Fungi > Mycelium > Unclassified | place: USA: Georgia, Alexander Wildlife... | reverse complement strand
TTTCGATCAGGATCTTATGAGTTTGGAAAAATCAGGCTGATCAGATGACTACATGACAGACACTGATTTGACATTTTGAGAGGCAGCTAGGCAGAATTGGTCTCCCGTTTGGAAGATAAAATTTGCGCTCAGAGAATCCTGCGCCAATTTGACGGAAAGTCGTCATTCAACCAGCGATAAATCCGTGATTTCAGTTGAAAGACCTGAGCTATGACGTGTACCGATGTCGGTGTCTGCATCATCTGTTTTTGAACACCTAGAACTATGCCCACGCCATCTTTCAATCTTGGTGTGTACAAGGTGTTCAATATCTTGAACCGATTTTGTAGCCGACAATGCGACTGCAAACTTGTTGAACCAAGGCCGTCTCCCACTAGAAATAACCGAATGATTATGTGGAACAAGGAGAGACAAATGTTGATATAACTCTCACAATTGGAATCGAATGAAATGTCGGATATGAGTCTGTACGCCCTTGAGGGGAGCAATCCCAGGATATTCATTGCAAAGAGCAAGGTACTCCATAGAAATTTTGACTGAATCCGGTACAACCTCCGTGAAGATGCTGAACAAATGTGTCAGATAGTCAAAGCTTGACTGCAAAAGACAGGTATATTTACCAAGGATTTCCGAGTAGCGTCTCACCGACCATCAGCCCGTCGGCACCAGTCAAAGTCAGGTTGTGGTGTAGATCGGCATGATTGCGAACATTTCCATTGCTGATAACTGGAATAGATAATCCCTCTTTTAACCGTTTAACTTCACTCAAATCCGCGGCTCCTTGTCGTCGCCTTCGAGCAGACACTGTCCGTGCGTGGAGTGTTAACCATGAAGCTCCACAGCCCTCCAGTCTCCGTGAAAATTCCAGGGTCTTCACATTGGGCTGACACAAGCGTAATTTCACAGAGACAGGTACCATGAACGACCTTGACATAGAAGATACTGCACAAGATGCGTCAGACCTTGATTTCCCAGAACCCTTACAGCTTCTGATACCTATCTTCTCGACTAAAGGCCAATCGTTCTGGCTTAGCAAGTAAGCACCAAAATGTCCATCCCGAGCGTGCTCTTGTGGACACCCGAGATTCAAATCTGATCGCCCATCGACTGTAATTGAGCCGCTAAGTGTATTGGTTCAACAACCACATATTACCTATCCCTTGACAGTGATTTTGCAGCATTCTACCTGCTTTAACAATAGATTCAGCATTATTTCCACACAGCTGAACGACGACAGGTTGCTCTAGTCCAAGATCAGTTGAAGTCTTGAGGTCTTTGAGATGGTATTCGAGATATTCTTGCTCATTGAACAACTTATCTGGCATCAACATCTGAGTATAAGCGAGGGTTGCACCATGCCTGCGACATAGAACACGAAATGGAAGGTCTGATTGACCAACCATTGGTGCTGTGATGTATCTCAGGTTGTTTTTGTCCATGGAGTGGCGACGATGGCTCCGAAGATAAGGCGGGAGATCTCTCACGGAGGTCTTCTTGGAATTTCTCACGCCACAAACACGAGCCGAAAAAATCACATAATACTCCAACCCAGTGTGCTTCCGCTGAATTATGTTCAGAGAGTCCCACACTGACAATTCATCAATCAGTGAAACCATTATATTATACTTTTCCACGAAAATTTTTTTCTCACAAGACACTCGGAGAATGTTTCGCATGAGTTGTGCTACTACTGTTCGAGTTCTATTACAGCAAAAAAACTTAGCAGGATGCTTTTATATCTCTCGATAGATCAGGGAAGCCATGTGGAGAATCCTGAAAAATCCTGCTGGATATCTGTCGCCCCAAAAGAGGCCTCAAGTAATTTATGGTTCATGGCACATGCAGGCTCAAGCCTTCTATTCTTCAGAATTACAAGCGAGGGACCCACTTGTTCTCTGCTTCCAGTATTCGACGTTTCTCCCACTAACAAAGAACAAGTATGTGCTGACTTTCCCAGGTTCCAATATCATGGACCATGACAATACTTTCTCTCCACATATGCAACAATCTGATTATCAGGTAGCTATCTACTGTTCAATTTGGTGAAAATGTATATCTACTGAGGGTAATTTATGGCACAGATCATGGTTGGCCTCTGGTAGCAGGTTTCACACTTCTTCTCCAAAGGAAGACATCGGGCCGGGAGGAAATTAATATGAAACCACATTACTAGACACAGGCAAATAAAGTCATGAGATCAATACTCGGAGCCACACAGTGTGGAATCATTAAATTAGACATCGGCCTGTGATTTGCAATCATAATGTGCTAACTAGCGTGCCAGTTCTTGCACTCGCCATGGATCTCTATGCCGATCTCATGTCGGAGCAGAAGGAAATGAGGAGATGGATATTGTATACTCAGTCCTCCGCCGCCGATCCATATAAGTCCATGCCTCATTAATCCCGAAAGGCAGGGCTATTGTTATACACGCACCCCTTAGATCTCGTTCATTCTTGATGTCATTATGATGTATTCTGATGATAACGACAAGTGAAAAATAGCACTTCTTCCGAAGACCGGCGTGTGACAGTTCTGTGCTTGGCGATCAAACCCAGGAGTGCATTACACTAACGTCTTTTATCGCAGGCATCCACCAAAGGTGATCTTCCATTGGGACCATTACTGTGCGTAGAAGCAAAAGTCACATGCAGACATAATATAAAATCTGTCCTTGTCCCTCAACTCCGGGATACAAATCAAATTTCGATCCTATTAACCGTTGTCCCCACGGAAACAAAGAGTTTGACGGCTCCGGGTGTACAATTGGATTTTTAGCTTTGACTTTTGATTATTGTGTCCAGATATACGCGTACGAGGCAATAAGCGAATCAGAATTCTTCAGGCACTAGAAATCGGAATCAAATGACATATGCACAGCTCTGTCGGACTACTATTGAATCTCTTGTTCATGGGGATGGGCACAAGTATTCAGTGAATATCCAGATATGTGGAAAAGGAATTCATTGATGCCAAGGCTGGGTAAGCATGAGATCGTGGCATATTTGACCCAAGGAAAGCCTTCTGCGGCAGAAACTCTATGAACAGACGATACGGACACTTACGTATTATCCTCCAGATGAACGGTTTGATCACAGAGCCTGCCATAGTACAAGTCGCTTATACATGAGTACCCGAATGTGCATAAAGACAAAACGCTACATTCTAGTCTCTTCTGCCTGATCTTAGGATTTTAGTTTTGGCTTGACATTTGATTCACCGGCTGAAAGACGATCCTCAGAATTTCGGGCTTGCGCACCATTGAAAATCACCCATTGAGATTTTTCAGGAGACCACTTCGTTTCAGTATGCACGCAATCTCGGTGGCCGTGACCTGCAGTCATTCATTCACTTACTAGCTGATCTTGGTTACCGGTGTTCTCCCTGCACTTTCAGTCTCTGTAGATTTGGTGTGATATGAAGTCTTCATTATATCCTCCAAGTGAATTAAACCATCATTGCTTCACATACCGTATCAAGTGTCCCGATACGATTTTTTTGAACACCGGCCCGAACTGTCAATTATAGTGTAGTCAGTGCTCCATTCATCATAATTTCCTGGTCAACTACGAGTGGTAGTGTATGTCATGTAGTAACAGGTTATGAAAGTCACAAGCTCCATGTTCAATTCAAGAATCCTCGTACATATTTTCATCAGGTGGCATTCATACTTTCCCAAAAGCTAATCCCATAATGATATCCTGTCTACTGCATTTTACTCATGAATCCCAGGGACACAGGTCATATCCTTGTGGTAGTATCCAAACTGAGAAACTACCGATCTTTCTTCATTATTGAGGTTGGTATGTTTCTGTGCAATTATTTTAAAAGGATACCACATGTTTCCTTGTGATCGTTGTCACAAGACTCGATCTGGGAACTCGAAAGATAGGACCGTACAGCCACAGGTAAAAAAGAGAGTTATTGTGTGATTCAGTAGAAGTATGAGTGTCAACTGTGAGGTGTGAACGAATACCAGAGAAGCTACGCAGGTGTACATCCACTGGAACATATATATGAGTCCGAAGCTCTATCAAGATGGAGGGGAGAATGAGGAATTAGCATTAAATGCGATGTGAGGATGGATCCAAGTTATCAATGATGGTCCGGACCGAAATTCATTCTTGATGCGTGCGGGGAAACGTGGGAAAACACGAGGAAAATTTAGGCTTGGCAGAACTAACTTTGGCCGACCATGATCTTCAAAACCAGCTGGCCCCTTTCATCTACTCCCCGCTCAAGTGTTTCAAAAGCTTTCTGTGTATCCTGGAGCCTGAACCTATGTGTCACCAACTTCTCGACATTTTCTAGTTGACCTGAACTGAGAAGAGCGAGAGCCGTTGGATAAGTGTTTGCGTAACGGAAGGAGCCTTGGATATCAACTTCACGCAAAGCAGCTGCAGATAAGGGCAACATCGCGTTTCTTGTGCCCATGCCGATGAGCATGACTTTGCCACCGGTCATGGCAGCCTAGGGAAAGAATATGTCAGATTGCTTCCTTCGGTATCGATGAATGAAAGTATTGAATGGAGAGTGAGAAGACAGGACAATAGTGAAACGGAAAGAAATCCAAAAAATCTCGTGTGATGGTACTAAACGAGGTAGCATATCGACAGATGATACTCACATAGACAGACATTTGAATACACAATTCTGCACCAGAACACTCAAAGACTATGTCAAAGCCATCATCTTTGCCGAAGGCAGACAAAGCCATGGAGGCGTTCTCCTTTGCTTTGCGAAGTTGCTCTTCAGCCGTTCTTGGTTTATCGGTAGGTGGGGAACAGAAGACCTGGTGGGCAAAGCCATTTCTCCTGACGAAATCCAGACGAGACTGATTGATATCGATAGCAGCAATACGGGAAGCCCCCAGACTTTTTGCAAGACAACACGCAAGAGCACCAATAGCACCTGTGCCCAGGACAAGGACGGAGTGACCCTTAGTAAGACCGGCCCGTCGTGAAGCGTGAACAAGAACAGAGAGGGGCTCTGCGAGAGCAGCTTTTTCATATGAACAATTGGCAGGCAAGCTTGGATGTATTCGTATTAGCTGGTGAAGGAAAAAGTTAACAAGAACATACGGATGTAAGACGTGGGCAGGGTGATTCATCCGGCTTTGCAGAGTACCGTCAACATGGGGAAAAGCAGAAGCGCTACTGCAGAAGCGCATGGACTTGCAGAGATTATAGCGGCCGTCTCTACAGAAATTACAGTCACGACACATGATACCGGCCTCTATGGCGACGCGTTGACCAACATATAAGTCGGTAACGCCGGCGCCTACAGCGGTCACGATACCTGCAGCCTCATGACCAAGAACAAGAGGCTGGCGAACTGCAAAATCACCATTGCGACCGTGTTTATAATAATGCACTATGGATCTGTCAGAAGAGAAACCTGGATGAACCACAAAAACATACAATCGCTTCCACAAAGACCCGTCGACTTGACCTCTACTTGAACGTAGCCGGGCTTTGGGTGCCAGAGAGGACGTTGCTCAAGACGAAGGTCCTTGGCGGAATATAGAACAGCAGCATACTGTTGTGTGGGGAGTGAAGAAATAGACATGGTTGGGTTGGCTGAATTGAGGAGGATTTGACGCATTTAAATACATTTCGACAGGTCAATAAATGAAGGACACCCAACCGGTCCGACAGTCCGACCGACCCCAGATCTCGATTGTGTCACGATTGTGTCACTCATGGCATCCTCGAGATAGGATCTTTTCCCAAGTCGGGTTCTGTCGTCAGATCCCAGTGTCTTCCCACGTGGGGCTATCTGGCACTCTGGCCGGCCCGACCCTAGTAATCTACTTAAAAAGTCGGTCACTCATTAATCTCATTTGTGTTCCCTATGGATCCGACTCCAGACTTATCAGTCCTCTCTCTTTTCGAACTTTACGGTACTAATGTTCTGATCACGGGCTCAACACGCGGCATAGGTGCTGCTTGTGCCCTTGCTCTCGCTCAGGCAGGAGCAAATGTGTGTCTTGTACAGCGGCGCCCAGCTCCAGATAGCCTTGAAAATAAAGATACTTACGATGCGATTATCGCTGCCGGAGGATCTGCTACCATCATCCACTGTGACCTCGAAGATCTAGACCAAGTTCGTGGCCTCTTCCCTCGCGCCATGGAGGCCATGGGAGGTCATATACACGTTTTAGTAAATTGTGCAGGTATTCAGCGTCGTAATCCTTCCGTAAATTTTCTAGAAAATGATTGGGACGATGTAAGTGCTCCCGGACTTCATTGTTTCTGCTCGAGCTAATTGAACTTCACTCTACGCCTCTAGGTTATCACTGTTAACCTCAAGGCGTGTTGGATCCTGGCTCAAGCTGCAGGCCAACACATGGTTCCTCTGAAACGCGGCAAGATCATCAATATGTGCTCCCTGCTCACTTTCCAGGGTGGTATCACTGTTCCGGCGTATGCCGCCGCCAAAGGTGCCCTTGGGCAGCTTACGAAATCACTTGCCAACGAATGGAGTCAACACAACGTGCAAGTCAACGGTATTTGTCCCGGGTATATCGCTACGGATATGTGGGTATAATTTCTCGATTACTCTTCACGTTTGCTTGTCACTTGCATCATGAGTATCTGATTTCACAGTAAGCATTCGTCAACATGTATTTGTGCCATCTGTTTACATCATGATTAGATATCCGGACGTCAATCCAACCTTCAGTTCTTTTGCCCTTGGTTTCAATTCTCACACTACATCTGGATCAAATGTTTTCGACCACGGTTTCCTAAACATAAATGCCAGGAGAAATCATACCAAGGTGTTTTACTTCCCAAACAGCACAGCATCCAAACACCTTCGCATATTTCTTTCTTGCTTTTCATTGTTGGTTTTGATAATCAAACGTGCCCCAGAAACATGCCTTCTCACTGTCCTTGAACTTGCTCTCTTATTCCCTCGTTCACTAATGGCAATATCCGTAGGAACAAGAAGCATTTAGCTGATCCCGTGAGGTATCGACAAATTTCGGAACGGATTCCAGCAGGTCGCTGGGGTCACCCAAAAGACTTTGCCGGCCCTGTGGTCTTCCTCGCCAGTCGTGCGAGTCAATATGTTTGCGGCGAACTGCTGGTCGTCGATGGGGTGAGCTGACTCTGACGTTTACATTGTTGCTTCTTTTCCATCTTTTTTTTTGTCGGTAGCGATGAACGCATAATGATGTCGTCGTACCAACTTGTTGAGGTCGAATGCTTCTTTATCTGAAGCAACTCCACTTCTTACTTGCCTCATAACGCTGCAGATCGCAGATTAGACTCATTTTGCTCCTTTGTTTCACCTTGCACTTCTTTTAACCCTTTCTTTCCCTGAATTTGCCATCTCCGGTTACGTTGATACTGCATTCATATTGCCACTCACTCATGAGCTTGCTGCAAGCCCTAAACATGCTCGACATGCTCATATCCCAAAATGGGCTATAAAATGTCCGGGGAGGGCTGATAGATGAAGGTCGAGCCTAATGACACGCGGCCTAGTAGCCTGCGAATAGGCGCGGCTCAGCATCTATCCGGATGCTTGGAAAGTACCTTGAATAGGTATCAAATCCACTGAACACTCGCATCGTCACTTGGTTTAGAGAGTGCTGACCTCTTCTTCCGTGGCTTACGGTTCTTCTGTCCTTCAGCGCCGATGGGAGACCACGGTTTACTTGATATTCTTTATTCACCGGATTACCTGGCAATGTCCGGTCGATTTACTGACTACTCCTTGAATCTATAGGGTTGGATGGGTCGTTAAATAGAGTCATTGTGTTGCTCTGAGAGCGACAAGGTAGAAATGGAGGTCACAACCTAACTATCTACAGAGATATGTTGATGTGAACTTTGTAAGAAAATATAGTTGTATGAGTTGAATTCCATGAGTGAGAAGTGAGCCGGGTTTAGGTTAATAACATCCACTGATGAATATTCTTGGTCTTGGAATGTATTCGCAGTGGTGGTGAAATCATCTGGAGGCAGTAAGATGAATCTTACAAAAAAGATTCACAGCTCCTTGCTTGCTCTCCATGCGAAGTTGCACTTTGTAGGCATCTCTTGCCTTACACGTCGCTCAGAAGCTCCGCGACCCCGATACTGAGCTTCGTCGTATAGTTCAGATGATGTGGAGCCAATGATCTATCTGTGAAGCCATTGGTATTGTATCACAAAGCCGCTTTGGCTGTAGCAGGAGAAGATTCTTCTCTTCTCAAGCTTGCACCTCTTCCAATTAGCTTTAAAGCAGTATAGCCTACATTTAGACTTGAGTCCGGTAAATGAGGAACCCACGTTTTGGTGCTTTTCTGGAATGCGTTTGTCTCATGTACAGTTCTTGCCGCTCATTCAATATCTCAATTCACTCGGGAGGTCTTGCATCGATATCTCTCTCCGATTTTCCTGTTGGCGTAGACATAGGACATTCTCATCGGCGGTTCTTTTGTCGTGATTTCTCAGGAAATTGTCGTCTTCATCGGATCTTTCTAAGGTGCCGTTCAGGACCGGTACGGAAAGGGGGTGGTGAGGTGTAAGGTCACTGAGGATACATTGCACGCACATGGAAAATAGGGGTGGTTTTCGGCTATGGACCGGAACAGTGGACTCGAGGTTGATTACGAGTTTTAGGTCCGCATTTGTCTTCGCCAAACAAGACGCGCGCCTGTTATATTTCAAGGTCAACAATTGACGGAAGAAAGGGGCACCTTTGAATTACAATTTGAGTTACACCGATAAATTAGCAAGCGTGTCGCAGTTTTATAAGATGAGCAGGGATTGGACAAATACGGACCGAAAGTCCCGATGCCGGATTTTTTTTAAGAGTGTTTAATTTTCGCTGATGAAGCAATATGTGCAATGGAAATCACAGCATATTATTCTGCTCGGGGCCTCGGGATGTGTCGCGGACCATGTAATGTAGTATAATGTATTTGCGGCATCGCCTATCTCTTTTCAATCTGAAAAATGGAAGGTGAATACTCAACCTATACCGGTTTGTCATTGCAGCATGATCCTTGAAAACTCAGATCCGCCGTTGTCCGGGCTGTCCCGACTGTCAAGGACATATGACCGTTCCAACGCAGACCTGTCTATTACCATCTTACTTGGTGGTTTTATGTTATACCGAGGGATCTCTCCTTTCTGGAAATCCAGGCCGAGAGTTAACGGTTCCAACCTCATATGTAAGGGTTGTAGATAGGAGCGGCTGAAGCATTAGTGTAAAAAGCAGAGAGTAAATAAGAAAAGAATATCGATGATGGAATCTCCGATAACTGGACAGGTTGTGTGAACGATCAACGCCAGATGCAAGAACCTTAATCAATGAATACAGCCAAGACCAGAAGACCAGAAGAATACCATGATTCCTGTATCGATGGATCCTCAAGAGGCACTCCGTGAAATGGGTCCGCATGGTGACAGATGATGGTTTCCTGAATCCTTTGAGCTTTCTAACCCGTATTCTTTACCTGACCGAAAGGTTGTCCTCGAACAGGAGCCGAGAATGATCAAGGTCGTATATGCCACCGTCGTTTAGTTTAATATTGAGTAACGAGTTGAAATCGGTGACTTGCCGAACCGCACTGTGTCACTCACACAGACTTAATCAGGAAATCTTCCAGAAACCTGGATCCACAAGTCCGACTTTCACATAATAACTCAAAGAAGAAATCTCGCAAAAGGCTTCGTGTCTTTGTATCAAGTGACATCCTATCAAAAGGGGATGTTTGGATTAGAGCCGGCAAGCCCACATTAAGTCGCAAGCTGTACCAAAACATTTCAGCTGTGCCAAGATTGAGTGAGCCAGAACATTTTTCAGCGCTGGACCGGTGAGCACTTTCACCCTGTGTGCTGGCAGTCAATATGAGATTTGGGTCTCGTTTAGTTGGCGTTTAAGTGGAAATCAACACATAGTCTTCTTGAACGCCATTTCAACATGCTTCCTTTGCTTCTTGCCTGCTCGGGTCTGGTATCTCACACTGATAGTAAATGTGATATCGTTGACGATCAGCCGCATTTAAAGAGGAAGGAACTCACGTGACTGTACAACATTAGAAACTACAACTACAACGGCTCCGGCTATTCCCGAAGAGTACTAGTGGCGGTAAGACTTTGACAAGAGTTTGTGCATTCATAACTATGCTGGGATATATGCAAAAGTACTTTCTTATAAAACTAGCATATTTTTGTTCAAGGACAGCATATATTAATGGGAACTGACTCTATCCCCCCCTATACTTATTGAGCCCTAGACCCTCATCAAGCATTATTCCTATATGATTAACAATATAGTTAGCCACTGAGACTAGTACAGAAAAGGGCAGACAGTAAGATCCTGCCTGGGAGAGCTACACGTTCCAAGATGTCAGTCGTGGTCAGAAATCCATTAACATGTATGACTGTTCGAAGTACGTATAGGAATATATCAGGGTCATGCAACACATGTTCCAGATCTTTTGGTTAGGATCATTCATGTAGATCAAATTACAACAACAATAACCCAGCCGTTATCGACTTGGATCAATCGGGCAGAATAGTACATGGGGATCCTCGGACTCTAGGTATATCTGTGACGGGATGAAGATTTTCAGTGCCAGTGCTGAGCGCAGGCTCTCATAAGTAGAAGGACAAGGAAAACAGATGTAGCTATAGCTTTCAGTCCAGAGAACATGGGGACTTGCGTTCAAACTCACTTTCTTTTTTTTTTTAAGTGTGTCCTATTTACAGAAATACAAGATGACGATGATGGATCCTCAAGGTGAACACTGGACATTATTCTGAGGTTTGAGTATGATTGGCAAACGAACTTCCATGGAGAGTGACATTCACATGAAGAATCAGGATTCCAAAGAGGTGGTAGTCATTTGAGGATGTGCTGGGAAGTAGAGATTCTTTTACGAGCAAAATATGACAGCTTCAGGAG
>Ga0153986_1000584_pt1 | contig 10919 bp, 5 predicted proteins | sample TSGA070MetaG_FD_104724 | JGI IMG/M metagenome (GOLD analysis project Ga0153986, IMG submission 104724) | Attine ant fungus gardens microbial communities from Georgia, USA - TSGA070 MetaG | ecosystem: Host-associated > Fungi > Mycelium > Unclassified | place: USA: Georgia, Alexander Wildlife... | reverse complement strand
TGTTTCTGCTTTCCTCAGCAGCAACCTGGTCATCCCAACTCATAGAAACATTTCTTCTTTCAGGAGCAGAGAGAGAGGAGGCAGCTAGGAGCTGGAGAGGGACAATTCTGTGTGAGAGCTTGCCTATCAAAACTCTGGAGGTAGTAGATGTCTTGGGGTCAAGATCTACCTCTTTCTCACCACTTTCCTCCTCCTCAGAGGAAGAGGAGGACTCAGAGGATGTTTGCCTTGAGTCTTCACCAGCAGAGACACTCCTAGAGGAGTGTCTGACAGTATTGTATATCCCAGAGTGACCCCTAGGGTGAGCACGCTTTCCAGCCCTAGAGCTAGACCGAGGGATGAGGTTGAGTGAGTCTGGAGACTCACCAACACTGGGAGAGATGGTCTGGGGGCCAGGAGGACGAGCACTAATAGCAGTAGATTTAATAGGATTTTTTGACTTAACCATGGTAGTGGTTAGAGAAGAAGAAGGAGCACCTGTGTTGGAGGGTGGTAATAGCCTCAGATTATTGGGCTATAAAGTAGAGCATTTTCTCCAAGGTGAGAATGGCAGATTCCTGTTGTTGTTGTTGTTACTGCTGTTGATGAGACATGTTATCATTGATATATGGAAGTGGTGGTAGTAAAGGTAATAATCATTCCTTGTATGAGAATGAGTCTTCTTTAACTGAGCTAGCTATGACTATGTACCTTAACTAGTAAGGATAAAACAATACTACCTCTAAAAAAGGAACCTCCACTCTAGATGGGGTCCTAAGGACTATACTGTTGTTTTTTTGTATGTAAGAGTGACAATGCACCTCCAGCACAAGATAGATAACAAAGAAAAAGTAACTACAAGTCTACTAAATTGATAGGTCTGGTCTTGAAAATAAGCCTAAGCTTGGTCCCACTATGCTATCTACTGTTCTTGACTAACAGTGAAGTCCCCTTTACAGCTAGAGCTTGCTATCCAAGAGATTTGAGGTTGTTGTGACCCCTAGCAAGTAAATTAAGAGTAAAAGTAGAATAAGAGATGCCTAGGCTGCGAGATGCAAGGTACGCAATGTTTTATTGAGTTCTTGTGTTAGAGTAAGGTTGTGAAGTCCTTAAGTCAACCCCTAGATAAAGTGTTAAGAAAAACTACAATAGAATTCTCCATTGTATTTGCCTATTACTTATATATTTGGTACTTGGTCTGTGTGCCAAGTTCTTATGCTCATATGACCTTCTAGAATATTCTACAGTCATATGGTATGACATCATTCTATAAATAACTCTCAGTATCTGTTGTAGAGTCTGATTTAGCTAATGAGGTCTTTGAAAGCTGACAAAATGTTTAACTGTGAGACCAAATCATAACAACTACCATATTCTTGTATATAGGGCTCTCCAATCTAAGGATTAGACCTTAGACTTAACAAAATTTTTTGTTAATCATCTTAACTTTGCTCTCTAAGCTTTACTTTGTTGAAACCACCAAGTTTTTTAAATCACAAACAAATAAGTAATTATTTGTGATAGTAACACTAAGTTATGTCAAAATCACAACTTTAAGCATCAATTTATGCACTAAAGAATTTAAGGAAAGAATATTTAAGAAGTAAGAAGGATATAAAAAAGGGTATAAGATTACATAGCTTTATAAAATAGTAGTTATATGGCCAAATAATAGAAATCTTAATCTAGATCCATGTTGCAAGATGCTTTAAAGAATATTAATCTTTATATACCCTGAGCTATTTTACTAGAAAAAATAGTCAAAGGACCAACTCATGGACACTCTTATACTCAAATGTTTCCCTATCTGCACTCCTACACTGAACCTTACAGGTGTAATATAATCTGACATTTACACTGAGCTAGGCTTTTCCAGCCTGATACTTTCTCTGAAACAGCCTAAAACTCCTATGAGTTGTTTCTAGAACCAAGTTATAGATATAATCTGTGTTTCATCCTTCTTTAGATACCTTACAATCATCTCAACATCATTGTAAGTTGCTTATACAACACCCAGAAGAACTTTGAAACAGGAGTAAGAGCCAAGAAAAAACTTGCTTACACCTCTAACTCTAGCTAATATATAACATAATTACAAATGTTTGGACTAAGTGGAGATGTTTCTAGTGCTACTTATGTATTCTTTTCTGTAGCATTCATCTGAAACTTGTAGATGATGTGGCCTTTTCTCCATCATCCCTGCCATCAATCAGGATTCATTTCTCTATCTACTATTCTTCCAGAACCTTCTCCAGTCTTCTGCTTTGAGGATCTTTTTGTTTCTTTGTCCTAGAACTGTATGACATACTTTCTAAGTGTCCTGGAGTTTCTTAAGTTCTTGTATTTGTAATTATATTTAGAGTTATAATATTGATGAGATCAAAGAATTTTGATAGACTCTCTAGAGTTTCTCCATCCTCTAAGTCCAATTCTGCCTATATTTCTAATGATACCTCTAACCTCTATTCTAAGTCATGTTAATCTAGAACCTGATCTATAGGGGAATATCCAGTTATCAAGTGCTAGTGTGTTGTTTTGGCTTTTTAGATATTTGTGTTGTGCTAATAACCCTTTTTATAGTAATGATACTTGATTGGGTCTACTATGAAGAATAGTAGAGATTTCTAGAGCAAGCTACAAAAGCTAACTCATGGTTATCATTTGTTTAATATTACTTTTTTGTGAAATTCTTGTAATAGGTGTAACATCTTCTCCCTACTATAAATAATGGTCCTTAGTTGTCTTCTCAAGGCTAACTATTTGGTTCTAGATGCACTTAATATTCTACATCTTGACTAATTGATCTGGGATCTATTGACAAACAACCTAGCCAATGAGCAGTCCACAGATGTTTAAAAAAGACTTATAAAGAATAAAAAGAAAAGAAGTGACTGTTACTCATCAACTAGGGAAGGTTAACAAGAACTCAACAGAGTTTTTCTAGTATTGCTTGACTATTTATACTATAAGCTATACTAGGTATCCACATGTATCTAGGTACTATATATACTTGTATTTTCCAAGATATATCTATTGTAGGTCTATCTGTCATATGTCTATGCTTGTCAATTATCAGGCCATTTTCATATCATTTCTAATTAAATTACATTTCTAGAATGTTATTGTTAACTTCCACAATAGACAGATAACAGCTGTCACCTGTCTATGTTAGAGGACTGTCTAGGCTGTATTATAATATCTATCTCTTTAATTCTAGAGGTCCATACTATCAGTTCCTCTCTACAGAAGAACTTAAGTTCTTGGATCTTTAATCTATGAGCCTTTATCTTTTTCTATAACTCTTTTGTCTATTTCAGTTTACTTGTTCTAAGGCTTTTTATTTATCCTGTATTTTTTTTTCTTATTCTTATTGATCTATCTTAAAGTTATTATTGTCACATAATAGCTTATCTACTATTTCCAGAAAAATACTTTTTTTATGACTCTATTTTTATTCAGTTTTCTGACTTCTTTTTCTAAAATATTACTTCCTAACAGGTTACTGTTAACCCTCTATTTTTTTTGATTCTTATATTTATCTATTTGTTTCTTTCTTTTTATCTGTCATGTTTAATCTTTTTGCTCAACAAAAGAGACAGAAAGTTTGACCAAAAGACCTATAGCTTGGCATAGATATTCTTGTATAGCAGAGTCAAGAAATGCAACATTGAGACGGCTTTGAAGTTAAACAAAAAGATCAGACATGACAAACAAAAAAAAAGTGACAGATAAATAAATATAAGAATCAAGAAAAGTTCATGAGACAGAGATTATTCAGTATAGTTCCCAGGCCAATTGAACACAAAGTTGTTGGTTGTAAGTGGGTTTTTAAGACCAAACTCAACACAAAAAACTAAATTAAGTACTACAAGACTCAATTTGTAGCACAGGGATTTTTACAGATCTCTGAGGTCAATTTCAACAAAATGTTTGTACTAGTTATGCATTACCAAATGCTCCAGACACTTCTGGCACTTGCAAATAAATATTGTTGGTATATCCACTATATAAGTATGAAATTGACCTTTTTAAATGAAAATCTTGACAAAAAGATCTTCATGTATATTTTTGAAAGGGTAAACTTGAAAGAAGAAGAAATGTAGCCCTTGCACAAGGTACTATATAGCTTGAAACAGACCTCAATGGAATGGTATCTGAAAATAAAAAAGAAGCTTGAAGAGTTAAGATTTAAGTAAAGTAAGACAGATCATGGGATCTTCATCAAAGTTTGTAATAGGAAAATTTTTATTATTGTTGTTTATGTTGACAATTTTCTCTTGTTTTCTGGGCTAATAAGCAAAATCAAGAATATTAAAAAGAAACTAGAGAAGATCTTTAAGATAAAGAACCTAGGTGAGACAAGATAAATCTTGCAAATAAAGATTGAGAGATCAGACTTGAGACTAGGCCTAAAGATGATCTCAATGAGCTAGCAGTAGTATATGAAAGAAATTCTTGAATGCCATGGGATAGCCAACTGTAATCCTACCAAAATACCAATAAGAAATAACATTTAGCTACCTGTCTTGAATGAAGCCAAAGTTAATATTACAGAATATTAGAGATGCATCAGCTGTCTGATATATCTGATAATCTACATCCAACCTGACATTGCATACAGTATTGGAATACTCTCTTATTATGTTAGCTGTTCTAGGAAGACACATATACAGACTGTGAATTGAATATTCAGATATCTTCAAGGGACAAGTTAGTACAGGCTTATGTATCAAAGTGACAACAAAGTGGCTTCAGAACTTCAAATTTTCATGGATTTAGATTGGGCTAGTGATTGAATTAATAGAAAATCAATTTCAGGTTTTGTAGTGATATTTGAAAGAGAAGTTGTGTCCTAGGAATTAAAGAAACAAACATCAGTGGTATTATTAACAGTTGAGGTTAGAGTTCATTGCTACACTGATGGCCATTAAAGAGTATCATGAAGCCGTTACTTTAGACCATTGACTAGTTATCACAACTAAGTCAATATATATTTTCTTTTCTATTTTCTTTTCTTTTCTTTCTTTTTCTATTTATTATTAGTATAGGAAAGTGTATCACAAGTCATGTCACACATGGTCATATAAAGATGTAGGAAAGGAGTGCACAGACCAGTAGAAATGTATATAAGTAGATAGACTAAATAAATGAGAACTTTAACGAGTTCTCCTTGTTAACTTAGACATTGAGTATGACTGTGAGACTTTATGCTAAGCAATCGCTGTAAGGATCTGTTAGTGTAGTGCCTCAAGGTCCTACTCAATGTCAGAGTAAACAAGGAGAACTTATTAAAGTTCTCATTTATTAGGTCTATCTATTTATACACAATTCTACTAGTCTGTGTACTCCTTTCCCGCACCTTTATGTGATCAAGTGTAATGTGACATATTTCCCATGCTATAAATAGAAAATAAAATAAAATAAAAGAAATAGAAAAAAATATATATATTAACTTAGCTGTGGTAGCTAGTCAATGGTCTAAAGTAACAGTTCATGACAATTGCTACAAGAAAACTTTGTGACACCAAGGTTTTTTTCAATCATTGGACATGTGTACATTACAGGGAATACCACTCTTGATTGACAATCAGAGAGCCCTTGACTTAATCAAGAGTGGTCAGATCAATGACAGGACAAAGTATGTTAATACAAGGTTCAGGTACATTTGTGATTGTAAGAAGGCAGGAGACATAGTTGGAGAACATGTGACAACAGATGATCAAATAGTAGATATTATAACAAAGAGTCTGGAAATGGAGAAATTCAGTGGTTTTTGAGAGAAGATAGGAGTGAAGGAATAGAGATATTATCAATGAAAAGGAGTGTTGCAATTGCATCTCGAGCCTTCTTCCTTGGTTTTCCTGTTTTTTGTCTTTATCAATTCTGTTCCTGTTTTTGCTATTTTTGTTGTGATTAGTAAGCATGGTATTTTTGCAAGAGAATAGTTTTTCTGCCCTCAGTTCTGTGGACATTAAACTAAGGTGAATACTTTATTATATATTTTCTATTGTCTTTATACTGATATATCTAGTTAGATTGAACTTTAGGTACATAACAATATATCTAGTTCTGTGGACATCAGACTGAGTTGAATTGAACTCTAGGCTATTAGATTAACATCTGATATCATAACAGAATCTTAGTAATTTATAAAAGGTCTGTGGTTGTTGATGGCAGCAGGTGCCATAGCCTGTAGTAATGTGTAGATGAAGTCAGCAAGAACATAGTTATAGTATTTGGCTTTGTTTTTGTCAAACTTTGGCTTGCTAGTATGCTTTCCACACTTCTTCTGAAAATCATTATTTTGAGGAATAAATGGTTTTTGTTGCTGTTGTTTAAAAAATAGAAAACCAGGTTTTCTTTTAATAGCAGATAATTTATTTGCTAATTGTGTGTCTTTGATTTTCTATGCCCAGCAATTTGTAATGGTATATTTGATAGTTGAGAATTTAATATCATTAACTTCATTGTTGCCTTAGAGATAAATTTCTGCCACACTATGCTATTTTTGGGACAAAGCATTTAACAAAATCATTCCTCCTATAAGCTCTGGAATAGAGTATTGCTGATTGGCAAGACAATTGAAGCAGCTCTCAATTTTTAATATATCAGGTATGGAATCAGTATTGTCTGATAGACAATAGTCTAGACAAAATTTAAAATCACTAAAGATAGTCATATTATGAGGTTGATTAAGTTCTTCCTCAAGTTCTGACCACAACTCTCTTGTAGTGTGTGCCTTCTACATAGCCTGAATGGTTGTATTAAGATACAAGAGTATTGTGCCATAAGCCTTTTTATCTTTGAGAGTCCAGGTCTTGAGTTTAGCATTATACTCTATTAATTCTGTATTATTCTTGTTGTCTTTAGTGGCAGTGTCCATAGAAGCAGGCTTTTTTAGGAGTAATTTTGTATCCTCTAACAATTGGCCATAATTCTTGAACTTGAAGGTATGCTTTCATTATTTCCTTTTTCTTTTACCACTACCATCTCCTCCCTTCTGACTACAATGGCTACTGGAAGGACTATTATTCTACCAAAACACTTTCACTAATATTGTTGTTATTTGCTGTTTAATGTTTATCTTTGTCCACCTTCTGAGGTAGTACTTCTTTTTTCTACTTTATGCTGGATGCAAGAGCATTGTGTCTTGTGTTCAGCACCTTCAACCTAGTAGAGGCTTGTCATGTTGTGAGCCTTTTGGCTTACAATATACTACTATTTGGCATCTGCTAAGATATAGTCTATCTACCAGAATTGTTCCTCTAGGGTTGGCTGGGGCTATGGACTGTACTTTGGGTGTTCATCAGATATATCAGGTTCCCCATTGAACACTTCATCTCTTCATGACCCAGTAAGTAGAATCCTAGTACTCGAAACATGGATGAGGGGCTACATTCTTTGTCTTTATCTGCTTGGAGAGTCAATCCTAGATAAGACAACTATAGTGATGATGAGGATAGTATGAACTACCCCTAGCTCTCTTCACAGAGCTTTAGCTCAACAAGGAGTCACTGGTATGCTCCTGAAAAGGCATCCAACCAGAGTACTAGGTATGTGGTGTCTATGATTGTGTACTTGTATGGTATCTGGCTTCTGGCAGTATGGTACAGAACATGGGTTGGAAGTGGAGTCAGTGTAGGGAATACATGTGTTGGAAGCTAGGTTTATTCTTTTTCTCTATAAATAGTCATTTCTTCTTTTGGTATCTACTCTTCTTGGGCCTTATACTTAGTTAGTATAAGAGGTGTATTTACAACATGCACTGCAGGGTTGTAGTTCCTTGACTTTTTTTTAACTACCATAGACTGTCTATGTGCCCTATATAATAAATTGTTGATTTAAAAAAAAAAGTATGCTTTTATAGAAATTGTCTACTGATGATAATTAGTACCATCTAAGAGAAGAACAAAAAAGACTATGGAACTGACAGAAGACATATCAATGTTATTGTTAAATTTTAAGAACATTGTTAGCATTATTTCTAGAGCAATAAGGAGGTCTAGAAGAAAAACAAGGCTTTGTACATAGGTGCATAGTTTTTTTATGGTAATGAGAGCATTTTCTAGCTCCTTAAGAGCATAAAAGACACTCTTGGCAAGATTGCAAGCCTTCAAGAAGCTTCTAGCAATATAGTGCTAGCTAAGGTAATCCCTAGAGTACCAGACAGCCATAAAGGCACTACAAGTGGCTCACTGGAGCCCATAACCTGTTGAGCAGCCCATCTGTAAATGCAGTAGGTAGTTCTAGGCTTACCTTAGATATAGTTTAGTCACTTAAATGTATTGGAGTATCTACAAAGTAAAAACCTATTATATCAGGATGGTATATGTTCTTCTTATATACATTTCATATGTTTTTATTTTTATTAATCTAGACTGGACTACATCAAATAATGTGTCTTAGTTAGTGTACCTTTACAGTACTTTATTTATATGTTCAATACATTTGAGTATGAGGGTGTCCATGAGTTGGTTTTTTAATTATATTTGCTAGTGGAGTGGCTTAGAGTGTATAAAGGTTGACATTCTTTGGAGCATCTTACAATACAGATCTAGATCAAAGTTCTCATCATTTGGCTGCAGAACCACTATCTTATAAAGCTGCATAATCATATACCTTTTTAATATTCTTCTAACTTCTTGATGTGATATGTAATGTGATCTTTGATGTGATCTTGTCACTTCTCCTGTCATATGGTATGACATACTTTCCCATGCTAAGAATACAAAATACAAGAAAAAGAAAAAGAAAATAGGAAATGGACTTAGCCAAAAAGATAGTCTATAACAGATAGGTGGAAGGTGAAAGATATGGTTTCTAGGTGGTTCCATAGGTGGCTGAAGGTGTTTGGGAAGCAGGAATTAGAAAGAATACCAGTACAAAAACCCTAGGATCATACTATAGATCTCCAGAAAAAATTTGTCCCAAGAAAAGAGAGAATTTATTCTTTATCAAGAATCAAAAGAGAGAAAGTACAAGTATTTGTGGATAGCCAGTTAAAGAAAAGCTACATCCAACTAAGCAAGTTGCCACAGACTTCACTGGTAATGTTTGTTCCAAAGAAGAATGGAAGGAGAAGAATAATGCAAGACTATTGATATGTGAACAAGTTCACCATTAAAAATAGTTATCCATTACTATTGATAAGCAACTTGGTGGATAGCATGGGAACTAAGAAAGTTTTCATAACAATGTCAGGATAAAGAAAGAGGATAAATGAAAGGCAGTGTTTACAACACATGTGGGATTGTTTGAGCTAGTAGTAATTTGGTGGTTGAGTTCTATTCTTCTCTTAAATTCTTTAGTACACAATTGATGTTTGAAGTTGTGATTTTGACATAACTCAGTGTTACAGTAAAGTCTTTTGTTTTATCCTCCTACAATACATCAGTCAAATAACTTTCTATAATTAAAACTAGTTAGTTCATGATACTGTATATTACTGTTGGAATTTGGAATTCATATAAGCCTGTACAATGCATGTAATTTCTTATGTTTTACATTTTTGTTGTTCTAACTAGGTATATAAGTAGAATAGTTAGTTTGTATTCACTATCCATTTATACCCTTCCCTCATTGTATTTTGACAGTCACAACATCTGATCCATTACTTTTCTTCTTTTTGCATTTTTCTGATTATACAGCCATCCCAACTTTTGTGTCATCATGAGTACTTGAAGCTGTCCTGAATTTTGTTGTAAATATATACATACTTATTTCAGGTATTTAAGTAGTATATTTGTATGCCTAAGATCCAGTCTTTACAACTGGATTTTAGATCTCAGACTGACCTTAGCATTGCAAGATACAACTATGCTCTTTTTCTGTTATCTAATGTCACAGTTGTGTTGTAATTGCATCTTGAGCCTCTTCTCCTTCCTGTTCTTGATTCATTGTCTCCATCATTTTCTGTTATCTTTCTTTATTTTTATCATGATTAGTCAAACGGGTATTTTTGTGACAAAGAACTTTTTCTACCCTCAGTTTTGTGGACATCAGACTAAGGTGAATATTTTATTATATATTTCTTATTATCTTTACTGATGTATCTAGTTGGATTGAACACTAGATACATGACAATATATAGTTCTGTGGACATCAGACTGAGTTGGATTGAACACTAGGACATCAGATTGACATCTGACATCACAACAGAAACTCAGTAATCTATTTCAGGTTATGGGCCCTGTTGCCTAAACCAATATAATATATTCAAAGATAAACACAACTTAAGATACAGGACATGCAAGGTCTATGACATCCCTACATTGAAAGATACAGGGTCAAACTATGATGATTGGAAGTACAGGATATTGACTGTACTAAAGCTTAGAGGTCTATTTGGAATTGTGAAAGGAACAGAGAAATGCCCACCAGAAGTAGCAACAGATCCAAAGGACCAAGTTACTGTCACTGATAGGTGGCAGACAAGAAATCATTAGGCTCTAGTGGAAATCATACTCACATTGAAGAAGAAACCTCTCTGAAATGTCAAAAGGTATCAATTTGCATTAGAGATTTGAGATTACCTAGAGGACTACTATAAAGGGAGAGGACAGCACATAATGGCTCAGTTACTCAGAGACGTCTTTAGGATAACACTTGTTGATACAATACCTATGGAACAACAGCTTAGTAATATAAAGGACAAAGTTCATAGGCTCAAAGATCTTGGACATGACCTAAAGGACTCACTGATAACAACAGTCATGATCATCTCACTCCTGGAATCCTATACATTGCTTAGACAGCACCTCTACATAAAGAACAAGACTACCTTAACTACAGACTTCATCATTAAACAAATATTGATGGATGAAAAATTACACAAACCCCTGGGGGGAGGTCAGACTTGCCTGGGTAATTACCTATGTTCCCAAAAAGAACAATGAAATTGCCAAGGCTAACTTGACTGTGGCACTCCCTTGGCGTGGGCC
>Ga0153986_1000583_pt1 | contig 10921 bp, 12 predicted proteins | sample TSGA070MetaG_FD_104724 | JGI IMG/M metagenome (GOLD analysis project Ga0153986, IMG submission 104724) | Attine ant fungus gardens microbial communities from Georgia, USA - TSGA070 MetaG | ecosystem: Host-associated > Fungi > Mycelium > Unclassified | place: USA: Georgia, Alexander Wildlife... | reverse complement strand
TTTCGCGCCTGTATCCTTTCCTGGAATACTTGAACTGGGATTGCGCGTCAACAAGATTGGAAAAAGCTCGGTCGAGTATGAAGTCGGTGTTTTTGTCAAGGGGGGTGAAACGCCGATTGCCGTGGGAGGGTATACTCATGTGTTTGTGGCAAGGCAAAGTAGGAAGAGTGGGTTGCTTTCGGAGGGAGTGAGACGAGGCTTGGAAATGGTGCATAGGAAGCCTATAGGTGTAGCGAAACTGTAGAAATCCTCTCCTGCTGCAAAGCTAGTCGTATGAAACGTAGATAGAGGTGGCGTGACATTGCGCAAACTCTCTCAACATTTTCACGGATGGAGGAGCCATCGTATTCAAAACATGGGAGCCACATAAATTTAAAAGAGGTACATCCGTTGCCGCTTTACGAAAATCCGGCTATGAGCCTCTGTTCCTCCTTCGTTTCTTCTTTCTCCCCTGTTTTTCGGTGACGATCCTTTGATCGATGACTGTGCTGGACGGGCCTACACTGTCATCCTCAAGAGCTCGTTTTTTTGACGTTGATGTTAGGTTGGAAGGGCCTTCTGGGGGCGTCGGAATTTCAGTCATCGGTTCGCCTTTCATCACTACATCTCTTGTACTTGATTCTGCTACGTCGTCAGTTGATTTTGGAATGACCAGCCTCGGTTCTGAGAACACCGCCCTGTACGTTTTTCGAGTTTCTAGGGAAAGCACCTTGGAGTAGAGTGATTGGACAAGAAGCATTGGACGTACGAGCACGGAGGACGAGAGATTTAGCATTCGTCGTTGCCAGCGCATGGGCCACATCTTGAGGTAGCCCAAGCATAGTTACCCTAGAAAAAATACCTCTATGATGATCATCCGTACAGCATCGTAGAAGGAACCGTACAAATTTCGGATATCGCGTGGAGCGCGCAGGTCCCCGCTCGAAGCAACACCTCCGCTCAATAATAACCCCTTGCCTTTGGAAACCCTCACAAGCTCGCGCGAAGCAGCCCACCAGTTCCTTTTTGCAGCGACTCCGCTCTCAGCTGCACCTGCTTCCATGGTCACAACGTCATGTTCACCACCAAGAACACCAACATAGTTAATCTCGAAAACGGATCCGTTCTTGATTGCTGTTCGTACGAGGGTATGTTTCATGTGAAAAGGCAGGCGAGGTAGTGTGAGTGGGAGAGCAATGATGTGGGCAGTCAAAGGAGAGGGTTGAGAATGCGTTAGACAGGCGAGAGAGAAAGTAGCATGTGTTGTTGGGATGAGGGCGATGATGTCGTAGGTGTCGAACAGGGGAATGCTGGCATTAATCTAGATGATATTTAGCTGTACACAGCTGACAACGGTGGATCATCATACCAATCCGAACCCTTTTTCACTGTCCTGGTCGAGGATGATGTTCAATCTTTTCAGATATAGAATTCCATCACGTTTTCGGAGTGCAGGAAGTAAGGTATCGAGGTCATTGATATGTGTCTTTTCTACCCGCTTTTGTACGGTCTGTGAAAATCCAATGACAGAGTATCCTACTGGAACAAGTCAGAAAGGAAGAATGAGTGACGGGCTAGAGACACGGACAGTAGATGAGAAGGTCGATGCGGGATTCGAGTTCCTCCAGCAGAGAAGCAAGAGATACAGGTTCCTTTTGTTTTCCTTTACGGGTGATCGGAGGGATAGGGACATTGAGGTCGAAATACATTCAAGTCCAGGATCAAATCAGGTGCTATTTATATTGCTTATGTTTCTCAGGGATCAATCTAGATTAATCACAGCATCAACAACTGACCTGAGAACATGACCGCCATTCAGAAAGTATCATAAGCATCTTTTTGATCCTACATAAATTGCACAATCCCAGGGACCTCGACCATGTCACCCACCTTCACTAACATCCCATTATCACCTCCAGCTCTTGCCGAATTCGTAGAGAGGCTCTCCCAGGTTAAAAGAAGACAGGTTGCGATCTGTGTTTCCAGTACGCTTCTGTTTACCAATAGGCCAATTACTTTTGTGTCAGGCTTTTCCAGTATATATCGCCTATCTTGTCCTCCGCCGACTGATCATATGGCCTTTCATCTTGTCTCCTCTTCGAAAGCTCCCCGGGCCACCTGTGGGAAATCTCATCCTAGGCCAAACTCGCACAATTATGAATAGCGAGACAGGCCTTCCTCAACGCGAATGGGTCAAGCGATATGGTCCTGTCGTCCGTATAATCGGTCCTGTAGGAGTCGAGCGACTGATTTTCATGAAGCCAGAGGCTTTACATCAGATTCTTGTCAAGGATTGGTTGCAGTATCCTCGAGTAAGTATTGACTTCCATCACGTTATCGGAGGACTGATGCATGTCATGGTAGCCAGGATTTCTCCGGAATATCCTCGGATTAGCCACAGGATATGGGCTGTTGACCGTCACTGGCGACGAACATAAACAAATGAGAAAGACGATGAATCCCGCATTCTCGATCCCAAATCTCATGGCTCGTAAGCATTGCTACTCCTCTGCAGTTCATCGCGCATCCTTTACGCAAATCTGACTAGAAACGCACATGTACTGGGAGCCAATCGAAGGGTAGGACATTCTCTCTTTCATAAGCTAATGTCGCTGACCATTCTTCTAGCCTTGTGGATATTTTCAATGATCAACTGGCCTCGAGAGGACCTGAAGGCAAGGTTCTTCATGTGTATGATTGGAGTGAGTTTTCCCTCTCCTTCTCAAATGAAAATCGTGCTTTGAAATCCTCACCGTCCCCGCAGTGAGCAAAGTAACTTTGGATATCATCTGTGAAACGGCATTCGGCTACAAAGCCGATTCCTTACACAATCCTTACAATGAGTTAGCAGTAGCATATGAAAAACTCATCGACCTTCAATCTGGTACGCTTCTTGTTTGATTATCACATGAATGATACCTGATGCTTGGATAGGACCCAATTTAGCGAAATTCATTCTTCTGATGCTGATTCCTGGTATGCCCCGGTTCCTAGCATCAGAGTGGGCATACCATCATAGGCGGGTTTTTGAAAAGATCAGCCTTCTTCGTCAGTATTTATACTCTTTCATACCCTCTCACATTCGCTGATTCTGTGAAATTACAATTACTCCCTCTGGCATCTCTTTGTCCCTTGTACGGATCTGGATCACTAGGTGAAGTCAGCACCTTCATAGGATCCATGTGGGAAATCCGAAAACTCTCAAAGAAAATGTTAGAAGACAAATTCAAAGAAACCGCTGTGCACAGGTCGGATACTGATGCAAAGAGAGATATCATGAGCATCCTTGTACGCGCAAAGAAGGCGGAGCAGGAAGACAGAGTCGAGGAGCAGTATACGATGAATGATCAGGCAATGATGGATCAAGTTGTGAGCGCTGAGCTAACTTTTGTCGAATTATCGATTGACGTTATGGTTGCATGACATAGCTTACGTTCCTTGGTGCAGGACATGAGACGACTGCTTCTGGACTGACTTGGGTGTGTCTTTTGTTCACGATTTCCCTCTTTTGTTCATGCTTGACCAATTCACAGACTTTATGGTTACTGGCTAATGATAAAGAAAGTCAATGGAGGCTACACAAGGAACTCTCTCCTATAATGGCAGAAAATCCACGCCCAGATTACCGGACACTCAAGGATCTCAAATGGCTCGATTGTGTCGTGTAAGTATCCCTGAGACTTCTTTTCCTGATTATTTACTCATTCAATTGGGCATTGCTAGTATGGAAAGCCTTCGCGTAATGCCTCCAGTTCCACTTACAGTTCGGATTGCCCATGAACAAAACGTATTGGATGGGTTGGTTATCCCTAAAGGGACTATGTTCTACATTCCGGTACATATTTCCATTTATCCTAGGGTCCAGAACTCACGTCGGCGATAGATTCGCGTAGTCAATACCTGGAAAGACACGTGGGGAGAAGATGCCGAAGAGTTCCATCCGGAACGATGGCTCAACCTTCCAAAGGATTATCATCCCACTTTTTCAATGCTCTCATTTATCGCAGGCCCCCATGCGTGTATTGGGAAGACGATGTCGATTATCGAGATGAAGGCAGTCCTAGCGTGCGTGATGACTTTTCTCCTCTCGTCTTATTAGGGGCCAGCAGTTGTTGAAGCTGTTCACTTGTTCGTGTCTGTTAGGGGTTTGATTGTGAACTTTGAGTTTGACACAGCCTATGAAGGCCAACGAGCAAAACCTGCTGCTGCGATTACCATGAGTATGTTTGGCTTTTAGTATTTATTAGATCCTGGATTTTCTGATGATCTGGTTTATCACAGAACCAACTGATGGCATGCCGTTGCGTATCAGACCGATTCTGCCCCCCGGCGTGGATTTTGTCTCATGATATATCTTTTTGTCGATTTTTGAATGAGATGTGCTGAGTCTTTGCGAGCTGATTACTATTACGTGAGATGTTGAAGCTATGGAACGTGGAGGAATTTGTGATCAGAGGCTCACCAGTCTTGTTCTACGCAGAAAGAGTGGCTTTCCAGACCATATGATCAGGCAGAAAATTTTCACATGGAGAGGTGAACATACTGACTGATAATACAAGCGAATATTTGAACAGTTCTCGATTGTTTTTTGACCGAGTCATAGCTATCTTCTATCCTCGTATTTTAAGGCTAGCAAGGGCAGCTGATCAGTACTAAACACCTAGCACGATTGATAAAAGGATCTTGCTGCTGCTTATTTTCTTTCCACAATACATGGTCGTTTTTACCTATCACCTCCGCTTTTCGCAGGACACAATTTCTGAAGTGGAAAGGCACAGATGAAAGGCCATTGATTTTAGAAGAAAATCTGGTTGATACTACGAATAGTTAGACCTGGATTTTTTGCCTGGGTAATTGAGGGGTTATTTGCGCTTGGTAACTGACGATTGTCGGTAGAATACGTTGGCGATATACTCCACAGAAAAAACGATCTCTCATACCGCTGACCAAAATCTGTTCCGAGAGACTAACAGAAATGTTATTGGCGACATCTTACTGTCTACATCATCTACAGGTCCATCGGTAAGGATGTAAATCATTGAACACAAATGAAAAAAAATCAAGTTACATCTTAATGAACTATATGCCGGTATGAATAGGAACATGAATCGGATAAGATACAAATAGTTTAAGCAACTGAAAATGCTAGTTTATCACCAAGACACCACGTTTACTATCCTCCTGAGAATGTTTATAAAGATATAGAAACCACTGACGAATTTCCACCACATGCTCAACATGATTCTAGGATCAGATTCAACCTGAACGATAGCGCTCTTCTGTAGATTTCCTTCTTTGGAGGAAACACTGGAAACAGGTTCCACGCCAAGCATCTTCCAGAGTACTTGGGAGACAACGTTGAATCCATCGGTATTCTTCCATCTCCTGCCTGTGATTAATTTATTTTGGGGTTTGAAATCGTAGTTGCCGCCCTTCGAGCCCCAATAGTCAGTCACGGTAGGGATGCCCATATCGTCAACCCTCTGTCGAACAATTCCGGTGACAATGGATTCGCAAAACTCGGGATGGCCTTGGAGCGTCAGAACGTGGACATCTCGAGCAGTTCTAGCATCCTTTGAAGATGAATAGAATTTGATAACGCCTTGATTCCCTGTAGGCCCGCTAGAGCCAACGAGCTCCAGTTCTCCGGACGCAAACTGTTTGGAGAATGATTCCAGTGGCACATGGTCACGGTGCATCTCCTGGAGGGACTGCAAGGCGATTAATACCAAAATTCAGTTGGTACAATATATACTCACCAGTCTATCAACTCCGAATATTGACTTCCCCATGTCGCTGAGTTCGATTGTGGTTGGACCAATTTCCCATTGTCCATTGGGTGCACATTCACCACCCAAGGCACGGCAGACAATCTGATGCCCGAAGCAAATTCCTGTTGCGTGACCATCTTAGATAATTTTCAATTGTCCGAATGTTGAGACTCACCACATAATTTAACTTTTGGGTGGTTGTTAATGAGGCCCTTGAGGAAGGTCAGAAGTTCCCTGACCCATTGGATGGTATCGTCATAAGCTGATGTAGCTAGAAACCATGGAAGATAAAAATCCTGTTTTTCTATAATCGCGGAAAAATCTAACCTGATCCAGTGACCATAAAAATATCGAATTCATCAAGACGTCTCTCGTCCGGGAACTCCATCTTCTTGATATTGAAACTTTCGATAACAACTTGCGCATTGCAGTTATGTGGGGTCGTGGTCTTCCAGTAGTAACTGTAGACTTCATGATAGCCTCCATGTTTGGCTTCAACAGGTCCACTAAGAGTACCACAAACGAGAAGACCAACACGGACAGTACGAGGAGAGGCCATTATGAAAGAAGCTTGATCAAGTGGATTGTAGAGGAGGTGGATTGGATGGAGAGTCCCAGTCCACGCTCAGCATTTATATATTGTCATTCTCATGGCATTCGTGTGGCGCTTACCTTTTGTGGATTTTTGTGGCTCTATCAGAGTGTCATTATAGATAGCTCCTTCTATTCAATTCAGTTACACATCACCTATACGAGCGGCTACAGGGACTAGCCGAGTTGGTATGTCACTCGATGTTCCAGTATTGACGGTGCTCATTCTCTGATACCATATCACTCCTGTCCGCTAGTGACCTGCTTTCCGGCTATTATAAGAAAGATAAAAAAAATTCTTATGGTAGTCATCTTTGCAGAGTGGTTTCAGGGTCCGGTTACGGGTGCCATGTTTCAATCAAAGTTTTGAGCCAATGACAATAGTTCGAATGCTATAAACAACCTTAGGCCAACGTGAAACGTGAAGTTAGTTGATCCAATAGCCAAATGCGCCATTATGGAGGAGTATCCACTGAATCAACGGATCCCTCCAGAACAATGAGTCAGGCACAGTTACGACCCTCTCACTGACACCATCAACAAAGAGCAGAGAGCAAAAAGTCGTGATCATCATGCAGATGAATCAGCTTGAGGAAGATGTGGATGCCCTGACATGAGTGTCGTAAAGTTATATTGGACAATGTAGCAAGCGGTTGCGTGGGTTTGACATATGTAAAAGCATTTTGAGCTTCAAGAGCAGGCGTTACCCAGAGCTACTTATTAATCGATTCTTATTCGTCGGTGAATTTTCATTTTCCCACGAAGGAGTTGAAGTTCTCAGTCTATTATTAGGATGGAAGATCCAGTCTGGAATTTTCATCTCGTCTCTCTAGCCGCCAACTGCTGGGCATCCCCATTTGCCTTAGCCCGGAACCAGCTTGTGCGCTCATTCAAGAGTCAGAGATGTGATAAAATCAGACATTCAAGCTCGGTTTCACGCTCATCATGCTTTATGGAGTAATATCATGTCAACTTTGTGTTTGAAGGAAATAGCGCCTGCCTCCGAGCACTAATAATGAACTTTGAAAATCACACTAGTAGAGATTACCCAGCCAAGATAGTGAGCAACGTGAGCAAGTGCAAAGGTGACAGTTAGGGACAGTTACTCGTCCCTATTACACTGCCACAGCTGCGCTGGCGCCCCCTTAACTCGAGTCCCTGGCTTTTTGATTTTGAAAGACAAGTTCATGATCTATAAATGGATTATGCACTGGTATTATCATGCATATTTCCAATCATAAGGTAAAACGGACCTTCAGTTTATTCTTCGAAAAAATGGAAACTTATGGTAAGCGTCAACAATATCAGGCTAGAACATAATGCAAATATGTTCAATCAACCAATGATCATTCAAATTCATGAAAATATAGACCTAGATGATTTCTCCCCAAGACGCAAAGGGCAGGTTAGTTCAAAAAGCCATTGCCTTATTTTTTTTTCATTTTACTATCAACAACTGAGAAAGTAATGAAACAATTTTGGATCATGTTTTGGACTTAGATAGCCAAACGGTCTTGGTGGTTAATCCATTTACAGCAGTTTCTACACTGAGAGACACCAGGATGCATATTGGTGCCTCTTACAGGCGTATGATTTGTTTTATACAGTAAGTATCTACAGTCTGGTGTAAGTAGACTATGTGAATCAGGAAATACAATATCTCACCTCAGCCGTCTACGTGATACTACGACGTCTGAGGTGGTATGATGGGACTATCTGATATATATATGTAATTCCTTCACTCCTCGGGTGCCGGTTGATGTTGATCATAATTGTACTAGTGGAGTTGCGAGAGATTGGAATGATGGTAGGGAATGATGGGTAACTACTGGTGCGTCAGTCCATTGCAACAATTTGTGTTTCTCTTACCTAGTGTCGAAGAGGGTGGGAGTGTAGGTGTGGGAGAGTGTTGAGGAGGAAGTGAAAGTATCTTGGTGAGATTTACAGGAAAGTATCTCTTATTCGAATGAATCAACATGGCGTTGAGGATGTTGGTGATCCTGAGATCGAGGTGAAAGGGGATGTGACAGATAGCATGGATGCAGGGAGGGAAGAAAAGTTTATTGAGAAACAACACTGGAGAAAGTGAAAAAGAACGAGGAGGTATTGCAAGCTGATAATATGGTGAATTTGTATCGGGTGCATGTGGGCCTAAATTTTTTATGTCCCCTTGTTTCGAAGTTAGAAGAATGGTTCATTAATGTTTTACCTTTGGTACCATTTCGAGAATCCCATATGTGAACCCATATGGGTATTGCTTTGATGATTTCAGGGTCTTGATGCTCAAAGTCATTCCCTCAAAGATCGGTGTTTTTGAAATTACTTCTTCAACCTGATTTTGTGTGACAAGGATAGATGTGCTGTTACCCAAGTAAGGAATCCAGTTCTTGATAATCTTCAAGCGCATCTCTCTTAAGTCCTCTGTTGCATCACCCGCGTTGTTCATAACTTCTTGATCGATTTTCTTTAATCAACACTTGTTTTCTCATTGGGCCATGAGTCGTCATTTTGATTTTTGGCCTGGTTTGATTGTTCTTCTTATTTGAGCCGGATACCGAGTTGTGAAAACTTTGTTAGATGGGAGATCAGAAAAAAATGGCGAATTCTCCAAACTTTTCCATTTTTATCTTCTGTTTGTTAGTTAGGTATTAGTCGTGGACAACTGACTGCCGCTTGAGTAAAAGTCGTTGGTTCTGATGTCTAGATTCACTAGTATGCATGGGAACCTTCGGAAGGGGTACTGTAGAGATGAACAGAAACTTCTGTTGACTGTTTTCAGAACATCAGCAACGTAAGCTTTTTCTTTATAAATAATATTGAGAGTCTATATCATCTCATCCTCGAGTTTCAGTGTCCCATGCGGCATTTGAAATCGTCTTATTCTTCGAGTGGCGGAACTTCTTTGATGTCACAGCCTACCATAGACCTCTGCATGAAGTCAATAAATGTCCTGAGCAATGAAACAGCCGTCCTCTTTGAGAATATCTTTGCCTGACAGCGAATTGGAGTAATACATGCATCGCCATGATAAATATTATTCAAAGAAACAATATAATACATGCTATGATTAGATATTATTCAAAGAAATAATGTAATACATGCATTGCCATAATTAAATAATTAAATAATTAAATAAAATCATCAAGGTATCAATAAGCCACGGCTGCTTCGAGCTCTTCCTTGGTTAACAGGCCTTGCTGACTTTGCTCTGGGGAAAGTGTCACTACCCGCATCGTCAAAACTTCCTTTCCTTTCTCCCCCCAGTATCTCTCCGACCTGTAGCACCAGGCATCTGTCCCTCGAATGAGGTAACCGATGCCGTTGACGTATTGCTGTATCTTTCTGTCGATCTCAGGCCCCCATGACGGCAGTTCTTTTATTCCATTCAAGAAAGTAGTCACAATATCTCTGCCGAATAATTTCAACCACTGCATCGCAGTGGGAACGTCCACCTGGTGTTCATGAACGATCGACGTCACGATGTTATGGAATGCAATTCCTCGGGAGAGTTCAACAAGATAGGAATGCATATCCTTAAATATGCAAAGGCATATGTAAGCTTGTACGCTCTGCTACAACGTTTAAACTCACGTTAATGATGCACAGGAGATCCATCGCCGCGAGTGTGACAATTTGCATGACAGGATGTGAGAGAACTTGTTCCGGAAGCCCCAATCCGAAACTTAGGAACGACATTGTCGCTTGCGCGCCAAAAGTCTCCCTGCGGAGCCGCAGATAGTCATTGACAGTGCGGATGCGTTTAGCCTCCCGATCTTCGGCCTCTTGTATCATGGAGTTCATGTACGTATCAAAACCTTTGATGAAGTGGTCGACACAGGCATCTCCCGGCACAGTCAATGCAAGGGCTCTCTGCCAGAATCTGTAGAAGCCTCTCAGCCGGGCGACAACATACTTCGTTTAGGTGCTTACCCCTGCATTAAAACACCTAGTTTATCGCCTTGCTTGCGCTCTTTGTACGGATTGTTAAGGACATCCATCACGATGTCGCGGACATGGGTCGCGGCCTCGGGATCGGCAACGTCGTTGTACTCGTCAATGACAAAGTAAATGTTCGCGAGATCGCAGCCTGAGCGACAGAAAGCTATCGATCGTTAATATATCTGGATGCAAGAAACGGGCAAGTCAGGTACCTCTTGTATTGAGAGGAAAGGCAAGACAACCCAGGAGACCTAAGGTGATACAGTAAGCATCCGAGTGCAACCATACATCATACTGGTCGCAGACCAAAGAGAGATCTGTCAAAAGACAGTTGAGCTTTCTGGCTGAAGAGATGATTATCATTGATCCAGTTGGCAGACTCAAGGTCGACGATGCCATAGTCAGGGTGCAAGAGGGGTTCATAAGGCCAATCAACCAAAATGTCTGGAAACAAAAAAGTAACGGGTGCCGAAGTGCTGCAGCTCTGGACCATGTTCCAGAAAGGATGTTGAGGATATTGAAGACTCGATGTTGACTACTTATACCTGCAGGCGATGGACGAGTCATTTCAGGGCGGTCACTGAAACGGAATGCATGCATGACATAGTGTTTGACCAGATTGCTATGTATTGATGGAAGCC
>Ga0153986_1000582_pt1 | contig 10928 bp, 13 predicted proteins | sample TSGA070MetaG_FD_104724 | JGI IMG/M metagenome (GOLD analysis project Ga0153986, IMG submission 104724) | Attine ant fungus gardens microbial communities from Georgia, USA - TSGA070 MetaG | ecosystem: Host-associated > Fungi > Mycelium > Unclassified | place: USA: Georgia, Alexander Wildlife... | reverse complement strand
CTCGTCCAGCGTCCGAGTTTTCTCTCCAGCTCCTAGCCTTTCCAGCCGCCTCCACGCCTGCTGGCAGGTCATTTTCCACGACCATAACCCCAGCTCTGAAAAAAAAGCCAACGAAAAAAGACCTCTTCCTCCGACATTCGTGCGTACGCCACTGCCCTCCGAGCGCTGTTGCTCATTTTACTGCAGAATGAGCAGATCTTCCACTGCACAGACATCCAAGAATCCGACAATCCCAAAGGTGTCAGCTTGGTCTCGGGGCCCTCCCCAGTCGTCGTCCACCCCTTCGCGCTCGCAGTCCCCCGCCCCCTCTGCCCCAGTCATCCAGACCCACTCCCGCCGCCCCAGCGCTCTCTCAAGTGTTCCCATCACAGATGGTGTCTCTGTCAACAGAAATAATCTCGGTGCCGCCAAGCAAGGTCCGTGCGGTCGTTCCATGTCGTCTCATATCTACTCATTTTTATTCACTAGGCTCGGCCGTGACCTTTGGCTCGATAGATGACGTCTCTGCATCCATATCGTCATCTCCAGCCACTGCGCCTTCCATCAAGTCCGACGTCGTCAAGTCTTTTGGCTCAATCGATGCGGAAAGGCACGAAACTCACGTGAATGGCAAATCTGCTCTGTCATCGCGGCCGTCGGTGGCAGTTTCGGCCTCTACGGCAAGTTCGTCTGCTCCTTCTCCCGCTGCATCGATATCTTCGACCACCAAGCTTGCGAAACCTGACATCGCAAAATTCTTTCAAAATCCATCATCTGTCGCCTCGACACAGTCCTCCGATACCCCTTCGCCCTCCCTGCGTTCCTCTGGCCTACCATCAGCCCAGCCTGGTTCATCCATCCATTCACATCCATCATCGGCTCCGTCACAGCCCTCACAGCTCGGTCCTCAACAGCATTTCACACCGTACCGACATCCGCAAGCAGGACCTGCCTCTGCCACATCTCGTCCTGGTCCCTGGTCTACACGCCAAATTGTCAATGGCGCTGGCCCACGTTCTCAAGGTGTACCCAACGGTGCCCCTGCACAAATGAATAATGTCATGTCTAGTCCTCGGTTGGGGCCAATGCCTCATAATAGTCAACCCCAAGCCATGCCTCCGCCACCTCAGATGCAGCCGCCCATGCCTCAACAGATGCCGGTCACATGGGCTAATTATTATGTAAGTAATGAATTTTTATCGTCGACACAATTATTAATTGATTGTCATTAGTACGACCAGTCGTATTATACTCCATGGTACCCACCACACCCTCACCATCATCCTCCAGGCGGTCCACATGGACCGCCTCACCCCGGAATCCCAATGTCCCCTCGAAATCCTCCAATGCCTTTACAGCAAGGCGGTCCCGGAACACCCACACTGACCCATGCGACCGCAACTCCAATCCACCCGGTTCACCAACCCCCTTCCATCACACATCCCTCATCAAGTATGGGTAGCATCTCCTCACCTCCGCCTACACCCTCAGTTACCACCTCACGACTCAATGCTAATTCCTCTACATTTGCACCACGAACAAAAGTCGTGATTAAAAAGGCAGATGGGACAGAGGTCAATATTGAGAATCTTAAAGGTAGTTCGTCGTCACCGGCCAACAATGCCTCAACGAATGGGCAAGCTACGGCATTCCGTCAGGGGAGTCCCGCTGGGACGTCTGTCCGCCCGAGTGTGAGGCTAGAATCGCCGGAACAACGTGCCCAACGACTTGCTGAAGCTGAACGCAAGGTCAAGGAAGAAGAAGCAAGGAAAGAGAAGGCAGAAGAAGAGCGGCGGCGGAAGGAACAAGAGGAGAAAGAGCGTGTTCGAAAACTCGAGGAAGAAGAAAAAGAACGGAAACGTCAAGCCGAAGAGGAAGAGAAAGAGAGGATAAGGAAGGAGGCTGAGGAAGAAAGAGTGCGCAAAGAAGTTGAAAAGAAACGTCTTCGTTTGGAAGAAGAGAAAGAAAGAATCAAGAGGGAAGATGAGGAGAGAGAACGTCTGCGGAAGGAGGAAGAGGACCGTCTGCGAAAGGAGGAAGAGGACCGTCTGCGAAAGGAGGAAGAAGACCGTCAACAAAAGGAGGAAGAGCGTCGGCGAAAAGAGGACGAAGAGCGTCAGCGAAAAGAGGACGAAGAGCGTCAGCGGAAAGAGGACGAAGAGCGTCAGCGAAAAGAGGAAGAGGAGCGGAAGCTAAGAGAGGACGAAGAGGAGAAGCTAAGGGAGGAGGAAGCGCGTGAGTGCCTACGCAAAGAAGAAGAAGAGAAGGAGCGACGACGTCTAGAGGAAGAGAAAGCTGCCCAAGCTAGAGAGGCCGAAGAGGCTGCCAAGACTCTGGCGAAAGAAGAAGGCGAACTTACGGAGGAGCCTGAGAGTTCTGATGCCGTTTCAGCACTCAAAGACAATCACAAGGCGAAGGAACCTCTTCGTATTAATACCTCAGAGCCCCTCAACGAACCCCTTAGGAAACGACCAGGTCATTTAGATCTTGGCAATGCCGACTCTGTCCCTTCTGCTCTCGCAACTGCTCGTAACATCGACGATATCAATAATGTTCAGTACCCAGAAGGTATCTCGAGTCCCAGACCAGAGTTGAATACAAATGCCAAGGATGGCAAATTCCGGTAAGTGCCCTGACGATTACAAGTTAGGTCCTTTCGTATTGACCCTTTCCCAGGTATGACCGTGACTTTCTTATGCAGTTTATGGCTATCTGTAAGGAGAAGCCTGAGACACTCCCTCCTCTTGATGCCATTGGTCTCGATTCTTCCGACCAATCCGCTTTGGCTATGCAGCGTGGTGGCTCTACTCGCAGTCGTCAAGCCTCCGGCGGCCCTTCTATTCCCTCACGTTCCGGCTCGAGTGGCCATGGACTTGGACTTGGTCCCGGTTCAGGTGGCTTTCCCAGATCAAGCAACCTCAACCCTTTCGCTGGTGGGGGGATGGGTAACTTCTCAACTCAAGGATCGAAGATGACAAGTGAAGAGCGATTCCAGCTCGCTGCCAACCGCTCTTCTTTGGCCAGTGGCCCTGCTGGCTCGCAATTCGGTCGGCCGATTCCTATGCAGCGGACGCCCAGCCAAAGTGGTATGAATAGAGATCGTGTTCGCAGTCAACGCGGTAGAACACGTGATGGTAGCAAGATGGCTGTTCAACAAACTGCTAGTTCGCTTGCCATGCTTCCCTCTGAGTCTGTTGCCCCGCTCAAAGTTTCCGAGAACCGGTGGGATAGGAGGACCATCCAGGCTGATGCGGACTCACCAGATTTTGTTGATCGGAAAGTAAGAGCCCTACTCAATAAATTAACAATGGAGAGGTTCGACTCAATATCCGATCAAATCATTGAGTGGGCGAACAAGTCTGAGAAGGAGAAAGATGGCAGGACACTTATCCAAGTCATTCGACTGGTATTTGAAAAGGCAACGGATGAAGCTGCTTGGTCGGAGATGTATGCCAGGTTGTGTCGTAAGATGATGGAGCAGATTAGTAACAAGGTGCAGGACGATGGTATCAAGAATACAGATGGGAAACCAATCGCAGGCGGACAGCTTTTCAGGAAATACCTTTTGAACAGGTGCCAAGAAGATTTTGAGAGGGGTTGGGTGCAAAAGGAGGCCACGGCTGCTGCCGCCGCATCTAAAGCCACAGAAGACGAGGCGATTAAGGCTGCAAATGAGAAGAACAAGGGGAACGAGGATGGAGAAGTTGCGTTATATTCGGACGAGTATTATGCTGCTCAGAAGGCAAAACGGCAGGGTCTTGGCCTCGTGAAGTTTATCGGTGAACTGTTCAAATTGCAGATGCTGACAGAACGTATTATGCATGAATGCGTGAAGAAGCTTTTGGGTAACGTGGATAATCCTGAGGAGGAAGAGATCGAGAGTTTGTGCAAGTTATTGACGACAGTTGGATCGATTTTGGACACGCAGAAGGCACATGCACACATGGATGTGTATTTCCGCCGTATGGGTGAACTGACCAAGAGTCAGAATGTTAGTCCTCGGATGCAGTTTATGCTTCAGGTTCGTTATGGTGTCTGCTATTTTGGTTGATCGGGCATGGCCAACCTTGATAAATTAGGATGTCATCGAGATGCGTGAGAGGAAATGGTCCTCGAGAAAGGCCATTGTAGCGCCTACGACAATCGCCCAGGTTCACGAAGCAGTATGCTGATTCATCTGCTCACGACTTGCCTTTACTCATCATCCTCTGACAGGCTGCCAAGGAAAAGGCTGCTCACGAGAAGGAATACTCACAACGACAGATCAGTATGTCTCGCGGTGGTTCACGGCGGGGTGGCGATCGAAGCGACCAACCTCCATCTAATCCAGATGGCTGGGCTGTTGCTGGAAATGTTACTCGGCCTGCCAAGGTCGATTTGAGTAACTTTGGCAAGATTAGTAACAAACCGTCACCTCCGACCTTTGGACCGGGAAGCATATTCACCAGTAAGAAAGATAAACGTGAATCAATATCTCGGACAAGCTCTAGTTCGAACATGTTCTCTATGTTACAGAATACTGAGTCTGGAACTGATAAAAGTATATTCCATCTAGAGGCTCCACAATGTGATATTAATTCTCTTGTTGTATTCATAGATTCCGAGACACTGCCCCAACGCAAGAAACTTACCTTGTTACCTCGTACGAAACCTATTGAGTCTGAGATCCAACAGCCCCAAGAGAGTAGTGAGGAGGAAGAAGCTGAAGCTACCACACCAGCTGTGGAGATGACAGATGACCAAGCACACAAGAAGATCCAAGAGGACGTGAAGGAGTTTTTCGCCCTACGGAACCTGGACGAGGGCGAAGTATATCTCACGGCTCTTCCGGCACAACACCATAGCAAACTGATAGACAAACTTGTGTCAAGTGCTGTGGAGTCCAAGGAGGCCGATGCAAAGCTGGCGGCTGACCTGTTTGGCCGAGCTGCGTCGAAGAATTTGTGTTCGCAGGATGCACTTGAACAAGGCTTTTTGCCCTGTGCCGAGATTATTGGTGACATTGCAATTGATGCACCCAAGGCGTTCCAGTTATTCGCTATGATGATTAAGGGTGCTGAGTTCACCGAGGAACGGCGGTCGCGACTGATAGCTAGTTCGACGGACAGTGATATTCTTCTTGGATTATTATCGTAGAACACTAGTCGCCTAATTTTTATTCTTCCCTGGCATTTATTGCATTCATAGCTTACTCTTTTTCCTTTTGTATTATCTTCCACGTCATTTTCGTCTTGTCTCCTTTACCTTTTCTCTCTCTCGTATATCTCCTCGTCCGCGCAGCAGTTTATCTATTTTTGTATTCCACGGAGACATAGGTCCTCCAGTTAGGTATTCTAGATGTGCTGATTTTCTTGCTCCATGATTTCATAATTTGGGGGGCCGTGAGAAGATTGGAAGACTGACTATATGTCTTTCTTGCGAGACCGCTCCAAGGAAACTAAGAATGGTTGTTCATTTCAACTTTGTATTTCCCTGGTCGTCCCTTAAAATAGTTCTGGTCAGTCGAACCGATCTTGACGGTCCCTTGGCCACAAAAGCCACCTAAACAAAATCCACCAACGTTTCCTCACAAACACCGTCTTTATAAGACCTGCCACCACCTTCCTCCCGTCTCTATGTCAAATCGCGACCCCCCCTCGCTCAAATGGCCAGTCAAAGTATGGTCCAGCATTGCGAGCGAACTCAATTTCTATCGTATCCACTTGATCTACTTGTGCATCTCTAACTTAATTGTATGCTTCGCGTGCTGACCGTCTCTCATTCTCAGCACCGTCATTCCGCTTATCTTCTCGGCGATCTTCTATGCTAGCAATGGGCGTTACCATGTCGCGTTTATCGATGCGCTATTCAATTGCTTCAGTTCGATGTGTGTTTGCGGACTGGCGACTGTCGACTTGAGTTCGTTAACCAAGTGGCAACAAGTGATTTTATTTATTCAAATGCAAATTGGACATCCAGTGAGTATCGGCTTCTCGTTTGAAGGTGGTGATAGGTCTTCATAAGTCTTTTGAGATTTTTGTGTCCTGGTTTATGGTTCTCGTTAGGAGGTCAGTTGGTAATTATCTCGATAGCTTAAAATTGATAGTTGGAGGATAGGCACTATTTTGCGCGTAGATTCGAACACATGGTTGTTGCAAAGGGTATGCAAAATGATGATGATGATGCACGTGGTACGCCTCCTGTAGGAGGTGAGGAACATTTTCAGCAACAAGAACGACGTCCATGGTCTCATTGGGTGACGACCATGTTCCATCCGGGTCACTTTGTTACCGAAGAAAGCCAAGATGGGAGTGATTCTGATCGATATCCCAAACGAAGTATCATCAAGAAGTTGAGACCGGATATGATTAGACGTATGGATGACGCTCCTAAGCTTGTCGATCCGAGTGGTTGGATCACTGCAGGAGACGCGCCGGTATCAAGGAATCTCAGTGGGGTGCCGCAGGCAACATTTACCATTGCTGAGGGTGACGAACGTACGAGCTCTCGAAATGGTCCCCACGAACTTCAAGAGGCTGAACCGATTGGGGCTACCAGGGAATTTGTTTATGAAACTACTTCCCGCGGCAGCGATGGGTGAGCAGTGTTATTGATCAATAATAGAGATCTGTAGAATACTCATAGTGAATATCCTAGACGTCGCCGGCGATTATCTGACCCTGGTATACCATCAAGACCTGTCACTCCCACTAGTGTGTATCCTACGTTCTCTTGATTTTGATCCGAATTGAAGTGATGTAGATCCCATTCATCGGTATGAGACCATGATGGACACTTCAGCCATTCGGAATCAGAGAGGATTTCCTCGGCAACAGACCATTGAATTTGCACCTGACCTCCAGCGCCCGCCAGGGAAGCCCGACCAACTGATCATCCCTGAGCATCATCCTGAAGTAGATTCTGGAGTTGAGCGAAATCCACAATCTCCGGGTTTTGGTACACTTTTGCGTCCTTGCGTGAGATGGATTCTGATTCATGATCATTATGTGATTTCACAGGATCGATACAACGATCATCCTTGGGGCCACCTTACGCGATCAGTACTACGCAAACGCAAAGAGCATATCGAACGACAAAAAGCGCAAAGCATCGTGGTTTCGGTGGCTTTCCCATGCCTCACCGGCTAATCAGCTCGATCATTAATTATATGTTTCCTAAGTTCCAACGGCGACTCACTAGGACTGTCACTATTCCGGCGGCAACATCTCTCGTGTCAACAAGGGCAGGACATCACGCCCCTCCTCACGCCAAGGCCGTGCGCTACATTAGCTTCGATGCTATCGTTGGTCGTAACTCCGCGTTTCACCTTTTAACTCATGAACAGTTGGAAGAACTTGGTGGTGTAGAGTACAGGGCCTTGAATGCTCTATTGTGGCTTGTCGCAGGTGTAAGTTATTAGCATAATGATTTACATATTGACGGTTGATCTTCGGCAGTATTTCATCGGTCTTCAGCTTATTTCATTTGCAATCATCGCACCTTATATCTCGACTCCGCGCTGGAGTGATACTTTCAGAGTCCCGAACCTGGTCCGACCATTGTCGAGTGTGTGGTATGTTGTTTCATCTCCACTGCTTTGGACAACTGCTTGATCTGGTCCAGGTTCTCACTTTTTCAGGTGTCTTCAGCATTTACGAATACCGGAAGCTCTTTGGTCGATCAGTCGATGATCCCTTATCAAAAGGCATATGCCATGATTGTCTTCTTGATGTTGCTTATCTTAGGAGGAAATTGTGCTTATGTGAGTAGGATTTATCCAAGTTTTATCCAGACATTTAAAGTTCCTCGACAGCCGATTTTGTACGTTATAATCTTCACGTTTTGATCACAAACTCACGAAGTACTGCATTCAAGCTTGCGACTCTTAATGTGGGTGAATCTGCCTCGTGTAGAATGTAAATCTTTTGACTTTTGGCAGTTGGTTCATGACGAAATTGATACCTCGGAAATCACACCTGAACGAGACACTCCATTTCTTACTTGATCACCCTCGACGCTGTTACACGTACCTTTTTCCATCCCATCAAACCTGGTTCCTCTTGACTATCGTTTTCCTACTTACGTGCGTCATCTTGAATTGCTATCAAGTGACTTAAGTCTCATTGCCACCCCCAGTGCTATTGATTGGTTCTTTTTCATGATTCTAGACATTGGCAACACAATCATCGAGGAGATTCCCCTTAATACACGCTTTGCCGCAGGCTTATTCCAAGCTGTGGCTGTCAGAGCTGCCGGTTTTTCGATTGTGTCAATGAACAATCTCGCACCTGCTGTCAAGTGAGATGCTTTATGATCCGCATAATGGTACCTCATTGCCTACTTGAATACAGGGTGCTCTACTTGGTAATGATGTATATCAGCATTTGTACGTGTCTTATTTCTTCTGCTTCCTTAACCTATCCCAATGTGATCCATCCCTCTTCAGACCCGATCACTCTGAGGTTAGTTTTCTAGAAGTACCTGAGGGATGCTCACTCAAGTTCTTATCAGTGTTCGATCAACCAATGTCTATGAAGAAAAGTCCCTTGGCGTTTTCGCTGACGATGATGACAACTTGGAAGAAAAGTTCCAGCCATTTGGCCCCAGTAGGATCAATGTCTGGAGTCGTTATCTGGCAATGCACATTCGCAGACAGCTTGCTTTTGGTATGCTCGTTCCTGTTTGCTCCGACATGGATCGTCAACCTTGATGTTTGATAGATATGTGGTGGCTTGCCATTGCCACTTTTCTCATTTGCGTTATCGAGGTGAGCGATTGAATTAGTAGCAATATTTAACTCTCGCTGAGAAAATCGGAAACAGCGGCATCAGATTAACAATCCTAGCAATAATGTGTGGTTCAATGTCTTCAACATCAGTAAGTGATATTTCTACTTTCTGCAGAATTGCCGTTAAACATTGTAGTGTTCGAGGTGGTCTCTGCCTATGGCACTGTCGGGCTCAGCCTCGGCATCACTGATGTGAGCGTTCCATCTGACCAAGTCATCCATTGATGTTCAACGTCATTCAGCGGAACTACTCTTTGTCCGGTGCATTTCGCCCTTTATCAAAGCTTGTCATATGCGCTGTAATACTCCGTGGACGCCACCGAAGTTTGCCTGTCGCGATCGATCGCGCAATTCTCCTTCCGTCAGACCTTGAGCACAATGATGGCAGAGATGAAATCCCGGCAGATGCAAGAAGTCATCTAACTCAAACTTCACAAGGCGCAGGGCTGGGTCACAATCCTCAACCCAACTATGGCGCGGACGATGCCTTGGATACACAGTTCCAGAGACGATTTCCTCGTAGATCTGGAACCATGTCGTCTGGCTCTCAGCGTGAACCCCCCACGACGGAAATCAGGTTACGGCCAGTTCAAAATTATCCATGAAAACATTGATTATCTACTCAAACACATGCTCACAAGTTTCTCCCCCTCTCTTCTTGATCTTCGCTTTCTTACAAGACCAGAGGATTTACCAGTTCGTCTTTTGATATAGTCCGATTACATGACTTGTTTTACATCTGCTTAGTCTCCTACTACTAGTTTTCCAGTGCTTTGATATCACCAATTGTTAACATCTTTTTCCGGTAGTTCCTATTTTATTTCAATCTAAAGAGTAAATCCTATTCTATTTGGTCTGAGGAGGAGTCTTTCACTTAGATATTAATGGTGTGATTCTGACAATGCAAGACGAAGAAAACAAAGGAAGCTACCAATATTCTAGGTGCATCCATGCCTATGTCTCGTTTGTGATTAGATTTCAGTGCCTACTAATTGCAATTTATTCAGGTGTTTTATCTCGTTTTGTTACTCATTCCGCCTGGCACACGCTTTCTTTTTGGAGGGTCCGTCTCAATAGTCAAAAATAATTAAGATATCAGCCATCTAAACACATGCGAAATTTCAATGAGTAAATTGATATACCTGTGGTGATCGTACGGCACTGACGCTGTTACACACCTGTCTTAATCATAAATGTTTACAAAGATAAATGGTTTTGATATTTTGCTTAGCCAAGAAATCTATGGGAAATCCATGGCTGATTTAACGTTATATCAATCAAGGTGTCTTCAGAGAGGTGTTCAGGCATCATGATCACTCTCAAGCTACTGTAATTGACACCGAATTCATCCCAGCAGCACAATCGAAAAGTGATGAACTGCAGATATGGAATTTGGAGATTTTTCAACGCATCCAGTACTTACATCTCTTCATCAAAAGTACGCTGCACTCTGCACTTATTGAATGAACCAGAGAAATGACTCAAAGTCACGGTTCAGGTCCTGAACATAGCTAGCCACGTGATTATGTCCTCTTCTCATAGCAATGAAAGATCTTTGGATGAGAATAACTCATCTGTTTTTAGTTTCACTCTCGGAAGATAGATCCAGTGACATCCATGGCTCACCAATTTCGCAATCAACAAGCTTTGGAAACATTACAACCTACTGGATTTCTGGTTATTGATTGTTTTGATGAATTCCTCTCAATTGTAAAGATGAACCTGAAAATTGGGTCAGTTGATTGTTCAGATTTTTTTCCAGAGGTTAATATTCTGTATAGTGGATGAACCATAAAGAGCAATTATGTACGGTCTGCCTACGAGCCCCGTGTAATAAATCGATGATTTAAAAGAAAAAAGAAAAAAGAGCAATTATGTGCTGAATTTCGAGATACCTTTTGCGGATCCAAAAATTCATTTTGAAGCTTTGGGCAGGGAGGATTATACAGCTTGTCCAGCCCTCTCTATACGAACTGGCTGGTTGGTTTCTTCCGAATTTGCAAGAGCTTTACATTGATTCTGATGAACTAGAAATTCTGGAGCCGTACTACTTCCTACCACTTTTGACCCCATCATTGAGGAGCACATTGTCATACAGTCCATTGTCCAGTGTCATCAACGAAAAAGCCACATGTGACATTTTGGATTGTTAAAGGGGACTCAAGCATCCGAGACCGTCCTT
>Ga0153986_1000580_pt1 | contig 10948 bp, 13 predicted proteins | sample TSGA070MetaG_FD_104724 | JGI IMG/M metagenome (GOLD analysis project Ga0153986, IMG submission 104724) | Attine ant fungus gardens microbial communities from Georgia, USA - TSGA070 MetaG | ecosystem: Host-associated > Fungi > Mycelium > Unclassified | place: USA: Georgia, Alexander Wildlife... | reverse complement strand
GTTTTTGTGGTTCTCTGTAGTATTTGAGGTTTTTGTGGTCTGTCCAGACCTCAAATTTCTCTTCTGCATCCAGTAGGTATTGCCTCCATTTTTCTAAACACTCTATTATTGCCAAGAGTTCTTTATTGTAGATTTTGTAATTGTGTTCTGCTGGTGTCATTGTCCTTGACAGAAATGTGACCAGTTTCCATTTCCCATCCTTCTGTTGTTGAGACAGTACTCCTCCTATGGTGTATCCTGATACATCAGTTTCTACCCTGTAAAGTCCTTTTCTCTGTGGTAGTGCCAGTGTAGGTTTCTTGGTTATACTGTTCTTTAATTCTTGGAATGCCTTTTGTTATTTGTCTCCCCATTTCCAATCTGTTTTTCCTTTGAGTTCATTCAGGGGTCTTGCAATGTGGCTGAAGTTTTTTATGAAGTGACAATAGAAGTTGGCAAATCCAATGAAGCTCTCCACTTCTTTGAGCTTAGTGGGTTCTTTCCATTCTAGAATGGTCTTTATCTTTTTGTCTTCCATTTTGACTTCTCTATTTCCAACTTTTACTCCAAGTATTGGGATTTCTGTAGCATTAAATTTACATCTGGTCCATTTGAAACACAACTGCAATTTTCAAGAATTTGACGGTCCTTTTCTCAAGCTCCTTTTCCATTTTTCTAGGAATAATGAAGTCATCCATATAGTTAGCTACTGACCCTTCATAGAGCATTTCTCGGAATATACTGTTCATCATCCGTTGAAATGTTGCTGGTGAGTTGCACAGTCCAAAATACATAACCTTTGGTTCAAATAGTCCCTTATTGGTTATGAATACTACTTTCCATTTATCTCTTTCTTTGATTTGTACATTGTTGTATCCATAGATTAGGTCTAGTGTGTTGAAGTATTTTGCTTTCTTTAGCTTGTCAATGACCTCTGCAATTAGTGGTAGTGGTGTCTTGTCCTTAATTGTGTGTTAATTGAGCTTCCTGTAATCTTGTACCAACTATAGTGTTCCATCTTTCTTTGGAATGAAAAAACATGGCGATGCATATTTGGAACTAGATTTCACAATAAGGCCTACTTTGAGTTGTTTGTCCAACTACTCGTTCAAGGTTTCTTCTTCCTTGATGGTCATGGCATATGCCTTGGTGTTGAGTTCCCCAGGTACTTGTTCTGCCAAATTGATTTTGTGGTCCTATTCTCTTTTCTGTGGTACTGCTTCAAATTTTTTCTTGTTAAACAAATGTGTGAATAGCCATATGTATTTTGGTAAGTCCAGTTCTTCTGTTTTGTCTGGTTTTTTGTCCTCCATTGGTTTGTCTATATAGATTAATGCCTGTCAATTATCAAACATAGTTGTTTGTTCTGCTAGATGACAATTCTTGGGACATCTTGTAAAATTGATTGTTCTCTTTTTCCAATCAATTTCTGGGTTGTGTTTCTCCAACAAGTCATAGCCTAGGAAGATGTCTGTTTCTGTTATGCCTGATACTACTACATTGATTTGTTCCATATGTCCTCCTACTTCCAGGATGATAGGTATGATTTCCTTGATTTTTCCATATTTGTTTTGTGTCCCATCTGAGTTGTAGATTTCCATTGTGGTCTTCATTTTCTCCGTTGGTAGTTTCTCTCTTTGTACTGTATCTGCTGCAATTGTTGTGTGCATACATCCAGAGTCGATGAGTGCCAATATCTTGATCTTCTTTTCTTTTGTTTGCATTGTGGGGTGCACTATTAGTTCCTTTATTCCATCTCTTTGTTGAGGAATAGTATATCAATTTTTCTCAGAACTGGTTACATTGGTTTGTTGTATTGTGCCTACTCCAAACCTTCTCCAAAACCCTGGTTACCGATGCCTTCTTCTCAGCTTTCTTTGTCTTCTATTCCTTGATGGCTTCTATTTATAAACTTCCTTTGATTCTTTCCTTGGCCCCTGTTACTACCTCATGGTGATGATTGGCATCCTAGAGCAATGTGCTCTTCTTGGCCACACTTGAAACACTTGAATAGTGGCCTCTTGTTAGTGTTCCATTCTTTTGGACAATATCTGGCTGTATGTCCTTCTTTGTTACAGTTGTAGCAGTATTCCCTTGTGTACTTGAGTTGCTTTCCTCATCCTATCTCTATGGGTTTTCCTATGCCCCCATAGGTGATTCCTGATCCTGTTTGGTAATCATACTGGATACTTGTCCATTTATATCCTTGGCCAACTGCTCTGATGGCCACCTTCCATTGCTCCAACATCTGGGGAGCTTTTTTTGGTGGATAGGCAAGTATTGCCCTGATGATCTCTCTGTTAAAATTTTTCTTCAACAAAAATATAGCATGTTGGTCATCTGTCTGTGCTTTGGCAACTAGGGCCATGAATTTGATCAAAAAGTCAGTGATGTGTTTCCAACCTTGAGTAAATGTTTCAATATGCCATTCTGCATTGGCTTCTCTGGTTTTGTCTTGGTAGATTAGTTTGATTTCTGCCTCAAAGGCATCCCATGATGGTGTGTTATCCTGTTCTTCTATCTCATCAAGTTTCTGTTGAGTAAATGCTCCTGCAGTTCCTCCATGGAATCTGCTCAATACTGCTATGACTTTGTCCTCAGCTCCTATAATCCTATTGGCCTTCAAGTAGAGCCTCATGGCTCTCCACCAATCTTCAAATCCTTTTTTGTTTCTATCAAACCATCCTGGTTCTGGGACTGTTGATTTGTGTCCTCCTGTTTCTATGACTAGAGCCTCTGGTGCTGTTTGTGTGATCCTTGGTGCTGGTGTTCCTGTGCACAGTCCTAACATTCTGGGCTGTCCTACTGATGGTGTCTGGCTAAGACTTCTTTGGTCTTTCTTGTCTGATTGATATTTGGATTCTTCCTGTTCAACTTGCTTGTCATCTTCAACCTCTTCTGGGTCCCTTTTACTAACACTGAGTGAACTGATGCATGTGGTGAGCTGTTCTAGCTCCTGATCTAATTCTTCTTCAGCAATGGTTGCTGAACCAATGGCTAGTCAAAGATGGTGCCATTCTCCAAGTGCAAGATGAGTTGGTGACGCTTAATCTAATGTTACAACCTAATAACTCAGGTTGCAACCTTAGCCTTAAGGCCTGTCCAAGGTGGTTCATGACACATGAGGCATATAATGAGGTGCTACCTTGTTGCAAGGCACAATGGCCAGTGGAATATCAGAGGAAGAAAGAAGAAGAAAGGTACCAGGAACAGGTACCAGGAACAGAAGCATAACACAAGGACAACATGTGTGTTCCCTACAACCAAGCAAAACAGAAATAGAACTAAGGGCATAACAACTACCCAGTACAGTAAAGATACATCCAGTAGTAAACATTAGTAGAGTATGTAAGTACAGGAACCAAGTGGAAGGACAGAAGAAAGAGATGCCATGACCTATGGAAATTGAAGGAGAAGAAGAATGGGAGGTCAAAAAGATTCTCAACAAGAGAAGAGTAAGAGTAGAGAAGAAGTTTTTAGTATGATAGAAGGGATTTACAGCAGAAGCAGATATATGGGAAGGAAGGGAGAACTTAGTAAACACAAAGGAAGCATTAAGAGATTTTGAGAAAGAGTATAGCAGAGATATAGAGGATATAAGATAGCAAGAGAGAAAAAAGGACAAAGGAGTATATGACAGAGGAGAACTACCTGGGAGGTATATGGCTAAGGCCTTATTTGGGTGGAGCAATAAGAAGTATAACAACAAGTATTGGAGTAGGATGGAAAAGAATTGGAGAAGATGGAAAGGAAAGAAGTTGGGGAAGGAATATGGGAAAAAGAAGATGGAAACAATCCCGGAAATTCTTCTGGAGAAAGAATCTTGGAGAAGGGGTACTGTCATAACCCTGGGTTATACTAAAGAGCTTAACAATGAAGGAAGGTCAATTGGAGAGGGATATTTGAACTATGGAGTGACAGACAAAGAGTGTGATGAGATAGGAGAGATGTGTGACCCTTATGAGAATCTATAGGAATATATTAAAGAACAAATGAACAACGGACTAATTGGTTGATGTAGGAGTAATGATACAAGTACAAATACTGTATGAGTATATAGCATGATTGTAATTAAGCAAGAACTCCATTGAGTTCTCTTTCTAACCCTAAAAGAAATTTCCTAAGCAATGGCTTTATACCAGCTTGGGGGTTACTGTCAGTCGCTGACATCCTGCTGGATTATTCCCTACTTATATACAAACATATTTATTTACTAACATTTGTATCTATGTGTGCTTGTTGTATTAGTAGTGAGCCATCTTTCTATTGTTGCATAGCTTTGTCTTTGATATGAGAAAATAAATAAAATGAAAATAAAAAGGAAATAAATAATGACTTAGCCATGGTGGCTAGTCATATATTTGAGGAGGCAGTTCATGACACCCTGCCGCAAACTATGTTCCTCTGTTAGATATGATGCTTTCTGGTAAGTCATACAGTTTCTATACTTGGTCCTGGAATAGCCTGGCCAGTTCCTTTGCTGATGTTTTCTTAGTAGTCAGTACAAAGTGCACTATTTTTGTCAGGTGATCACATACTACTAGGATTGAGTTGTATCCCTAGGCAATGTTGTAAAACGGCCAATATGGCTAAGTTATTTTCCTTTTCTTTTTCTTTTTCTTTTCTTTTCTTTTTGGTTACTTCACAGAAGTGTGGGAAAGGATGTCACACAGGTGTGACATCACAGGTTAGATAAGGAGTCACAGTCATGGTCATGTCACATGTGATGTCACACATGATGTCACAGGTCACGAGTCACAGGGTCACATGGTAGTATGGGAAACTAGCACACAGACCAGGTAGAATCTGTATAAGTAGATAAGCCAAATCCAACAGGAGCTCTTAACGAGTTCTCTTTGTCTAATGCTAATAAAGAGCAGTTGGCTTAATTCTGGCTTGGAGTTGGCTACTCTGACAGGCAAGTGGTAACTTGGTAATAAAGTTGGTGCTGATATGACTCCAGGGTTTTTCTGGGATGGTGTTTGGCATAAGCTTCCTTGCTAGTGCCTCTGCTCAGTTCTTGTACCTTTGGCAGGCATTGCATTCTTTCACATATCTCCTCACTTCCTTTGTTATCCCTGGCCACCAATAGCTGCTCCCCACCAGCTCTGTTGTCTTCTACCTTCTACCATAACCTCCTATTACTATGTTGTGGTGAAGTCTAATAACCTCTATCCTTAATTCTCCTTCCAGCATATAGATCCTTTTTTCCTTTAGGTCTCCTTCCCTTATCACCATTTTCTCCATCCTCCTAACCCATTCTGGTCTTACTAGTACCCTATCCTCATTGTCCTTCTCTACTCCCACCTACTAGTCTGATCTCCTGCTGAGGCTATCCACTTTCCCCATGCTTTTTCCTGGTACATGCTTTAATATAAAATTAAATCTGGACAAGTACAGTGTCCATCTAGCCTGTCTATAGCTGAGTTTCTGGCTAGACATAAAATACTATAAGTTCTTATGGTCTGTTCAAATCTCAAATTCTATTTTAGCTCCTTCCAGGTAGTGCCTCCAGTTTTCTAGGCACCTAATAACCACCAACATTTCCTTATCATAGATCTTGTAGTTCCTTTCCATTGAATTTATTGATTTGGATATGAAGGCCACCAGCCTTCACTTCTTATTCCCAAATTTCACTGATAGTACTCCTCTAGTGGCATAGTCTGAGGTATCTGCCTCTACCCTCATTTCCCTATCTAGGTCTGGGATTGCCAGCACTAGTTCTGATGTGAATACCCTCTTCAGTTCCTTGAACACTTTCTCCTGCTCCTCTTTCCATTTCCATTTCTGTTTCTTCCTTACTAATGCATGTAGTGGTGCTGCTATTCTAGCAAAGTTCTTAATAAACCATCTGTAATAGTTGGCAAGTCCCAGGAAGTTTTGCACCTCCTTTACATTTTTTGGCATTGGCCAGGTTAGAACTCCCTCTACCTTTCTTTCTGCATCTCCATGCCTCTAGGTCTTATCACTACTCCTAAGAACTCTACTTCTCTCATCTTCCATTTGCATTTTCTGGGTTTGACAAACAAATAAGTTATTCATGTCCAACCACCTTGATATCTCCTCCACTATCTCATCATGCCCTTTCTCAGTGTCTGTTGTGACTATGATGTTGTTGATGAAGGTTGCTGTGTTTCCTTGGTTGACCATATCATGGAACAGGTCATTTATCATAGTCTGAAAGGTGGCAGGTGAGTTTGTGAGCCCAAAGTACATTATAGTAGGTTAATAGGCTCCTATGTGCATCATGAATACTGCTTTCCATTTGTCACCTTCCTTGATCCTCATGTTGTTGTATCCCTAGCAAAGATCTAGTCTGGTGAACACCTTCTTCATTCCAACTTTATCTAGAATATTGGCAATCAATGGTAAGAAGTACCCATTTTTAACTGTCCATTAGTTAATGTGTTGGTAATCCTGCACTATTCTCCTCTTTCTATCCTTCTTGGCTCCAGAATGCACCAGCGATGTTTATGGTGATTTTGATGGTCTAATATAACCTTTTCTTAGCTGGTCCTCCATGAATGCTTGTACCTTCTTTCTTTTTTGCCTTGACAATGAGTATACTTTCCCTTTCCTTGGTAAAAAGCCTTTCTTCAACTCTATTGCATAGTTCCATGTTTTTCTGGTAGGTATCCTTTCCAATGCCTCCTTTCCAAATACTTTCTTCCACCTCCAGAACCTTTTCAGTACTAGCTCCTCTACTGCTTGGTCCCCTGTTCTTATATTTTCTCCTGCTTTCTTGGCTTTCCTATCTCTGGGTTATGTGCTGCCAACCACGGCATACCCAGGATTACTTCTGTCTTTCCTAATCACAGACATTCATTCTGATTCTTTTTACATGTCCTTTGAAGTACATATTTACTTTGATCTTTTCTTCTACTAGTTCTCTACTGTTGCTTGTGCCATCTACATTTCTGATCTTTATTGGTCTTTCCAATTTCTCTTTCTTGAAGCTGTGCTTCTCTACAAATGCTCTATCTGCAAACATCCCTGTTGCACCACTGTCTAGCAGTGCTTTCACCAATACTCCTTTGTGCATATCCACTTTTTCCAACCCTACTTTCATTCACACTTCCTTGAGAGGCCTGAATGTGTGCATCAAATCTCTTACTCCCTCAATGTTGTCTTTTAAGCTAGTTTTCATATCTTGAGAAGATAGTACATTATGTCAGGTCCTGTCTCTAGATGGACCATTGTAAGGGTTTCCAATTGTAATAGACAAGTGTCATAAAAAAGTGACTACTAAATAAGAACAGGAAGTATAACAAAATACTTGTTCAAAGAACTACATAAATAGCTGGACCCACATTACCAAGTAGCCTTGTTAACATTGCCCTTTTGGTATAGTAGTAAACCATACAGAACACTGCTACTGGTCCTGGCACAACTGTGGCAACAAGTTTCTGAGTAATCCAGAAGAAGAGGGGTTATATTGGCTAGAGGGAGAACAGGAGATAGACAACAGAGGGAGTCAAGACTAGGAGTGGACTTAGTTGATAACAAAACTAAGGGTATCTCTACTAGTAATGTCACTTTAAGTATAGGAACAATTCATAGTTTGATGGAGGACTTGGTAGTACTGTACATTACCACTTGAGTCTGGGGGAATGATCTGCTGAGGTAAACAGCTGGGTAAGGGTTTGGAGGCACTATGACATCATGGAGTGTTACTGAGTTATGACACAAGCAACTCTACTCAAAAATCAAAGACAAACCCACAATATATCACAAGTTCCCAAACCACTCAGTCCACAAACCATTGCTTAAATCCACCTCAAACCAGTTACACAGAAAAGCAATCAACCACCCAATAAATAATTAACATAGACTATAAAGCCAAGTCTTACATAATGCTTAAGAACTACCAAGACAAAAGAAGCATAAATAGAGAGACAACCAAACCAGATCTTGAAACAACAACCAATTAACCTCAGAATCAAAAAAATTGAATGAAAGACAATATGACAATAAAAACAGAATAAAATAATCAATGAATCTTAATGACACAAAATAATCACCCAAAACAAATAAAAACACAAGAACAAAGGACAAAAAGACAAAGAATCTCTCAAGGTGAAAACCTTTACCAAATAGATCTGCCCAAGGGACTGGGAGCACTATGCTGGAACTCCACCTAGTAGGGAACCCAGAGAGGCTTAGATGCCTAAGGGTTTTTAGTGAGTCAGACCTCCAAGCCCACACTGTAGGCAATGCCTGCACTGGAATGCCAGTTTTCCCCTACCAAAAAAAATATACACTGGTGGAATTATATGAAGACACCATTACCTACATTATTATTGAAAAAGGAAACATGCACAAGTCTGACATAGTTTAAAGAGTGATGTGAGACATAGGAATAATGGCCAGGTTTCAGGGGCATGTTAGCACCTCAATCTCAATGCAGTCACTGGTACCCTCTGACCCATCTCCTGAAGAGCTGGTCAAGTACCATGTAATTATGACAGTTTCATCAAGAGTATTTGCAAGGACAACATGCCACGAATTTAATGGCACTTGTCATTTATAACACTGAAGAGAGCAGGAATTGTAAGAAATAGCTTCAGCCTCGAAATCAACGCGAGAACTAAAGCTACATGGTACTACTATACAATATATATACTTTGGCTAGTAGAGAGATGTCCACTCAGATGTCTTAGAATATATAATTAGTACTGAGACAAAATTCTGAGGTCTGAGACACGACACGAGTTTGCTATTACAACAGGAATGGCCCTAGGTGATATCATCTAATTTCTTAAAATAATCTACTAACAGTGCTTTTGTGAATGCGCATAAACTATTCTCACTTGTTCATTCTCCAGCACCCTATTGACCGGTTCTATGAACATATTTCTGTGGTGACTTTGTGATAACTTGAGGTCTTGAAATGTTGTGCAAGGGCTCCTGCATGATTTTGTTGGCAAAGATGAGAGAAATTACCTCCGTCATTCTTTAGCATTGATGAAGACAGTCTGGTGAAGCAACAATGTGAAACACTGGTTTGGAATGGGAGGACTGGCATCCGTATGTATTTCTTCTCATCCAAGAATGATTCTTGATCCTGCAAGTCTGGATGCCGAGTATATTGGTATTATCGTCGCCTCATATTCTACACAGAGCTACATAGTTATCGTGTCTCATCTTGATCATGTGACTGATCATGTAGGTCAAGAAACGATGCATCACTATCAGAAGCAATGAATAAAATCAGTGATGAAACCAAGATATAATTATGTTCATGACTCCAATGGTCCACATCTAACGTTCCTCTATGTTACCGATAGTTGTTATCACTTATGAGATCTTCATTGTTTTCCTTTGGCTTGACCCGATATGATGGATCTTCATGTCTTTTTCTTATAGCATCTTTAGTCCATATATTCTTGTCATACCAAATGCAACTGATTAACTGATTAATGTCTATTTGATCATCTTTGATACTAGAAACCCTCATTTCTGTTTCCTTTATCCATGGTGGGCCAGATTTTTGGTAGTGAACCACTGTCGATGCTGATCTAGTGAGTAAAATACATGTCAGTAATCAGATACTCTCATTGCAGGAGATGAACATACCCAACACAAAAGCATCTTCATGATTTTTTGTGTGATATCTGGTCTATGCTGCAAGTTCACTAAAGGATGAGTGTGATAGCATTCTCTTCCACTACTCTGCCTGCAATCCACAAATCCAAATATCCATACTTCTCCTGTCGTCAAGACAAATTTGATGATGTTCCTCTTTCCAGGACCTATGAGCTCACTGGAATAAAGGGTAATCAGGCCATTATTCTCTGACAATTGTCGGTGACTTACTTGAGTGCCAAACACTCACCAATCACCTGAAATTTATGCTTCATCAAACTCTCTCCTCTATCTTTCTCACCTCGATTGCCTCTATACACTTTCTTTGCCTCAATGATCAGAATGTCTGAGCTCCAATTGCGATCTTGCTTTATTTTATTCATGTGTTGAGCAAGGCTCTGAAAATTTTTGAACGACTTTGGAGGTCCTCTTCTATCTAAAATCTCACACATCAATATCATATTTATTTCACTACGGCAAGGCCACTCACTAGATGTCTCAGAACTGACAACAACACAGTAATCGACGCTTCCAGACAGATAAGTGGAGAATTCGCGGCGTTGTGACCTCTCAGCTGACTGAGGCTCAAGAAATTGAATTTTGATATGGTTGCCATGATCCCGATCCTTGTGCATTTCTGCAATTGATTCAACAATGTCATCGAGGTGGAGAGGGAATGAAAATGAGACTGGAATAGTGTCGAGATCATCGGAATCTGATGAGATTTCTTCTTGTTCAATCTGTTCCTTCTCCTTCTTCGTGAAACCAGTTGCAATTGTGAGCTCCAAGTGGCCCCAAATCTTGTTAGATGTCACAAGAGTGATTTCATTGAGAACTGTCTGGATGTAGTTATTGATCAGCAATCGAGCATATGCCTCTTTCTATGGTAAATTCAGTCAGTACTGCAAGTGCTTATAGAAGGCTAAGGACTCACATCATTTGACCAGAAGCGAATGAGCTTGATTTGCTCTGAAAAAATGTCAAGAGACTGATTCGAAGGCCATTCCATGGACTCAAATGATGGGTGTTCCTTGCCATCATAGAGTTCTTCAAAGTAGTCAGCAAAGAATCCAGTTGTATCCCCAGTATTGGGTGAAGTGCTGTTACACAGTTCCACAACTAAAGAATCCATGGAGAAAGGAGAGAGGCAATGCTCAATCTTGGTGACACCGAGCTGGTACATGTGACGTTTCTGGAGATCCGAGAATGAAATATACTAGATAATGATAAGTTTAGAAAATTATGCACAAGAGCAAGAAGATGACATACTCCAAGCTCACAGTTGAGCTCATTTTTGAAGTCAGAGAGGTCCTCCATCACCTTCAGTAGGTGTTGCAAACCCTCAAGGTACTGCCATAGAGAGCTGTCGGTATTTGGGATCTTC
>Ga0153986_1000579_pt1 | contig 10951 bp, 14 predicted proteins | sample TSGA070MetaG_FD_104724 | JGI IMG/M metagenome (GOLD analysis project Ga0153986, IMG submission 104724) | Attine ant fungus gardens microbial communities from Georgia, USA - TSGA070 MetaG | ecosystem: Host-associated > Fungi > Mycelium > Unclassified | place: USA: Georgia, Alexander Wildlife... | reverse complement strand
TTTTTTTACAATCACAGAGGATATCGGGCACCTGAGCTTTTATTTGGCACTCGGAACTACGATCCCTTCGCCATCGACCGTTGGTCATTTGGTGCAACACTCACGTCTTTCTTCACCCCCCTCCGGCTCGTCTCGCCTGGTGATGACTCGGGAGACGATCTCACCGAGGGAGAAATTTACAAGGGCCCATTCATTCTCCCAAATCATTTGACATTTACATCCCCAAATACACATTGGTCGAGAGACACCCTATACGACTCTTCCAGAAGTGAAATTGGGCTTGCATGGAGCATCTTCAAAGTCCACGGCACACCAAACGAAAATATGTGGCCCGAGTGGAAGGCGCTTCCACAATCGCAGACTTTGATATTCGACGATGTAGAGGGGAAGGGTCTCACCAGAGAACTGCTACCACACCTCATACCTGAAGAAGAGGGCAAGGGCAACAATTCTCAACCTCAAGCAACAATTCTAGACCTCATGAGCCGGTTCTTACAATATCCTTATCGTGCTCGTTTGTCCTTTGCTGATGCTCTTGTTCATCCTTGGTTCACCAAATCGGATACAATCCTCGTCTCTTCAGGATACGAGTCTATCTTTGAACGGCACTGGGATTCCATATTCTCTACCGTCGAGGCAGATGAGCACCTACGCCTGTCAGCAGAAGAAGTCTGGAAGCCGGGTGTCGAAGACAGGTCTGCTGCGAAGAGAGCATTAGAGACTCGGATAGCGGAAGTTTGGAACGGAAAAACTATGGCTAGATGGCTAGTAGATCTGTTTGGAAATCACTAAAACCTCTCAGTCTTTCGTAATTTTCTAATCCGCTAGCCAATCCACCATTGTATGAGGATCTCAATTCGGTATATGGTATGGTGTACAATAAGAATATACATTACAATCGAAGGTGATCCAAGAACATATAAAGACCAATGAAATCCATTGTAAATAGTCAAGCTACCTCGATAAATCTACATTTACAGTACTGACTTGCATAAGTGTTTGCTTCTGGGGAGATCGTTGTGATCTTTGAGGTGTTTGGAGTAACTGCTGACTCTGTGATCGCCTTTGTGCCTTTAGGTGTTCTTTTTCCTTCTGCAGTTTGTCGTCATTGATAATACAAAGACCTGAAATTGGATCAGGAGAGAGCCTACACAAGAAAGCTACTAATCACTCACTCTTCGTCGTATTATTTGTCTTATAAATCCCGATCAGGCGACGACTGAGCTCGAACATGTCGTTTCTGAGGCACAGCGCCATAAGCATATAGCTGTACCATAGTGTAGACGTACCTCAAGGAAATGATGATGAATTGTGCGTTCTTAGTCCTGTCCTTGATATAGTTAGCGACGATTGAAACGTTACGGAAATCCAAAGCAGCGTCAATCTCGTCCATAAAGTATAAGGGTGTGGGCTGGAATTCATGTCAAACTTCATTCTAGGAGTAACAAGATAGATGGACCTTGAAGTGATGTAGCGCAAACACAAGGGCAAGCGAGCTCAGCGTCTTTTCACCACCAGACAAGTTTGAGATATTTTTCCAACTCTTCTTTGGTGGCATTACACTGAAAATGATACCCTCTGCAAAGGGATCCAAGCTGTCAACAAGTTCAAGCTCAGCATTACCTCCAAGCGTGATCATCTGTAACCCTTCTGGTCAGATTTCGAGTCTCAAACCAGCAGTCGCTAGCTACTTGCCTGGTACATCTCTTTTAACTTTGCCGAGATCTGGGTGAATCCAGCCATGAACTTGTCCAAACGATCCTTTCTATATCCATCATATTCCGCCTTCTTTTTGTCCCTGAGCTCGGTAATCTCTGCCAGCTCCTTGACACGGTTGTCGAATTCAGCCTCACGTCGCTTGTATTCTTTCAAGACGTTGAGGTCAGGAGCTGACTTCTTGATTTTTTCTGAAAGAACAGGGCGGATGAATATACTATTTAAATGTTATGGACAGCCTCTTACCGTCAAGTAATTCTACATCGGCAATAAGTTCACGCTTTCTGAGAGGCGTCAACTCTTCTGGAGTGTACTCATGCAGTTGGTGTGCAGGCTTCCTGGAGGAGGCGTCGGGGTCTGGTTTGACTTTTTGCCCGCCTTGCTCTTCATCTTCACCCCGAGCATCCTCACCGTCTTGGAGCAGTCCTTCTGTGTCATCGTCATCGTCATCACCTTCATCCTCCGAACTTCAATGCGAAGGTCAGTGGTACCATGGGATACGAAGGTCTATGTCACTCACTCAACTTCTTCGAGGACGAGTTGATCATGCTGTGACTGCCAATGGGTTATTAAATCCCCATTCGTCTTTAACTCCTTGGTGTTGTCCTGTATCTCGCGTTCGAGCGCTTGCTATACGCAGAGTCAACAAGAAAAAACTCTACGAGTAATGTACAAACCTGCTTCTTCAAGAATTCTTGAATCTGCTCTTCCTTCTCATCAAGCTCCTTTTTTAACTCGTCTAAATCCTCTTTAGAGTTGTCAGCCGCTTGTTGAGCATCATTACACCTCGCGTTGAGTTCCCCCAGGTAGGTCTGAAGTTCCTGTAGTGTCCCCTGTAGACCTCGAACTTCACCTTCGTACTCCTCATATGTGCCCTCGTTGACTTCGATAGAACTCGCCAATTTCGTAATATCCTTCTCGGCTTTCGCTTTGGATACTTCTGCCTTGGTGATCTCGTCATTAGCGAGATTGATCATGAGCCTAATGCCGTCGATCTTGGACTTCTGAGAAAGCAACTTGGACCCCCCAATTTCAAGGATGCGCTTCTCTAACCCCTTTATGGCTTCTTCAATCTTTGCAGATTTTGCTTGGAGCCGCTCGAGCTCAGCCGTTGTAGATTCAATTTCAGTGTCTAGAGTTGAAATACGGCGAATGTCGCCCTGATTCGGTTTGTTCTGATTCCTTATGAAATGAGTTAACACCGGATATATAATTAAGGAACACAAGAAGAGAACACTCACTTCAAGTCCTTGACCCGCTTCTCTGCCTCAGAAATCAACCTCTTTCCGGTCTCGATCTCTAATCCTAACTTCTGGTATGACATGTCAAGTTCGGGTCCTGATCTCTTCAGCCTTTCGAGCTCGGCTTCAGCTTGCCTAGCTTCTTGCACCGCTTGCTCTAGGTTTCTGAGAGCCTCTGCGCTATCCCTCTCATATTGTTGAATGACCTCAGGCCTGACGGTTTCGGCGGCAAATTTGGAACTCATACCACCTCGTTGAGGTTGATGACCACCGCCGGACATCGTACCTGACGTCTCAAACATCTGGCCAGCGAGGGTGACCACTCGCCATCGAGTAGCACCATATGCAATCCGGTTGGCTTGATCCAAATCAGTGGCGACAAGAGTGTCGCGAATAGCTTTGTAGAAAGCTGGCGCGAAACGAGAATCTTTTGGTTTGATGAGATCGAAGAGCCGAGGAGCATTCTCTGGCGTGGAGATCTTATTCATCCCAGAATCCTGTGGAAGCTTCTCGAGGACCATGAAAGTGGCACGGCCAATGTTTTGACTCCGAAGGTATTCAATACACTGTTGTGCCTGTTCAACGGTGTCGACGACGAGGTTGTTGAGTTGTGCACAAGCAGTCGAAATCGCAATATCATATTTCTCGTCGATGGTGCCGAGACTGCCGAGACGTCCCTATGCTCATGTTTTCGTAGAGAAAAATGAAACTGTGGTGAGAAACATACGTGAAAACCCTGGATCTGACCACGACTCTTGAGTCGCTGAAGACTGTCGAGCACCTTACCCTGAGATCTATTCTCTGTTTGCGATGCTCTAGCCTCTTCGACCTTGTGATGTGCCGAGGTTGATTTCATTCGCCACTCTTGCAGACGGACTTGAACATTCTGAATGTAGAATAAGTAAACAAGCAATCAGCGCGTGTTGTGAAACTAACCTGGTTGTTTTTCTCTGCATCTTTCAGCTCTTGCTGCAAGCTGTCCTTCTGTCGTTGAAGGTTCTCTTGTTGCGCAATCTGGAGCAATTCACTGATCAGGATTCTCGGAAGTTACAAAGTACCCACTTTCGTCTGTTGATCAGCACGCTTATTTGCCAAAATCTCTTCGGCTTCTTTCTCAGCCTTTTTGATGGTCTCTGCTTTCTGAGAAAGTGCGTCACGCTCGCCCTGAGCGATATCAATAACAGATTGCTTCTCGTTGACCTTTGCTATCCAGGGCTGAAGTTCTTTTTGCTGGGCTTCGATTTGGTCGTGGAAAGTCTGTGTTTTATCTGAAAGAATCAGCACGTGAGACGCATCGACTAAATTTTGAACAAATAAATTACCTTTGAGGCCCTCTTGAATACTCTCGAGAACCTTTTCCTCTTTTTCCAAACTAGCCTCCTGCTCCTCCGATCTAACTCTTCCTTTCTTCATCTTATCCATACTCTCCTGGATTTCGCGTTCAGCCTGCTTCTTCAAATTTTTGTCCTACAAAATCATTGAGCATTGCTATTGACAACCAGAGAATGCTTGAATACCTCTGTCAGTTGTTTCTTGAGTTTTTTTGCCTTTCCATTTGCATGCTTTAGTCTCTCTTGCAACTGAACCTCTTGTTTCTCTTTCCCCGTCAACTCTTTGCTTGCTTCTTCAGCTGCTTCTCTCACTTCCTTTTAAATGGTCATTTACCCTGAAATTAAATACACGAGAGAACAATACCTGGTAAGCTTCCTCGCGTTCTTGGAAATGCTTCCGGAGTAACTGTAAGTGCGTGATATCATCCTTGTTCTTCTCGGTTTCCGCAGCAAGTTCCTTCCTCAATTTGGCCTAGGCGCGCAATTTACTGCTTCAATGACCGTGACAGGAAAATGAAAAACGAAAGACTGACCTCTTGGGTTTGATAGTTTGCTTCCGCCTGGAAACATTTCCATAAAATCCACTGCCAATACCTTGATTGCGCCTTCACGAGCTCATTTTTTAGTCTCAAGAAATTCTCTGCCTCTCTCTTCTCATCCTCTAACGCCGCCTTCTCACGTTCGACAAATTTTAGTTTGTTGAGCTTTTGAACACGTTGTTCTGCGTGTGATTCCAATTCCTTGAATGCCTCGTCGATCTTCTGTTTGTATTCGGATGTGCCAATGATGTCTTCTAAATACTCGAGAAGACCATCTTCATGCTCTGTTGAACCTTTGGATTTCATTTGAGCGATTGACTCTACTTCACCCTAGTTCAAGTATTCAATATTCGAGTCGAGTCCACCCATTCAATTGATTGGCATACCTGAAGGATGAGAAATCGTTTGTGGTCGAGATCAATTCCTCGACCTTTCAAAAGAGTTTGAACCTCTGTGTAGGTGGTGTTCTGACTGTCAATGGTATATGTGCTTTGATTGTTCTTGTACGCATGACGAGCAACCACGAGACCAGAATCGGGGACAATCTTGAAGGCATCGGGACCAGGCTTCTGAGACGTCAGCCTGAGGTCTGACCCCAAGTGAAGAACGCACTAAATCAATGATATCACGGAAGTGAACCTCAACACTACACTCATCGAGATCGGGGTAGCGAGCAGAATTATGGATGAGTTCAGAGACCTTGGTTTGACGCATCTTGACAGCGCGGAAACCGAACACAAATAAGAGGGCGTCAATTGTATTGGATTTCCCCGAGCCATTTGGGCCAACAATTGCAGAGAAAGACTACATGTCTATAAACTGCTGAACTTGTCAATAGAACTGTGCTCGCACTTTGTGGAATGGGCCAATTATCTGTCGCCCTGCATAACTCTTGAAATTTACGAGTACGATTTTGTGAATGACGAGCCGCGTCTGAGGTCCAGAGGATTGTTCATGGATCGATTGAGCAAGTGTTTCTGGAGCAGGCATAGGAATAGGATCAACCAGGTGGAACTCCTCCCTCCCTCCTTCCTCATCTGCTTGGAGTTGCGTTGGCTTTGCCTGTGACGGTGAGAGTGGCCTTTGAGATTTTCGAATAGGATACGTCTCAACATCGACATCCTCGTCGACTTTCTGTTCCTTCGTTGGTGTTGCAAACGAAACTCTTGCCTTGGACGCTCGAGGGTGTCCTTCCTTTGAGTTATTTGAGGGAACGTCCGCTCGTTCCACATTTTCATCCAAGATATCCCTTGATCGTCTGTCATGAGTCCGTACTTTGACATCTTCTCCTTCTAGTTCTTCTAATACCGTATCCGGAGTAGTAATCGTTTGCGAAGCGGCTGTCCTGCGTTTGCTCGGTGGACGTTTCGGTGGTTGGCTCAGGACTTGATCATCTCCGTCAGCCTCTTTTTTGACAGACGAGCGGGCTAATCTACGGGTCTGCGTCCGTTTCACGGGTTTTCCATCGCTTCCATCTTCAGCCCCAGCATCGACTGACGGCCTAATTTTCTTTCTCACTGGAGCTTGCGCTTCTTCCTCTTCCTCTTCAGTACTTTCTTCAATTTTTGATAATGATGTCTTTGATCTCGATCCTCTCGTCTTCGTAGTAGGCGCGGTGGCCCGTCCAGAGGACATTGCCCTGGGTGGTTTGGTGACATTTTCGTTCTTTTCCGTTGTTGTCTCAACTGTGGAACCGCGTTTTCGCTTAGGTGGAAGGGTTTCTACCAGCATAGATTCCACTGACGCTCTTCCTGAGCGTGAGGACCGTCTCGGAGGCATCGCACAGAATCAGAAACGATGGTTGTTGGAGGAATGGTAACGCGTCAGTCACGTGTTGACGCGTGGGTTCTGTATTGTATACCGCTAAGACGTGATGGGTGTGCAGTGGGTATGATACATAGTGATACACTACTGACTATACCCAAGCTTCAGGGATGGAGCCGTTCCGAGTTAGGTAGAGTAGCTGGGTTCCTGCCAGGTCATGTTTGACAATCCACTTCTGCTGGGACCACTTTTTGGAAAATACTTTCTCCCACCATATTTGATAAGATATTGCAAGACGCCTCAGTGTTGGTCATGTTTTTGCGCATCTTGTGATCCACACTCACTTCAGATGGAGGTGCTTTGTTTGACAGCTTGACATGCAAAGAATAAACCAAGAAATCTAGTCAATCCATGTCCCAAGTCACAAAAAGCAAAGGAATTAAATCACTATTTCTGTCAATGCCAATCAAGCGCTGCATGCCATTCCATGATATAATTTTCTAAGTAAAACACCTCAGTGTTACTCATGATTTTTTTAAATCATCAATGGCAGGCCAGGTCACTAACAATTCCCTTTTTTAACTTATCTTTAAAAAATATCAAGTTTTTTATTAATTAAATTCAACAATATTGATTATCATGAATATGATGTATAATATATCATTGCTTCTTAACCTCGTACCACCAGCAATGGTAGCACCCAAGAGTAACTTAGCGAATATACTTTCTGACTCCATAAACCCCTACCCACATCCAACCACAAATGACTGTACAGACACCAGAGGCAGACCAATGTCTCACATAAGCGTTAGACAAGCCAGGAAAGACTCAGTAGCCTCTTGCACCTCGAACTCCTCATCATGGGCCATGAGCTACTGTAAAAGAGTAGCTCTAGAGAACAATGTAGCTGACAACTATAGCTTGACACCAGGCACATCGTGGACCGACCACCACTCCCTTGACTTCGCTGATTGTTTGACTTACCTTCCATCCGCAGACTGCGCCGATGCAGATCATCGATAGTCTGATATTGCTGTATGAGTTGTCATGAGGAAGGCTTTTTTGAGATGGGGGACATCTGAATATCATCTCTACAATTAATACAAGGGATTGTTGCATTAGCAAAAGCAAAAAGTGTGGAATATTTGAACACAGAAGTCTATCAGCCACTCATAGGATCATCTTCGTCCCCTTGATTTATCTCATCAAATACTAAACTACCTTGTTGCATCTTCAGCCATTCTACACTCCTCTTCTCATCCATGAAATAACTGTACGCTCTTCTCAGATCGTCTAATTCTACTTTTTCTACTTTGCGCTTTCGCGCGAGGATCTGCGCAGTCGAGATGATATTGAGCGCATAACGCAGTGTCGTCTGTTGGGCCATGGTTGTTAACACCGCTGTAGCTTCTGCCGTGAGTTGGGTGTCTTCTTCTTGGCAGCGAATCTCAACAATTTGTTGAATTTCCTCAGCTGTATAAGGTTTCGTACTAACGATCAGAACCCGATCAAGGAGGTCGACTGGAAGACCGTGTGGGCTCCGGAATTTTGTGCCTCTGATTCTGGACATGCCACGGTTAGAAGCCATGATTACCAGAGGAGCAAGCTCATTTTCAAGGGCGCGATTCAAAAACGAGAAGCATTCGATGTCCAGCATGTGCACTTCATCGATAAAAAGGACCTTCCGATTTGTGAGCTTGACCACACAGAAGACAATGACAGAAGCGTACGCCCGGAATGATCTCAGCCTTGCCTTCTTCTCGCCACTCTGCCACCTTGGTGTTAATTTGATTTCGAAGCTCAGGTTTGATTTCACCGGTATCACCAGCAAAGAGGGCAAGGAAACCCTGAGTTCGACTGTTGATAACGTCGATTTCGTGAAGAGATACCGTATGTACAACTTCTTTTCGCTTTTGGATTTCACCTTCTGGACATTGGACAAATTTGGTCTGATCAATCTTGAGTCTCAAATGATTTGACAATCGTCAGAAGAGAGCTCACATCTGCTCCCATAGCATCATAGTCCCTTGATCTCGCGAAGGAACGCCCAAGTTTTGAGATCTTGCCAGACGTCTTATCAATTGCAACCACATCTCCTGCGAGAACCTTTTCTTTTGTCAGAGCATCGATCATTTTCGTTCCAAGATCATATATTGTTTCCATGTCAGTTGTCTTGATTGTGAGTTTTCCGGTTTTGGTGGCCTAGGACTGGATTAGAGAGCCAGGAAATGAAGCGTACACAAGGCAGTACTCCAGTCAAACTTCGGTCAATCTGAATCTCGACCACTTCCCCTTCAATCAACTCAGTCTCTTCTTTTATTCGGACACCAATACTCCTCCGGAAGGCCTGGGTCAAAGCTTCGGTTTTGGACATCGAGAGGGAGAAAACCTCGCTTGCAGCGATCGTTGTAAAGGGAACATCTGAGCCCAGTGACTGGGCCATACCTACGAAAAGTATTTTAACATGACCACATGCATCGAAGAGCATTGTATCCACCCATGGCGATGGCAGTCTTTCCTGTTGACGGTGGCCCAGCAAAGAGGATGGCACGACCAGCGATCCGCCCCTCTTGCACCATTTTGAGGATCATGCCAGCCGCTTTGCGTGCTTTCCCCTGACCAACGAGGCCTTGAGAGTTCGTACGTGGCTCTAATCTATCGTCAAGCCCCAGACCGCGGATGTGAGAATGTGCGCCTGGACCCTGATGAGCTACCACCCTCTAGTAGGAGAAATCTGTCTACCGATGCGCTCCATTTTAGAGATATCTCGGAGCTCTGATGTTCCTGTGGTGATTTGCATCGCCTACACTATGAGAATTGGAGGTCAAGAATTCAGAGGCTCACCATTTTATGTGATCTCCAGAGCAGGGAGACGCGTCGTATTTGGCAGAGACGTGAGAGTCAAATACGCTCGCCTCGAATTTGTTTCCGGCTCCAAGTCTTCATGCTGGCCTCAATCCGGGGCAACTTTCGCTGCTCTTATGCCTCTTTTTCTCGTTCTACATTTTTCTCACTATATACCTCCAGGTCGCGCTCATATGCCTCGGAAGTTTCGAAAAATCCGGTAAATTCAGAGGCACAGGCTGCGTTCATGCGAACGGAAACTCTCTTCAAGACTTACAAACCCATTACACCCGGTATCCGCCATCTCAAGCGCCCACTCAATCCTCATATATGGGAGGGTAGGCCTGTTCGGTTACTCACTTTTGCCCGCAGGAAGAGAGGTGGCCGGAATTCCCAGGGTGTTATTACTGTCAGACACCGAGGCGGAGGCCACAGGCAGCGTATTCGCATTATCGATTTCCACAGGAAGGAACCCGGAATTCACGACGTTGTACGCATCGAATATGATCCCGGACGTTCAGCTCACATCGCACTCGTGCGCAACCGAAACCAGAATGCAGAAGGGATGAAAAAGTGGAGTTATATTTTGGCTACAGAGGGAATGAGGGCAGGTGACCAGGTGCAGAGCTTCAGACAGGGGATCCCGCGAGGCTTCATCCCTGGCTTTGACAATGCCTTCAAGGAAGGGAAAGGAGACTCGTCAGGTTCTTCATCACAGACCCTCGCACTCGGTCTCTTGCGGACCCTCACACTCAAACCTGGCAACGTTTTACCGCTTAGACTCATCCCTCCTGGCACAATTATTCACAACATCTCACTGAAAATAGACGGACCTGGCATCCTCGTTCGTTCTGCTGGCTCCTATGGGCAGATCATTGCTCACGAAGAGGGGGGCCGATACGTCCAAGTGCAGCTACAGAGTGGTGAAGTTCGGAAAGTGTTGAAGAACTGCTGTGCTACCATCGGTAAGGTCAGCAACAGTCTTTGGAAGAATAGGATTCTGGGGAAAGCTGGTCGTGCCCGCTGGCTTGGCCGGAGGCCATCTGTTCGTGGTGTAGCTATGAACGCGTACGATGCCATCAGTTTCTTTATTCTACTCACAACCCTCATTTGATTGCTTTTTCGCAGTTGTGATCACCCTCATGGTGGTGGACGTGGGAGATCCAAATCCGACAAACATCCAGTGTCAATATGGGGTTGGGGAACTAAAGGTACACGTACCAGGAAGCCAGGTCCCAAAGGTCCCAAGAACAGCAATAAAATGGTCATTCGTGAACGCCCAAGAGGTGCTGAGAAGAGGGGTAGAACGTGACTTGATAGAATCCAATCCCTTGTGTACATCAACTGCATTGTCTATTGCGCTTCAGATTCTAATGCCGTACTGTAAATCGAAACAGGATAACTTGCATGCTACGTTCAAGTACTATTGCTCCTCTTCCTCTTCCTCTTCTTCCGCTTCCTCTCCTTCGGATTGGTGTTTTATCGGTTCAATTTTTGATTCTGCTTTACCAACAGC
>Ga0153986_1000578_pt1 | contig 10977 bp, 7 predicted proteins | sample TSGA070MetaG_FD_104724 | JGI IMG/M metagenome (GOLD analysis project Ga0153986, IMG submission 104724) | Attine ant fungus gardens microbial communities from Georgia, USA - TSGA070 MetaG | ecosystem: Host-associated > Fungi > Mycelium > Unclassified | place: USA: Georgia, Alexander Wildlife... | reverse complement strand
GAGTATCTATTTACTGTCGTTTGGTCATGCGCGTGACCGTTGCATCAGTATCGAGTCATCTTGTCGTTAGGCCGCGGCGCTTTCTGAAAATAAAATAAAAGAAAAGAAAATGAAAATGAAAATAAATAATGACTTAGCCATTGTGGCTAGTCAATACCTGGAGGGGCGATTCATGACACAGATAGGAAGTGAAGACCAGTGGCCTTCATCTCGAAGTCGTTGAGTCCAGCAGAAAGGAATTATGAGATTCATGACAAAGAGATGTTGGCAGTAATACGATGCCTGGAGGGCTGGAGGCACTACTTGGAAGGTACAAAGAAGGAATTCGAGATATGGACAGACCACAAAAATTTACAGTACTTTATGTCTAGTCAGAAACTTAATCGTAGACAGGCTAGATGAGCACTGTATTTGTCCAGATTCAACTTTGTACTAAAACATGTACCAGGGAAAAGCATGGGTAAAGTAGACAGCCTAAGTAGACAACTAGACTGGCAAGCAGAAGTAGATAAGGACAACGAGAACAGAGTATTGGTAAAAAAGGAGTAGCTAAGAAGAGCAGAGGAGACACTAGTAGAAGAAGACGACCTGAGGGAGAGGATCAGGGAAGCATAAGAAAGGGACGAGCGAGTAGTAAAAGCGGTAGAATAGTTAAAAAGGTCAGGGATAAAAACGATAAAAGACGAAGAGTGGTCAATAGAGGACGGACTGGTGTTAAAAGAAGAAAAAATATATGTGCTGGAAGGGGCACTCAGGATAGAAGTAATACAGCAGTATCATGATACTACTGTAGGAGGACATGGGGGGAGGTGAAAGACAACAGAACTGGTAGGGAGGAACTACTGGTGGCCGGGGATGACAAAGGACGTGGCAAAGTACGTGGAAGGATGCAATCTGTACCAGAGGCACAAGAACCAAGCAGAGGCTCTGGTAGGCAAACTAATGCCCAATTCTATACCCGAGAAACCGTGGAGGCATATCAGTGCTGACTTCATAGTAAAGCTACCATTGGCACAAGGATACGATGCCATCTTAGTAGTGTGCAACCGCCTAACAAAAATAGCACATTTTATTCCAACTACAGAGAAGATGTTAGCAGTAGGACTAGCTAGACTATTTAGAGATAATGTATGGAAGCTGCATAGATTACCAGAGAGTATCATATTGGATAGAGGGGCACAGTTTGCTATCACGCCGGCCAGTAAAATTCTGGTTAAACAAGTGATAATAATGAGAAAATACTCCCATAATGCTTATTCTATACAAAGATGAGCACCCCGAGAACCAGAGAGAGACTGCTGTCTGGTTGTGTTCTCGAGCATCACGCTCGAGAAGTGGAATAGTGGCCGTGATCACCACTATCTATCCCTCATAATAATCCTTGCTTGGATCATCTCATATAGTTATCAATAAAAGTTCCCCCCTCTGTACGTGCTCTCGAAGAAGGAAACAGCATCAAGAGACCAGCTCCCAATGAAAAGTCAGTGGCCTGATGTCATAAAGGTAAAAATAGGTGATGGATCACGGATGTAACACAGGGACTATATTTAGAATGAAAGGCATAGGAGTGGCTACAAAAGGGCTCAATAAAGGATAACCTGGAGATTGGAGCACTAGAGAAGAGATGCCCGCGGAGGAAGGAGTCTACAGAAAGGTATAGAGAGGAGAGGAAGCAGGTTGTGAGGAGGTATAAAGAGTATGGTACGATCAGGAGGATCGGCAGTTCATTTCGAACATGATCTCTCTATGACAGGTCCCCGTGCGGCCATATTAATATAAGGGAATCTCAAAGAAGGGCTTGGATAAAGAAAGAACGAATGAGGAGTGGGAGATTGGATGGAGGGACATGGCCAGCATCCTGGCTGGCTATCTTAGGGAACTCTGTCAACTTTCTTTCTATTTTCTTTGTATATGATTCGCACAGTTGTATTATAATAAAAACCTCTAGAGTATGAGGAAAGGGAACAAGCAATCTTACCCCCTTTTCCTTCCCTTCTACTCTAGAGCTGAAAAGCGAACTCGAGTGAACTTAAGTTCTATTTTTCTTTCTCTACTTCATTTCCCTACGAGATACTTGACCTCGAGAGGACTTGGACATTTGCTTACACTAGGAGACTAAACCCTTGCTACGGTTCTTTGTAGTAAGCTTCCAGTTGTATAGTCAGCTGAAGTAGAGCTTGCATGAGGCTCCGGGAGTTCTAGGTAGTAACTGCTGTATTAACAGTGAGCCAAGCTACTAGACTAGGTAAGGACAGCAGTGTTACGGCACGAGACGAACGCGTACCTCTGAGATCCGACTAGCAAGAGCGCTCACGAGCGAGACTTATTATTGTTTTTAGCCCATTTTATATATATTGAAATCACCAGTATGTTCCCTGAATCCTAATTACCTCCCCAGTGCCTACTTGTTTGCATACAACTGTAACCCATCTCGGAGATTACAGAACTCTGATTTGCGCTTGTCACCCTTGTCTCTGATAAAAGGACACACCCCGGTATTTCCTACCTTACTTTTGTCACCCCCATCATTGCGGCAGGGATGATGAAGAAGCTGAACAAGAGGTTGGGAATTAGGACAAAACTGTTAACAGCTTACCACCCACAGACAGACAGACAAACTGAGCAAGTCAACCAGGAGCTCGAACAGTATCTGAGGATGTTTGTGGACCATAGGCAAGAACAGTAGCCAGAATAGCTGGGAACGGCTGAGTTCGCATACAATAATAAGAAGCATACGGCAACTCAGATATCACCATTTAAAGTCAACTATGGCTTAAGCCCGAGAATGGGATTTGAGGGGAGAAGGGGAAAGAAGTTTGAAGCGGTGGAGGAGTTTGTGGAGAGAATGAAGCAGGTACAGGAGGAAGTAAAAGTAGTGCTAGGAAAAGCACAGGAAGAAATGAGAAAGTATGCGGATAGGAAAAGAAGGGAAGGAGTGGAGTTCAAAGTTGGTGACTTAGTACTGTTAAGTACCAAGGAGCTGAAGTGGCACATGAAGGGGAGAAGGTCAGAGAAATTGATGGAATGGTTTGTAGGACCTTATAAGGTCAAAAACATCATATCAGCAAACGTAGTAGAATTACATTTACCACCTACAGTATATATACACCCAGTAGTCAATGTTAGTAAACTACAAATGTACAAATCTCAGGTAGAGGGACAAAGGGCGATGAAGCCAGCTCCGGTCATAATAGAAGGAGAGGAGGAGTACAAGGTGGAGAAAATCCTCAACAAAAGGAGGGTCTGGGGAAGGGACAAATTTCTAGTATGCTGGAAAGAATATATAGCAGAGGCCGACACCTGGGAGGATAGAGGAAATCTGAAGAACGCAGGAAAGTTGGTAGAAGAGTTTAAGAGGGAGTATGGGGAAGAGGACGAAGAAGTCAGGTGACAGGAGCAGATTGAAGAAGAGAAGGAGTTCGACAGAGGGTTACCTGGAAGGTATACAGCAAAACTCATCCACAGATAGGAAAACAAGAAGTATGAGAGGGAGAGAGAAAGGAGATGGGACGAAAACTGGTCTAAATGAAAATATTCCTTGGGATGAGGAATCTTAAGGGGAGGGCTGTGTTATGACTCAGAACCGAACCCCCAACTTTTACCTACATTCATCGGACTCCTCAATAACCTAAGGGATTATAACGCCCCAAATTCTATTAATAGCACAGGTCAGGTGACCATCTTATGTAAATAGTGTAGATCCTTCTAGATAGACATGTGACCCACGGGAACTTGGTGCACAGACCAAACCCTACATGTATATAAAATAGGGATAATACACTGGGGAATTCTATCGAGTTCTTCCTGACCCCTCACCTAGGGTTAGCTCCAAGTCTTCACGGCCTTTGCCTTACACATGTGTCCCTTAAAGTACATGTTGCACTTTACTTTGTGCTCTATCTGTCCTCCATTGTTGTTTGATCTGTCCATATTTTTGACCTCCAGTGGTCTTTCTAATTTCTCCATCTTAAAACCTCGTTCCTCTGCAAACTTCTTATCAATAAACATCCCTGTTGCCCCACTATCCAACAGTGCCTTTACTATTACTTCTTTGTGCATGTCTAACTTTTCCAGCCCTATTTTTATCCACACTTCTCTAAGAGGTCACAGAGTACGCCTCACTTCTCTTGCTCCCTTAGTGTTATTTTCCAAACTGTATTCCATGATTTGGCTAGATAATACACTGTATTTATTAGAGAACAGATAGGAGTATACTGCCCTCCACTTCCTTTTAACTGCTCCTCCAACTCTGCTATCCTTATCCTATCTGCTTCTCTACAATATGCCAAAATGTGGCTCTTTTTGCCACATTGGTAGCACACCGTCTGTGTCCTTTTTGCTGCCCAATTGACTACCATCCTCCCTTTTCCTGTCTCTGCTCCCGTCAGTCTTGGTCCTTGGTTGTGTTCCCCCTATCTAGCTTGTTCTCTTCCCCTCAGCTGTCACAAAGTTCCTCTTCCGACTCCATTGTTGTTCCAGAAGGGCCTCTGTCCTACTAGTCATTGTGCATTTCCCCCAGTGGGCAGGCATGCTGTATTCCATCCTCCCAATACTTTTTCTTCCACTCTACTTTGCCTCATATTTTTATCCAACTTCACTACCCTCTCCTACCACTCTGATATTGTACTGGGTGGGAATTCTGCCTCTGCCAGCTTCCTTCTAATTGTCCTGTTCAACCCCCTTTTAGACTCCTCCACCAATGCCCTTCCTTTGTAGCCACTACCTTGTGCTGCTCTCTTGAACTCCTGCACATACTTGTTACATGTCTTGGTCCAGAGGACCAAGAGCCTTAACTCGTCTACCTTCCTACTTTCCTCATCAAATTCCCCAAACTCCTCCCTCATTTTTTCAAACAGCTCTTCCATTGTAGATACCTCCAATGTTCTTTTTTTGATTTTCTCCAACACATTATCCTTCTACACTTTTGCTACTCCTCCATGTACATAGAAGAGGACCCAGTTGATCTTCCCCTTTTTATCCATGCCCTCCAACTGTGGTGAGCCAACTCCTGAGCCAGAATTAAGCCAACTGCTCTTTTATCAGCATAGACAAAGAGAACTCGTTAGAGTTCCCATTTAATTGGTCTGTTTACTTATACACATTTCTAGTGGTCTATGTACCTACTATCCTGCACTCCCAACCAAATGATGTGTGATGTGACATGTGACATAACCTTTGATATGACATAGTCACTCCTTCTGTCACATGGTGTGACATATACTTTCCCACTCTATAAATAGAACAGAAAAAGAAATTAAAAGAAAAAGAATAATGAAAATGACTTAGTAGAAAAGAGCAGTTTATGACACTAACCTTGCCTTCATATACAAGTGGCAGGTGTTTACGAATCCTACCATTGCCTCTCTTGCTCTGTCAAATTTAGAAGGCAAAGCTATCTCTGGTTTTGGTGTGTTTTGAGCAACAAGTTGTTGCTGAAGGGTGTGGATGGTCTCAGATTGCTGGGCCATAAAGTAGAGAAGATCCTCTATGATGAGTGGGGCAGGCAATGGCTGTTGCTGTTGATGTCGATGTTGTTGTTGTTGTTGTTGTTATTGTGACATGTTAGTGATGTTGTAGATAGGTGGTGGTGGTAATGGTAATGGTGATACCTTATAAGAGGAATGGTCTTCTTTGTCTGAGGAAATTGTAGTTACTTCTCAATTAACTACAAAAGATAAAACTGTAGTAGCCCTAAGAAGGACACTCCTAAGCTAGTTGGGCTTTTAAGGAGTCACTGACATTCCCTTGCGTGGACTGATGACAATGCACTAGCAGCACTAAGCAAATAGTAAAGAAGATAATTAACTAGCACCCCAGATTAACAGTTCTGGTCTCCACACAATTATTCTGAGATAACCAAAGTATGTCCTTCTCTGGCCTTTAACTGACCAGTAAGTCCCCTTTATAGCTAGGGCCTGCTGAAAGGGGCAAAAGGGGGATTTGAATCTGCAACTGGCAAATATAAAAAAGGCAGTGGCAGGCCCCAATTGCATGCTAAAGAGTTTTGGGGAGAAGTCAAGAAATAGAGGGGAGGGAAGAAAGAATTAAATGGATAGAAGTGCAGCTTATCTGTAATATAAAAATAGCTTGAAATGATTGTAAGATTGATATAGATCCTCTCTATATGATGTCCCTAAGGTAGCAGCTACTACACACCGTAACAAGCTCCCTAATAGAAGTAGTTAATAAACTACTCATGGGCCTTACCAATCTCAACCAAGCCCTCATCTGTATCCCCAGCCTGAACCTTACAAACTGTGATGGAGTCTGAGTTGATGGCTAGCCAGGCTTTTTAGGCCTGCTACTCTACTGAAGGTTGTCCGAGCAACCTTTCTAGTTTGGCCTCTAGACCGAGTGTGATATAGTACAAAGTGGCCCTCACTTAGCCATCCCACCGAGGTCAAACCCTTACTCACTCCTAGATCACATTTCACAACCCAAGAGCTTCTGAGATGATGGTAGGTGCCAAGGAGGCTTTCTATCACTCTCCACCCTGGGAGATATATTAATGTACAAATTTCTGGAACTCAATCAAAAGTAAAAGGAAAATCTCTTTCTCTTATACCTCTTCACTTCTTTCTGACAGCCCCATCAAACATCTCGTCTGGCTATCTCCGCTGTCCCCAGCTCTGACTGTATGCCCTACTCTCCCTCACATCCCTTACCCTACTTTCACTCGCCCACGTCCCTGCAACTTGCTATCACCCCGCTTTTATCCTAACTTTGCTCTAGATTCTGCCCTATGTTGGCTCGAACTCTTTCTCCCTTGCTCTCATGGGGTATTATACCTGTCTCCACAAGGTGAGCCTTTTGCTATGTTGATTATCACTCACTGTTCAATCCATGACCTGGCCTCTAGCACTGGGCCTCCCTAACCACAGCCTAGATTCTGGTCCACCTGTATCCTAAAGGCCTTCTAGGGTCCTTGAGTTATGGGGTGGCAGCCTTGTGTCCAGTTATCTGATTCCCAGACTGGTTCTACTTGTGATGGCTATACTGTTGTAAAACGGCCAACATGGCTAAGTCATTTTTTTTTTCTTTTCTTTTGGTTACTTCACAGAAGCATGGGAAAGGATGTCACACATGTGTGACATCACAGATTAGATAAGGAGTCATGGTCATGTCATGTCACAGGTCACGAGTCACAGGTCACATGGTAGTGTGGGAAACTAGTACACAGACCAGGTAGAATCTGTATAAGTAGATAGACTAAATCCAACAAGAGCTCTTAACGAGTTCTTTTTGTCTAACGCTAATAAAGAACAGTTGGCTTAATTCTGGCTTGGAGTTGGCTACTCTGATATGTACTGCTCTTCCTCGTAGTCATCCATCTACCTACCAGATGCTCTAGAAACCTTTACTAGGTCCTAGATAGCCCTTTTGTCTCAACTGATGCCTTCCAGCACTACTCCTTAGGTAAGACTCTGGTAAATAACCTCTCCAAAACCTTTTCTAATGGAATTTTTAATTCTGGCATATCACTGCTATCCAAGATGTCTGTGGTTACTGTGACCACTAACGAGTAGAGTAAGAGTGAAGTAAGGGATGCCTAGGCTGCGAGGTAGGTGATGGGTATTAAGTTCTTAATGTAAGGCAAAGTTGTAAAGATAGGTGGCTAACTCTAGGAAGAACTTAATAGAGTTCCCCAGTGTATTGCTCCTAGTATATATACATGATTGACTTGGTCTGTACACCAGGTTTTTGCAGGCACATGACCTACTAGAATGTTCTACACTACTTATGTAACCAAGTCACCTGACCTCTGTTCTATTTATAGATTTAGTTGGTTGTAAACTGTTAAGTTATTGATTAAGCCTTTGAAGGCCGGCGATAAGTTAGGGTTCAATTCTGGCCTATGATACTCAGGCCATATCATAACACTCCTCTAGAAGTGCTCTTGAGGAAGGAAACAACACTAGAAGTCTAAATTTAGATAAATATGAGATAGTAACCAGTGCCATTGGAAGCTAGAGATAGACAGTGGATCAAGAGGGTGATTTGGCACATCAGAAGAAAGTTATATTTAGAAAGTTGAGAATAAAAGAGAGATAGCAAGTGTTATAGTTGTGCCAGGACCAGTAGCAGTGTTCTGTATGGTTTACCACTACATCAAAAGGGTAACATTTGTAAGGATCTGTTAGCAAAGTACCTTAAGGTCCTACTCAATGTTAGAGTAGACAAGGAGAACTCGTTAGAGTCTTTATTTATTTGGTCTATCTACTTTATACACAATCCTACTGGTTTGTGTACTACTTTCCCACACCTTCATGTGACCAAGTGTGACATGACATGTGACATAACCTGACATGACCTTGTCACTCCTTATGTCACATAGTGCGACATACTTTCCCATGCTATAAATAGAACAGAAAATAAAGGAAAAGAAATAGAAAAGAAAATACATATTGACTTAGCTGTGATAGCTAGTCAATGGTCTGAACTGGTGGTTCATGACAACATTGTTACGTCTAATATAAAAATTCAACAAAAAAGTAACATTGGATGATTGATAACCACAAGTTAGCTCTTGTAACTCACTCTAGAAACCTCCACTATCCCTCATAGTAGACCCAGTCAATTAATATTATTACTACAAGGGTCACTCATACTACATAAATACCTCAAAAGTCAAAATGGCACACTAGCACTTGGTAACTGGATATTTCTCTATAGGTCAGGTTCTAGATTAGCATGACTTAGAATAGAGGATATAAGTATCATTGGAAATATGGGCAGATTTGAACTTAGAGACAAAGGAACTCCAGAGGGCCAATCAGAGAGTCTATCAAACTTCTCTGATCCCATCAATATCATAACTCTAAATATAAACACAGATGCAAGAAACTCCAGGACATCTAGGAAGTACATCATATGGTTCTAGGACAAAGAAGAAAGAAGGTCCTCAAAGCAGAAGGCAGGAGAAGGTTCTGGAAGAATAGTAGACAGAGAGATGAAACCTGATTGATAGCAGGGGTGATAGAGGAGAGGCCATGTTAGCTATGGGTTTCAGACAAGTGCTGCAGTGGAGGATGCACAAGTAGCACCAAAAGTAGTTCTAGAAATAGTTTCATTGAGTCTGAACATTTGTAATCATGTAATATATTAACCAGGGAGTTAGAGGTGTAAGAAAGTTCTTTCCTAGCTCTTGCTTCTATCTCAAAGCTCTTCTGGGTAGTGCATATGCAGTTCACAATGATGCTAGGATGATTGTAAGGTGTCTAAGGGAGGATAGAATACAGAATATACCCATAACTGGATACTAGAAATAGAATACATAAGTTTCAGGTTTGTTTTAGAGAGGATAGCAGACTGGGAAAGCTTGGCTCAGTGTATGCTCTAGATCATATTACATATGTTAGGTTTAGTGTGGGAGTGTGGATAGGGGAACATGGGAGTATGATGGTGCCTATGAGTTGGTCTATTAACTATCTTTTCTAGCAGAGCAGCTTGGGGTGTGTAAAGGTTGACACTCTTAGAAGCAATATTTGCAGGATGGATCTAGATCTAGATTCCTATCATTTGACCACGTTACCATTACTTTATAAAGCTGTGTAATTCTATACCCTTTTTAATACCCTTCCCACTTTGTGATTTACCTCCTCTTAAATTCTTTAGTGCACAATTGATGCCTAAGGTTGTGATTTTGACATAACTGTTAGACGACTAGCCGCAAGTAGTAGCAGTGCTGTCCCAGAAGGGACTTATGGAGGAACTTTAGGAAAGGGGAGAGCCACTCGCAGACTAGGATGTTAAATGAGAACTCAATGAGTTCTCCTGGTATTACTTCTAGCTATTTATACAGAGTAGCTACCAGGTTGTCACATGTATCTAAGGAGTATTCTATGATCTAACTCCCACAGCTTGTCATATACATGTCACTTGTCATGTATCCATGACTGTCCATGACAGGATGTTCCTATGTTCATCTATTAGTTAACATCCTCCCAGGGATGTCACTGCTAACTCCCATGGCATATCAGTTATGACAGCCACTGACTGTCTATGTTCAGAGGTCTGTTCAAGGCATGTTATAACAATAACCCAGTGTAACACAAAAAGTCTTTTGTTTCCACCCCCTACAGCAAGAAGGTAAGTGTTACGCCCCTAGTTCTATTTTTGTGTTTTTCTTCATGGTTGTAGGGGACACACATGTTGTTCTCACGTTATGCTTCTGTTCCTGGTACCTGTTCCTGGTACCTTTCCTCTTTTATCTTCCTTCGATATTCCACTGGCCATTGTGCCTTGCAACGAGGTAACACCTCATTGTACACCTCATGGGGGACCATCCTCTTTCTTACTCGTTGCAACCCCAATTCCCATACCACAATTAGTATATAAGCTCCAGTAGATATACTGTATCTCCTTATGCTTAATCTATTATGCATTCCTTCCCTCTTACTCCTAACTCATCCTCAAGTCTTAAGCCTAAGGTTGCAACCTAAGTTATTAGATCGTAACAGTAAGTATCAGAGAGCCAACTTCAAGTCAGAATTAAACCAACTATTCTTTATCAGTGTTAGACAAACAGAACTTGTTAAGAGCCCCTGTTACATTAGTCTATCTACTTATACAGATTCTACCTGGTCTGTGCACTAGTTTCCCACACTACTATGTGACCCTGTGGCTTGTAACATTATGTGTGACATCACATGTGATGTGACCATGACCATGACTCCTTATCTAGCCTGTGATGTTACACTGGCATAACATCCTTTCCCACGCTTCTGTGAACTTAGAGAAAAATAAAATAAAATAAAATAAAAGTAAAATAACTTAGCCATGTTGGCTGTTTCATAACTGTTACAAACTTCATTCAGACATATCTCCATGAATAATGGGTCTTTTTTGACGATATAAGTTGCATTGGAAAGCCCTCAAGAAGACCTTTCCAATGATGCTAGGGAGCCCTCGACACCTTAAGAATCCACCAAGAGATCAACTGATCAGTAGTCACCAAACACTAAATTGCTTATATCT
>Ga0153986_1000576_pt1 | contig 11013 bp, 12 predicted proteins | sample TSGA070MetaG_FD_104724 | JGI IMG/M metagenome (GOLD analysis project Ga0153986, IMG submission 104724) | Attine ant fungus gardens microbial communities from Georgia, USA - TSGA070 MetaG | ecosystem: Host-associated > Fungi > Mycelium > Unclassified | place: USA: Georgia, Alexander Wildlife... | reverse complement strand
TACAGATTGAGTGAGTCCATAATACATAGTTGAGTACTATATAGTTTTTCATTATTTTTAGTATGAGAACACGGCATGTAATCCAGCTGAGAAAAAGTGTAAAAATAATTATTAAGGAAAACTTGTGCCTCACCAACATGACCGTTTGGGTTTGTTCGACATGGGAGGTTCTTCACACTTAGGCTTGGGTAGGTTCACGGTTTCTCATTGCCAATTATACTAGGGTTGTGGTTCTTTAACCAATTATATCCTAGTACTAGCTTGCAAGAGTTGTCAAGGGGCATCACGTAACACTCAATCTCACACGACGAGCCACAAGGAAGTTGGATTGGTAGTGTTATAACTTGACTTACATAACAATTAACGGTACCATCTATCAACGTAAGAGGCAACAGTTTGACCTCCCGGTATCACGCCGGCCAGTAAAATTCTGGTTAAATAAGTGATAATAACGAGATAATACTCCCATAATGCTTATTCTATACAAAGATGAGCGCCCTGAGAACCAGAGAGAGACTGCTGTCTGGTCATGTTCTCAAGCATCGCGCTCGAGAAGTAGAATAGTGGCCGTGATCACCACTATCTATCCCTCATAATAATCCTTGCTCGGATCATCTCATATGGCTATCAATAAAAGTTCCCCCCTCTGTATGTGCTCTCAAAGAAGAAAACGGCCTCAAGAGACCAGCTCCCGATGAAGAGTTAGCAGCCTGACATCACAAAGGTAAAAATAGACGACAGATCACAGATGTAACAAAGGGACTATATTTAGAACAAGAAACATAGGAGTGGGTTCGAGAGGGCTCGGTAGAGAATAACCTGAGGATCGGGACGCTAGGACAGAGATGACTGAGGAAGAAGGAGTCTCAGGAGAGGTATAGAGAAGGAGAGGAAGCAGGTTGTGAAGAGGCAGAAGAGTACGACGCGCTCACAAACGGTCCAATCAGAGGGATCAGTGGTTCATTTTGAACACGGTCTCTCTACGGTATCACACCGGCCAGTAAAATTCTGGTTAAATAAGTGATAATAACGAGATAATGCTCCCATAATGCTTATTCTATACAAAGATGAGCGCCCCGAGAACCAGAGAGAGACTGCTGTCTGGTCGTGTTCTCGAGCAACGCGCTCGAGAAGCGGAATAGTGGCCATGATCACCACTATCTATTCCTCATAACAATCCTTGCTCACATCATCTCATGTGGTTATCAATAAAAGTTCCCTCCTCTGTACATGCTCTTGAGGAAGGAAACGGCCTCAAGAGACCGACTCCCAATGAAGAGTCAGCAGTCTGACGTCATAAAGGTAAAAATAGGTGACGGATCACGGATGTAACACAGGGACTATACTTAGAACGAGAGGCATAGGAGCGGCTATGAGAAGGCTCAATAAAGGGTAACCTAGGGATTGGGACGATAGGTAAGAGATGCCTGAGGAGAAAGGAGTCTCAGGAAAGGTATGGGCAGGAAAGGAAGCAGGTTGTGAAGAGGTAGGAAGAGTACGGCGCGCTCGCAGATGGTACGATCAGGAGGATCAGCGGTTCATTTCAAATACGATCTCTCTACGCCAGGTCCCCGCGCGGGCATATCGATATAAGGGAACCTCAAAGAAGGGCTTGGATAAGGAAGGGACGAATAAGGAGTGAGGGATCGGACGGAGGAGGATGGTCAGCATTCTGGCTGGCTATCTTAGGGGATGCCGTCGACTTTCTTTCTATTTTCTTTGTATGTGATTCGAACAGTTGTATTCTAATAAAAACCTCTAGAGTACGAGGGAAGGGACAAGTAATCTCACCCCCTTTTTCCTTCTCTTCTGCTCTAGAGCTGAAAAGTGAACTTGAGCAAACTTAAGTTCTATTTTTCTTTCTCTATTTCGTTTCCCTACGAGATACTTGACCTCAGGAGGACTTGGACATTCGCTTATGCTAGGAGACTAACCCCTCGCTATAGTTCTTCATAGTAAGCTTCCAGTTGTATGGTCAGCTGAAGTAGAGCTTGCATGAGGCTCTGGGAGTTCTAGGTAGTAACTGCTGTATCGACGGCGAGCCAGGCTACTAGACTAGATAAGGACAGCAGTATTACGGCACGAGACGAACACGTGTCTTTGAGATCTGACTAGTGAGAGCACTCGCGAGCGAGACTTATTATTGTTTTTAGCCCGTTTTATATATTGAAATCACCAGTACGTTCCCTGAATCCTAATTACCTCCCCAGTGCCTACTTGTTTGCATACAACTATGATCCATCTCGGAGATTACAGAACTCTGATTTGCACCTGTCACCCTTGTCTCTGATAAAAGGACACACCCCAATATTTTCTTATCTTACTTTTGTCACCCCCATCACTGGTAACTGAGCTTGTTCCTAGCAACAAAATCTGCATCTAAAAAACAATCCAACAAACCCAAATTAACTAGCCCTCTTAGCACCCCTGGTACAATTGACGAGTGGACTTGGAGGTAGAGTGCCTTGGTGCTGGGGAGGTTTACCACTCCTAGCCAAGGTTCTTGATCCCGGGTATTGCTTAGATGATTGACCCCCCGGGGGGTAGGTTGATCGTCAACTCGTTTTTTCCCTCTCCAAGTTCCTTGATCCCTGATTCGAGGTTAGTTGTCCTTGCTGTTGCTACTCCCAGATTTCTGCCCATTTGTCTTGGGCATACTTGGGCTAAGTGTCCGGACTGTCCATAGCATAGACAAAGTCCTAGGGTCATGTGGCAGGTGCATTCTGCTACTGTCAATTTTCCATCTGAGCCCAAAATGCTGGTAGTGGGTTTCAATAGTTCGGAACCAGTTTGCTGGTTTGCCCAGTTTAGGTTTCTCCCTCGTAGTTTGTTCTATGGTTTCATACCTGCCGTCCAAGGAATTAGGGGTGGTGTCGGCTTTTGGGGCTCGGGGTATGTGTTGTTATAGGGTGCGGGCCATTCTTATTTTGTTTTTTTCATCTTGAACTTGCCTCCAGTAGTTGTTGTCGATGCACAGTACTACCCACTTGTATCCCTCAAAACTGGACAGGTCTTCCTTGCTATACCAAAGTTTGTCGCTGATTCTGGCTAGAACAGCATCTTTCACCACCTTCTAGAGGGACCGGTCATTTCATTGTATCCAGTTCTAGTATTTGGCAAAATGGATGAAATAGTCAGTTGCTTTCCCTTTGTTGGGGAAGGGTATTGCTACAATGGCATCTTCATTGTTGTCTTTAGGTGAATATGACCTGAAGACATTAGACAATCGTTGGACAAATGCAGGCCAATATTCTAGGAAGTCTAGGTTCTGGTTGGGGTCCGGTTCATTGATGAACAGTTCGAAATAATCAAGGGCTATGCCCCTCAGGTAAAAAATTGCAAAAAATATCTTTTCCAAGTCTTCAACAAACTCTCTGTCAGAGTAGCCAACTCCAAGCCAGAATTAAGCCAACTGCTTTTTATCAGCGTTAGACAAAGAGAACTTGTTAAGAGTTTCCATTGGATTGGTCTATCTACTTATACAAGTTCCACTTGGTCTATACACTAGTTACCCATGCTCTCATGTGACCTGTGACCTTGTGACATGCAACGTGATGTTTAATGTGTAACATGTGACTCATGACTTGTTTTGTGACTGTGACTCCTTTTGTGTGACATTACATCAGTGTGACATATTGTCCTACAATTCCCAACTAGAAAAGAAAAGAAAAGAAAATGAAATATAAATATAAGTATTTGACTTAGCCATGGTGGTTAGTCAATAGTCCACAGAGGCAGTTTATGATACTACCCCCCTCTCAAGATTTGTCGTCCCAACAATTTTTTTTGTTCTTCTTACAATTCTCCCATAGCATCCCCCATACATCCCATTTCATCTTCTTCATCCTATTCTTCAATCCTTCCTCCTTGATACTCCTCTCCTTCTTGTTCCTCCCTGATTGTCTCTAAGTTCCCTCGTCTTAAGGGTCATAATCCCTTCTATCTTCTCTATCTCTTCTCCAATTTCTCCCGATATTCTCTATTATACCGTTTATCTGACCATCCAAATAATTTCCTGGCTGCATATCTACCAGGGAATCCTCCTCTCCAGTAATCGTGATCACTTTCTACCTTTTTCTGTCTTCTTACTTCTCCATTGTCCTTGCCATATTCTTCCTCAAACTCTTCTACCAACTCCTATGCATTCTCCAAATTCTCCTTACTCTCCCAGGTATCTCCTTCTGCTGTAAAACCTTTCTACCTTACCAAGTACTTGTCCTTTCCCCGTACTTTTCTTTTATTTAATATTCTCTCTACTTCCCACTCCTCTTCTCCTTCTATGATTACCGGTTTTGGCGTTTCTTTTCTCTGGCCGTCTACTTGACTAGTATACTTTCTAATCCTACTTACATTAACTACTGGGTGAATTTTTATTGTACTAGGTAGATCCAATTCTACTGCATTAGCCGATATAATTTTCTTTACTTTATATGGTCCTACAAACCGCTCAGTTAACTTTTCAGATCTTCTGCCGACCATTTGCCACTTAAGGTCCTTAGTACTGAGCAGTACCAAGTCCCCCACCTTATACTCGACTGCCTCCGACCTATGCTTGTCTGCATACCTCTTCATATTTTCTTGCGCCTTAGCAAGTGCTGCCTTGGCTTCTTTTTGAACCTCCTTCATTCTTTCTACAAACTTTTCTGCCTTCTCGAACCTTTCCTTCTTCCTCATTTCAAATCCCATCCTCGGGTTTTGTCTACTGTTTGCCTGGAAAGGTGACACTTTTGTTCCAGTGTGCACTTTATTGTTATAGGCAAACTCTGCTGTTTCTAACCATTCTGGCCACTGCTCTTGTTGGTGATCTATGAACATTGTTAGGTATTGTTCCAGCTCCTGATTCATGTATTCAGTTTGATCATTAGTTTGCAGATGGAAAGCTGTTGACAGTTTTGTCTCAATGCCCAATAACCCGTTCAACTCCTTCATTAAGCCTGCTGCAAACTGTGGACCCCTGTCTGATATTATGCTCTCAGGTAGCCCGTGCAACCGCCACATATTATCCCTGAACAACCTTGCTAGTCCTTCAGCTATAGTTTTCTTCGTTGTAGGCACAAAGTGTGCCATCTTTGTAAACCAATCCACTACTACTAAAATACTATCATACCCTTGGGCAAGTGGCAACTTGGTGATAAAGTCTGCCGATATATGTGTCCATGCTTTCTCAGGTATCAAATTTGGCATTAATTTTCCTGCTGGCTGTTCTGTGCGATTCTTGTTGTGCTGGCAAGCATCACATCCCTCCACATATTGCTTCACCTCTCTAGTGACCCCTGGCCACCAGAAATTCCTAGTCACCAACTCTGTCGTCTTCCACTGTCCTCCATGTCCTCCCACAGGTGTATCATGATGCAACCTGATTACTTCTACTCTCAGTGCCTCATCCTTGGGCACGTACACCTTTTCTTTCTTCAATAGTAGTCCATCCTCTTCTCGCCATTCTTCATCTCTCAACATCTTTATTCCAGCCTTCTTCATTTCTTCTACTACTTTTACCACCTCATTGTCCTTTGCTCCTGACTTCCTAATCCTGTCCAGGATATCTACTCCTTCCACTATCACTTCTCCAACTCGTATCCTTTTAACCTCCAACCATTTATGTTTCAATAATACCTTCTTTTTATTATCTCCTTCCCCTCCCTTCTCCCAATCACTTCTTCGGCTCAAGCCATCAGCTTTCCCCATTTTACTACCTGGTACATGTTTCAGTATAAAATCAAATCTAGATAGGTACAAAGCCCATCTTGCTTGTCTACAATTTAAATTTTTACTAGTCATAAAGTATTCTAAGTTCTTATGATCTGTCCAAATTTCAAACTTTACCCTTGCTCCTTCCAAGAAGTGCCTCCAGGCTTCCAAGCAGCATATTACCCCCAGTATTTCCTTGTCATGTATCTTATAATTGCATTCTGTTTCATTCAATACCTTAGAAATGAATGATACTGGCCTCTACAAGTTGTCTTCACATTTGACTGACAAAACCCCTCCTGTTGCAAAGTTTGAAGTGTCTGCCTCCACTCTGAATTCCTTATCTAGGTCTGGCATTGCCAATACTGGTCTCATTGTGAAAATCTCTTTCAACTGTTTGAATGCCTTTTCCTGCTCTTCTCCCTATCTCCACTTCTCATCCTTCCTTGTCAATCTATTCATTGGTAATGCCACCTTAGCAAAATCCTTTACGAAACGTCTATAATAGTTGGCTAACCCCAAGAACTTCCTGGCGTCCCTAACACACTGTGGTGTTGGCCACTTCAGCACTCCTCCAACCTTCTCTTTCTCCATTTCTACCTTTCCTTCCCCCATCACAACTTCTGAGAACGGCACCTTCCTCACTTTCCACATGCACTTTTCTGGCTTTACATATAGGTCGTTCTCTTCCAATCTCTTCAACACTTTTTCTACTATCTCATCATGTCCTTCCTCTATTTCTGTTCCTACCAAAACATCATCCACAAATGCCACCACCTTTCCTTCATTGATCATATCTTGCAGAATTTCATTCATCATTGCTTGAAATGTAGCCGGTGAATTTGTCATTCCAAAAAACATGACTACTGGTTCAAACAACCCCACATGTATAGTGAAGGCCGCCTTCCACTCATCTCCCTCCTTTATCCTCACATTATTATAGCCCCATCATAAGTCCATCTTAGTAAACACCTTTTTATTGCCCATAGTATCCACTAAGTCTGTGATCAGTGGTAGAGGGTAGTTGTTTTTGACCATCTGCTTGTTCATCTTCCAATAGTCCATAACCATTCTCTTTCCTCCATCCTTCTTTCCTACAAAGAACACTGGTGATGTTTGTTGTGACTTTGAAGGTCAAATGTATCCCTTCCTCAAATGTTCATTTACAAAATTCTGTACCTCTTCCCTCTCATTTCTTGATAAGAGGTATACTTTGGCTTTACTAGGCACGAACTCTTCTCTGAGGTCAATTGCATAGTCCCAAACTTTTCTAACCAGCATCCTCTCTGACTCCACCTTCCCAAAAACTTTCATCCACCTATGAAATCTCCTTGGCACCATGCCTTCTATCTTGCAATGGTCTATTTCCATTTCCTCCTCCTTTCCCCAGTTGTCATGAACTGACTAGACCCCATAGAGGAGCTGTATGATATGTACTCAGAGGAAGAAGACACTCCGAGGATTGCAGAACTAGAAGACAACAGACTGGACTTTGTCTCGGACATAGAAGGACCAGCTGACCCTTATATGGACTTATAGGCTCATGATCTCCATGCTTTGCCAAATCAGTAATGGAGTAATAAGATAGGATCAGTAAACAAGTCATAGAGTACCCGCTTAGTCAGTACTGTGCACAGACCATGTAAAGTAGTATAAAGTCTGGGTATGAATCGAGCGGGAACTCTATCGAGTTCTCTTGACCATCAACCTTAGAGTTAGGGCAGCGGCTTTATACTGGCCAATCCTCTTCGATCCTTACATTAGAACTTGATCCCACTTCAGCGGCCACTCACCTCGAGCCCTCGCTATCCCTTTTATCTCATACTCATTCAACAACTCAACGGGGGTCATTGCGACCTTTCTAACCGTCACCTCTATACCAAACAGCAGGCCCTAGCTGTATAAGGGGACTTGTGTAGTAGTTTAGAACTACACGGTGGACAGGGAGACCTTCTCTAGTACTCCCCTAGATTGGACCTGCTCAGTTGAGACAGTTACATAATTCCTTTCCTTCACTATCTGCTCGGTGCTGCTGGAACATTGTTTCCAGTCCATACAAGGGAACGCTGGTAACTCCTTAAGAGGCCAGCTAGCTTAGGGATTCCCTTCTTAGGAATAAAAGCTGTTTCACCCCTAGTAGTTGAAGTAAACACAAGTAAAGCAGTAGTTAGTAGATGGCTAGCTGGGTAAAGATTGTGTGCCCCAGTAGCTGTAAAACTCAGTACAATCACATCACCGGTCGTCTCGACCAAATTTTCTATCATGAATAACACTACCACTACCATGCCCTGTACCCAGGCATACATTGAGATGATAAGGGGGAGAAGAGACAGCCACAGGTGTCGCAAGTGTGGATGGTTCGGCCACCTGGCCCGCCATTGTAGGCAGAAGGAGATACTGGAGGAGAGAAGGAGGAAGTCAGTGGGAGGGGGCAACAAGTTTGCGCCCCTACTAAGTAAAATGTGCAGGAGGATGGAGGAAGGAAATACGGCACGCCCCTATGAGGGAAAAGCGCAGCCAACGAGGTGTTGGGGGTGTAGGGAGGCAGGACATGTCCTACGGGGCTGTCCAAATAGAGTGGCACGGCCAAGAAAGGCAGAAGCACAGCATGCAAGGAAGGTGGAGAAGAAGATGTGTAGGGAATGTGGGGGAAATAACCACTAGGAACAAAGATGTCCCTCAGTGAGGCTGTGGGGGAAAAGCTAGGGTTTAAAACAAAAATGGCATAAGGAAGAGAAGAAGGCAATAAGGAGGGGAGTATTGGTAGAAAGGTGTGAACAGGGATGGATGGAGCAGGAGCAGGTGGTGACGATTGTGAAGTGTGTAGATTGCGGGGTGCCTGGCACATGACCATGGGGCGGACCCACTCAGAGATATTTTAACAAGGATGACCTTCGAAACAACAGGTGTCCAGAGTATGAGGAAAGATGAGAAAAGGAGATGTGGGAAGTGAGTAGAGGAAAGAGGATGACGAGGCAATGCTGAGCTTGTAGGAAAGACGACTCCCTGCCAACAAAAGAATGGAGTCCAAATGAGCAAGGATGGGACTGTGGCCTGTGTGTGGAAAGGAAGGAGAAGATTGCGAGCATGGAAAGAGAGTTAGAAAGATTGAAGGCAAAGGTAGCAGCAGGACAAAGAGATGTGAGGAGGACGCTGAAACCTCTACAAGAAGTGTGGTTAGAAATTGGAATAGAGAAGCTGGACAACTATGAGGGAGTAACAGTGAAGGCGTTGCTAGATAGCGGTGCAACAGGGATGTTTGTGGATAAGAAGTTCGTGGAAGAGCACGGCTTTAGGTTGGAAAAGTTGGATCGACCAGTAGAGGTCAAGAACGTCAATGGAACCAGCAACAGTGGAGGGAATATCATCCATAAGCTAGAGTGCAATGTCTTCTACAAAGGACATCACGAGAGATTGAGGATGGATGTTTGTAACTTGGGAAGGATGAAGATGATTTTGGGTATGCCATGGTTAGCTGCTCATAACCCAGAGATAAACTGGGAGACAGGAGAAGTCAGAATGTTGAGGTGCCCACCATGGTGTGGCAAACAAATAACAATAAAACAGCAGGAGGCAAAGGTGGAAGACAGGAAGGATTTGAGATAGACAATGGAGAACAGAGAAAGAGAGGAGGAAGCGATAGAGGATAGGCGGAAGGTGGAAGATATGGTTTCTAAGAGGTTCCATAGATGGCTAAAAGTATTCGGGAAGCAGGAGTTGGAACGGATGCCTGTGCGCAAGACCTGGGACCATGCCATAGACTTACAAGATGAGTTTGTCCCCAGGAAAGGCAGGATCTACCCCTTGTCAAGGATCAAAAGGGAAGAGGTTCAAGCATTTGTAGATAGCCAGCTTAAGAAAGGCTATATCTGGCTGAGCAAGTTGTCTCAGACTTTGCCAGTAATGTTTGTACCGAAGAAGGATGGTAAAAGGAGGATGGTGCAGGACTATCAATATGTAATGTACTGTCAAGAATAGTTACCCTCTACCGTTAATTAGTGACCTAGTAGACAACATGGGTACTAAGAGGGTGTTTACAAAGATGGACCTGAGATGGGGATACAACAACGTCAGGATAAAGGAGGGTAATGAATGGAAGACAGCATTCACGATGCACATAGGATCTTTCAAGCCAGTAGTCATGTTTTTCAGCTTGACAAATTTGCCAGCTACCTTCCAAACGATGATGAATGACATCTTCCGAGATCTGATCAACAAAGGAGATGTCGCCACCTTTATAGATGACGTGTTGGTAGGAACGGAGATGGAGGAAGGACATGATGAGTTAGTGGAGAAAATACTAAGGAGGCTAGAGGAGCACGACTTGTATGTCAAGCCGGAGAAGTGCGAATGGAAGGTGCCAAGAAGTAGGATTCCTTGGGGTAGTAATAGGACCCAACGGAATAAAAATGGAGAAAGAGAAAGTGAGGGGCGTGCTGGAATGGCCAACCCCAAAGTGTGTAAAAGACGTCCAGAAGTTTTTAGGACTAGCGGACTACTATAGGAGGTTCGTAAAAGACTTTGCAGAAATTGCGAGGCCAATGCATAGGTTGATGCAAAAGCAGGAGAAGTGGAACTGGAGAGCAGAACAGGAGGAAGCATTTAGGAGGTTGAAAGAAATCTTCACGTCGGAACCAGTGCTAGCAGCACCCGACTTAGACAAGGAAATGAGGGTAGAGGTGGACGCATCGGACTATGCGACGGGTGGAGTATTGTCGATGAAGTGTGAGGATGATAGGTAGAAGCCAGTGGCCTACATTTCCAAGTCGTTGAGCGATACAGAAAAGAACTACAAAATTCACAATAAGGAAATGTTAGCAGTGATTAGGTGCCTGGAAGCATGGAGGCATTTCCTAGAAGGTGTACAGATCAAGTTCAAAGTATGGACGGATCATAAGAACCTAGAGTACTTTATGTCTAGTCAAAAGTTAAATAGATGTTAGGCATGATGGGCACTATTCTTATCACGCTTCAATTTTAAATTAGTACATGTACCTGGTACTAAAATGGGAAAAGCTGATGGGCTGAGTAGACAGCCAGACTGGCAGGAAGGAGTAGGAAAGGAGAATGAGGATAGGACGTTGGTGAAAAAGGAATGGTTAGAAGCAAGGACGCTGTCATAAACTGCTCTTTTCCACTAAGGCATTTCCATTATTCTTTTCCTTTTCATTTCTTTCCTGTTCTATTTATAGCATGGGAAAATCTGTCACGCTATGTGACACAAGCGTGACGGGGTCACGTCACATGTCATGTCACACATCATTTGGTTGGGAGTGCGGGATAGTAGATGCACAGACCATTAGAAATGTGTATAAGTAGACAGAC
>Ga0153986_1000575_pt1 | contig 11018 bp, 10 predicted proteins | sample TSGA070MetaG_FD_104724 | JGI IMG/M metagenome (GOLD analysis project Ga0153986, IMG submission 104724) | Attine ant fungus gardens microbial communities from Georgia, USA - TSGA070 MetaG | ecosystem: Host-associated > Fungi > Mycelium > Unclassified | place: USA: Georgia, Alexander Wildlife... | reverse complement strand
TTCATGATTCCATCTCTCAAGAAGCGAGCTGCTTGCGTCTTTGTAAACCCTAAAATAATTACATATGGCTTAAAGAATACGCAAATGCTCTCTAGGCGTCTTTTGGAGGCTACGAGGCTGGGACATCGACAGTACACTTCCAACACCTTCCTCACTTCTAATTCATTACGCAGACGGTACACGACCAACTCGCCTGCATCTCTTCGAATGATAAAAGCTAGACAAATTTCATATGCATCAATACCTCGCTTTGTGCTACGTGCTTTCAGGGTGCCGATAGCGGGCGCGACCGTCGGTGCAGGTGGATTGGGCTATGCAAATTATAAATTTGAAGGTGTGCCTACCAACCTGTTTCTTTGCTGTGGCTTTAAATAGCTTGAAGAGGTTAGGAAATCCACAAATGAATGGATGAACACGGCTCAAGCAACTGCTCAAAACTTCTTTGGATTTGCATCGGATGGGCTTTCGTCCGTCAAGACCGCCGTATCAGAATTCCAACTCCCCGCTGTTAACGCTTCACAATTCATCAAAGATCTGTTCTCTGGCAAGCAAGAGGAAAACAAGAAGCAGAGTCAAGACGAACAGAACAACGGGAAGGGGCGTTTTCCCAAAGACGAAGCAGCTACGGCAGCACTTGTAGGAGGAGCAGCTATGACATCCTCTTCTGAGTCAAAACAAGATAGATCAGGGGAAGCACGACAGAATGGACTTATGCATCTAACCAAGAAATTGATTGAAATCAGGAGTATGCTATTGAGCATTGATCAGAGTGACGCTCTGAGATTACCTAGCATCGTGGTTATCGGTAGTCAGAGCTCAGGGAAGAGCTCAGTGCTGGAAGCTATCGTGGGACATGAATTTCTACCAAAGTATGGGTTAAATCACGAACCAAAAATTCGACTAACAGCTGTGCAGAGGAAACAACATGGTCACCCGTCGTCCTATCGAACTTACTCTGATTCATACACCAGCCAAAAATGGACAGCATCCGGTTGAATATGGAGAATTTCCTGCACTTGGAACGGGAAAAATCACCAACTTCGCTGATATTCAGCATACTCTCACTGACCTCAACCTCGCCGTCCCTGCTTCTGAATGTGTTTCCAACGATCCCATTGACCTTCGAATATATTCACCCAACGTCCCTGATCTGTCCCTTATCGACCTTCCTGGTTATGTCCAGATCTCGTCGTTGGACCAGCCAGAGACACTAAAAGAAAAAATAACAGGGCTTTGTGAAAAATATATTCGGGAGCCAAATATAATTCTTGCTGTATGTGCCGCAGATGTCGATCTGGCCAACTCTCCTGCCCTAAGGGCAAGTCGCAAGGTTGATCCTCTGGGTTTGAGAACCATTGGCGTTATCACTAAAATGGATCTCATCCCTCCTGAGCAAGGTGCCTCGATACTTGATGGTAATCGATATCCTTTGAGTCTTGGCTACGTTGGTGTTGTTGCCAAGAAAATTCATCGTAATTCTTCGACAGTAATAGTTGCCAGAGGAGAGGATCATGACTACTTCAATCAACATAGAAGCGTGTTTGGTTCATCACAGCTCATGGTTGGTACTGACACCCTTCGCCATCGGCTTATGGAAGTCCTTGAATCATCCATGGCATCTTCACTACATAGTATCTCGAACGCTGTCCAGCTCGAGTTCGAAGAAGCAACATACCAATTCAAGGTCCAATACAATGATCGACGTATCACAGCAGAGTCTTACGTTGCGGAGACAATGGATATGCTGAAGCACCGAATCAAGGAATTTACTCAGCAATTTCGTCGACCCACTATCCGTGCCAAGCTTAAAGAAATGTTGGATGACAAAGTCATGGATGTCTTGGAGCAATTGTATTGGTTAGACAAGAAAACAGCGGAACTAGGTCAATTGGGGTCCAATTCGAAACTAAAACCTGAAGACATTGATCCGTTCTGGAAACACAAACTCGAAGCGGCGTCGAGTCTTCTCACAAAATCGGGTGTGGGTAGAGATTCTACGTTACTTGTTGCCGATGGATTGCGGGCGCTCATTGATTCCATCGCCCTTAGCGAACCCTTCAATTCCCATCCACGGGCCGCCGAAAGATTGATCGAATTTTCTCACAACATCCTTCGCGACCGAATAGGAGTCACATCCGACCAAGTTGAGAATTGCATCAAGCCGTACAAATATGAAGTAGAGGTCGAAAAGGGGGAGTGGGAGCAGGGTAGACAACAGGCAATTCAATTGTTTGAGAAGGAGGTGGAGGCGTGCCAGTCGAAATTGAAGGTGATCACCAAGAAGGTTGGAGGGAGTCGAAAGTTGAATGCACTGATGGGATATGCAAAGAAGCTGGAGAACGACCAGAAGGCTGCAGGGGCTTCTTCAGAGACGGGTGAGACTATGGGAGCCGAGATTAATGAACTCACTTCCGAATCATATCGTTACCCTCCCGCGCAAATTGTTGATGGCAAGTGTTTGAATGGCTTGACCAAACGCATCCTTTGATTGACACCTGTTTCAGCTCGTTATGCATTAATGTACAACGAACGACTCAGTGTCCTGAAACTACGGCTGGCTGCTCTCAAATCCTTTCGATGTCGTGCGGGCCCTCAAAGCGAGGTTTTCTGCCCAGAAACGTTCCTCAACGTCATTGCCGACAAGCTTGCGTATACTTCTGCCATGTTTATTAATATTGAGCTATTAGATCAGTTTTTCTACCAGGTGAGTTCATTTATCACTTTGCAACCTTGATGTTTTATCTAATCACTAATTACGTTTCATAGTTTCCGCGTGAGATTGACTCACGACTGTTGTACGACCTAGATAGGAAGGAAATCATAGCCTTCGCAAGGGAGAACCCGGCTGTGCGTCGGCATCTTGATCTTCAGGAGCGCAAGGACAAGCTAGAGGAAGCGATGAAACAGCTGAATAGTCTTTCTACCCTGCGTTCAGATCCCCAGTCTCAACCACGGAGACAACGAGGAATCTTTGGTGGCACTTTCTTATAGGGTCTTTACAGTCCACAATCACTCCACCATACGTGTATGCCAACCTTATGACCAAGTGTCCCTGGTTGACTTCTAGAATTTTCGAAATACATTTGATGGCGTCATTCTTCTCACTACGGCACAACACAGTTTCTGAAAACATTGACTCCTGAAACTATTAGGAGCAATGTCGTAACGTGAAGGCACAGAAATTACCGCGGACAAATGTAGATGGATTCAGATGGATGTGGGGTATAATATCTGTTTAAAGTTTGGCCTTGGCCTGAGCAGTCTTGAGGACATTGTCAAGCTTGGTTGCAAGCATTATATTGCCGCGTGTCTTGAGTTTCCCAGTCATGAATGCCTTCTGGCCATTAAGCTGTATTGTCAGATCATTAATCAGAGTGAAGGAACGAAGAGGGAGGGTAGAGACATGCCTTGCCAGTCGCCAAATCAGTGAGGACGTCATCAGCAAGAATAATTGTGACATCAGCTTTGGGCGTGGCTTTTCCCTTGTACACAGTTCCTGTCTTCTTTGCGTCAATTGTCCACGTGGCTGTTTGCCCGTCTTTGGTGACCTGGAGCTCAAAAATGCCGTTGGTCTACATTCAGATCATGGTCAGGGTCCAAGCGGAAATGAGGGGTTTTGAGTCTATACCTTCTTGATGAGATCTTGTCTTTGTGAATCGCTGTTTTGCGCGAAGCCAGAATGAAGGGTAGCAATGAGCTCAGAAGACTATTTTCGAATGAGTTCATGGGACCTGATCCTAGTCACAGACAAACCAACCTTGAAGCCGGGAACTTTGATGTCGTCAGACATGGCGATGGGAGCTATGGTTTACAGTTGTAAAAAGCTTTTGAGCATGTTATTTGAATTTGCATATGATTGACAGAGTCACATGTCACGGCACGGGTGTGTTCTATATTAATAGACCGGAAGCACCATCAATACAATGTTCACGAGTTCATTTCGCAAGACTTGTTTACGGCTGGGCGTACTGATGGAGAATACAAACGCGTATAGTATTGTGGTCATGGCCCTGAGGCATGTGACAGTAGATGAGAGATAAAGTTGAGATAAAGTTGAGCCATGAGACAGATACGGCTATCCCCGATTGCTTTCCTCGTCCATACTTTCTCAGGACAATCTTTCTCGTTTGCAGCCATGGCCTGGCAGACCTCCGAGCATGTAAAAAATGCTTCCAATTATTTGTGAAATGCTGACTCGTGCATTTGTTTCCACGTAAAACCAACTGTCACTAACCATCTAACTGACGATTATATCTGTTCATTGCCTGTTTTCTGATAAACACTTGTACTGGGAAGGACGACTCGAGAAATGAACTGCGGACCTGGAGATTGGCCCCTGCACTGCATTACAGAGTGGACTTCAGAGACGTTCGATTGACCAACTTCTGAACATTTGCCAGGTACCATGTGGAACAGTCAGCGCCTTCACTTCTGGTAAATCGCCAGATGAACTCTGACGCTATGTAACAACCAACTTTGGACAAGATCTGAACCAGAACATGTACCAAATTACCAGAGAGAGCAGGTTGCTCATTTATATCTCAATGTCATTACTCTTTGGCTCGTTCCCTTCCGTACTATCCTCCTCTGCTCCTCTTCCTGTCAGCCAGTCATCTTAGACAACTCCTCAACTAACAAAGATGCGGTGCAATTTTGCACAAGAGAACTTAGACAATTTCTGCTTTTGCTCCGCGTGCCATCTCTCGTCAGACCTCTTCCCAAGACGACAAGATGGGAAAATTATCCTGCCTGAAATACCTGGTAGGCGATCTTTTTGGTTGGTGTGTACTGACCACACGACTATTTGTTGACCATACCAGGTCCTCTCTCTCACCGTACCACACTCTGTTCTCACCCCTCAACACCCAATTCAATGCCCATCTGCACATTAACGTCACCTATACCAGCTGATCTCCCCTCACTTCCTTGTATGAATTTTTCCCACTATCCATCTTCGGCTTCTGACGTGCTCTTCACGTTACCAATTTATTGCGATGGCATGAACAGCACAGACAATATCCCCAATCGTCAATGGGTGCACCGATCACGCACACCATCCTCGTGCAGGGTCGAACGCGCGAATATTTGTCCCTAATTCATTTTCTGTGCGTGTTAGAAGCAGCCCAAGTACATTATCAGTCGCTTCCATTATTACCTTGGAGCTAATGATCGCTATCACGTATTCAGTCACTTTCGATCTTGCGGAAAAAACAAGTTGTTCCTGGCTTGACCTTTCTACGCCGAACACTCAGCCTCGTTCTCGCTCCCAGTCATCTTTGACTACAACTACTGAGGCTTCGAGCCCGATTCCAGTCGATGCTCCACATCATAGACCATCTCTAGACAATGAATCAAGAGGATTCGCCTCAGAATCTTCCTCAGCCTTGAATTTGACATCAATTGAATCGATTCCTACCTCATCCTTGAAATTCTGCCCTCCATTTGTCGCTTGCGACCGAATCGTCATATCACCAGATAGTGACGCGGCCAAAGAGGGCGTGACTATGATTCCCTGGAGTGCCCGTCGTCGGAAACAAAGATACCGCTCAAGTTTTGATATTGGCACGGGTCAAGGAAAGGGCAAGACAATGTTTAGATATTACGGTCTTGATGACCCCCCTGTTGGCTCCTCGATCATTGATGTTTCCAAAAAGTAAATGCTCTGTTGGCCTACATACACAAGAATCAATAATTATTGCTACTCCAGCAATGTACAATCCAGTGTATAATATCTCTGGTTAACGTGTGATACTTCAGAACAAAAACGACTGAAAACGTGCGCCCAAGACCGTGCTCGTCCAGAAAAGGCTATCACACTTTTATATATTGGCCAACCGAAAAAGGCAAGTCACGCAGGTCGCTCCAACTCCTCCCAAACAAGCAAGCACAAGCAAACAAACTCTCTGGCTACTCTGGCTCTCCCAACCCCCAACCACTGCCATTCTCTCCTCCGCCTCTATTTTTCTACATGAAGTACATTGAGAATCCTGCACTTGCTCGTCTGGCCCAATCCCTTACACATCAGGGGCCCGAGTGCCTAGTCCGTACTCGCATGGAGGCTTACAGTTGCAAGAACATAAAGCGCGACAAGAAACTTTTCAAAACTCTTGAAGACGCCTATAAGGATGAGGCTTCTCATTCTCCATCACTACCATCTTGGCTTGCACTTGATCAAGAAGTCGAAATGACCCCTTTTGGACCTATTGATAAACATGCCTCGCGGAAGACTCTTTACCTCCTTATTGCCACTCTCAATATCGCATTTCCCGATTACGACTTCTCTGACGTTCGCCCCTCCCATTTTGTCAAGGAAAACAATGGTGCTGAGGTCCTTAACTCCCTCAGCAATACCCTTGTAGCATCCCATCGTGCAGGAATAGCCGCGCCCAGAACATACTCATCTTATCCTCCCTCTTCATCAGACATATTTCCTCCTGTTGCTACTTCACCATACAACCGAATAACATCCAGTCCCCTTGATCCACCCCCAATAAAATCAGGAACTCATCCAGCTCTCTTCCGCCTGATTGACGATGTCATCGGTCTCTCTGAGTGTGAAGTCTTTTCTTACACCCCGGAGATTGAGGCTGATCCACATGCTAACGACTTTTCTGATGATGAGGATGACACAGCACCACTTGCCGAGGAGGAATCTTCTTCTGAGGATGATGTAACATTCGAGTTTGATGATTATGACATTGATGAAATCAAAACTCGTCAGGATATACGATCCAAGATAGATGCCGAGTCCGCCCTCTCAGACGAGGTTTCTTCCCTATACTATAGGCGTCGTGGAGCATTGCTGTGGTCTTCACATTGGTTCTTCTTGAATCGGAAATTGAGACGGATACTTTACATTTCAGTTTGGGCTCGCTCTAGAGGAATAGGTCGATCTTGGTCCGAAGATGAGTACGAGGTTAGGTCCCTATCAAACTCCTATGCAGAGAGGTTCAAGACATGGTCTGGGGGTGCCGGTGCCGGTGCCCGAGCTATAGGATTGAGGACTTCTCTCTGAGTGAGTCGGACCATATAGGTCGGAATAATTGTTCAATGGATCAGATAGGCTAAGATATCGCTTTTTCTCTTTTGCTCTCGAGGACGCCGACAATACTGCCGGATATCTTTTGTTGTATATCAGTATAAGGCTGGCGTTGAATTGACTATGATTCTTGATAGCCAGACTTGTTCATTTATCTTGTTTTGTTACAATTTAAATCCCAGCACGTTCCTCCTTGAATGTTTTTTGGTCTCAGTTGTCTTTTTTTGCTCGAAAGAACGCCACCGCTTTTGCATAAGTTCAATTTCAGCCAATCTATATCTTGAACGAAAAATCTGTACCGTACTCTGATGGAACTCTGATGGAGTGTACAGCCAGATACGTAGCGATATTCAAAGACCCCATTTAGTGAGCGAATTCAAAGTGATGGGTCTGGAAGGCCGTGCGATAAATGACAGCAGGGAAACAACTCAATTACTGAGTTCGCATTGACGATTTTTGTCCGGTGTTGTGTTCCAACACGAGAGATAGCATTGAACAGATAGTTGAGGATATGGTAGAAAATGAACCTGCTGAGGGATTTCGTCATCTATCGATCGATGAAGCACTTGCTTGAAAAATTAAGGCAGTCTTCAGTTTCACACGGTTGAGGCACGTGCCATTACACATCATTACTTATCCATTACACATCTCAGTTTACTTCGTATGAGGGAGAAATCAAACACGGCATGTACTGGTCAATGAATCACCACGGCATATTGCTTCGTGTGCGCAGCAGAATTGCTTCTGCAGATGAGTGAACGACTACTGGTAACGCATCCAGGTCTCCATGCTAGGCCAACGAATTCCGTTGTGAACATGAAAGTACAGCTTGCAACTCAACTGACAATGGCTGTATGACGATCTTTTCATCGTCTGATTCCACGGTTGGATTCTCACAGACCATAGTATTGTTGTCACATCCTACTGACGAGGTTTTTTATCCATGTGCTACAAATCCTGTTGATCCATCTCTAATGGCTTGGCAATACTTGTCGTTCGATTCCGGGATTTTTCCAACGTCACCGCACCTAGCACCAGCTGACTCCTTCAGAAGCTCAACATCGCTAACCTATTGTGGATCACGTGTATCAGACTTAGGTTCTCTTCCATATCCATCATCATAATCATCAGCGAATTTGCGAAGAAGATCCGTCTTTCTCTACCTCAGTCAGCATTTTCATGGCCTAGGCGGACCGTACGGACCTTGTAAACCTCCCTTCCCTGCCATTGACAGTCACGAAAGCTATTGGAATCTGACCGTTATTGATCCTACGACCTCTGCACTCCAGAACTCATGCTAGTCCGTTATTTCGTCCCGCCCCGGAAAATCCTATTCGTTGCCTTGATAAATTAAATGAATTAAACACGGTCCGTCCGGAGTCTCTCCTCCCGTTTCTATATGCCTCGTCGACACTCCCTTATAAATCAAAATATCTTGTTGAATGCGTATAAATGGCTTCCACCTGTATCTTTAAGTCTCAAAACAAGATCCGCAAAGATGATCTCTGCCATGCTTATTTCTCTAGTTGCCCTAGGCTCACTTGTCACTGCCAACCCGTGAGTACAACAACCTACACATATTTATGACTAAACTCCCGAAGGTTAGAGCGCCGTACAGCGACCAATGTTTTCCCCACACCCCCAACAACTTCTTCCTTGAGCAAACCCATTACAATTGCGGCTGGCCAAACATTTACGCCCCCTCAGGCTTACACTCGTTATGACCGTGGCTCTGGTGCTTGCAAGGGTCAGACTGAGGGTGGCGATTCTGATGCCGTTTTCTTGCTTCAAGAAGGCGCAACTCTCAGTCGCGTTGTCATTGGCGCAAACCAAGCTGAGGGTGTCCACTGTTTGGGTATGCTCGACCTTTTTCTCTGGTTTTGTCATACTGGTACGAAAGTGACTCTTCCAAAGGTTCTTGTACCTTGGACCACGTGTATTTCGAGGCGAGACCTAATGTATTGAGACGAAGACCCCTTATACTCAAAGAAGTATACAGGATGTCTGCGAGGATGCTATTACGATTAAACAAACCTCTGGTACTTCTCACATTAACTATGGTGGCGTAAGTACAAATTCCGTTTTTTGACGTAGTATCTGACCTATATATGAACAGGCCAAGGTATACATCTGACTACATGTCTTTTGGTTGTTCTCAACTCAAGCATGAGTGCAGCATGCCGAGGACAAGATTGTTCAACACAACGGTGGTGGAACAGTAAGATCAAGCTATTTTTGAATGATTCCTGACTCTCTCACCAATTTCCTTGCAGGTCATCATTAACTCTGTGAGCTTTCACTGTCCTTAGCTTCCAGTACAAGATCTGATAAACATCGAGTTCTATGCAGAAGATTTCGGAAAACTCTACCGCAGCGTAGGTTTTTCACACACTCTAGGACTGAGATAAAATGTGCCTTCAGTGCGGAAATTGCGGTACTCAGTTCAAGCGCACTGTTCAGATCAATGATGCTTGGGCTGTAGATGGAAGTGTCCTCGTTGGAATCAACCAGTATGTTCTCATCTAGCCGACCTTGGCAGGCCTTTAACTGGAAAAAAAACATCCCTCCAGGAATTACGGAGAGTATGTTGTCGATAGCGACTCCTTTATCATCCAGCTCTAATCTACTTCTTATCAGTACCGCCACTATCAGAACAACCAGGGCTCAAAGTGTCAAGACAATTTGCGAGAGATACCAAGGCAACGACAATGGTGACGAACCAGATGAGATCGGTAGTGGACCAGATGGTACTGTGAGTTTTTTCTAAGAAATCTCTTACGTATGACCTCAAGTGTTCTGATAATCGGCTTTGATAGTATTGCCGCTATAGCTCCTCTGATATCACTTCCTGAAATTTACTTAACACAAATTTCAAATTCTATTGATCGCCGATCTCAGAATGTAAATGAGGCTCTCAAATTGATGCTATATTTATACTATGCACCCGCTCCCGCTAAATGATCCAGATTCAGATCGTCAGGTCCATAAATTATGCCGTGCTGCATACTCGTGAACGTGGCATTGATGCGAAACAGTATTCAGGACGCGGGAAATCACCACCATGATATTTCCCCTATCAAGTTGGTTGCGACAACCGCTGAGGGTGGTTATAGCATCTGATTATGTACCTTGATGTAGAGTGAGAACAACTCGAACCTGGTTGTCTTGCACGTGCATCAAGCTTCGACCATCTAAGGAGTAGCAAGATAATGAATTCCTTTTCAGACCTGTGGTGACTTCGTTGCACATGTGCCAGCCCGTGCGAATCCACTCGATGATGGACAACGTTCTTTAAATCATACCCCGACAATCGTGACTGCAGTAGTACTCTACAGACACCGTTTGGAGACTCTTTCCTACTGTTAATCTGAAGTCGTCATGGTCACATTGATTGTGTAGCCTAGATTATTATTATTGGGACTAGACCACAGCAGACAGAGAAGTAGCTTTCCATTCCATCCAATCGAACTACGACTAGAAACGGTCAGGGGCAGTGAATAGATGACCAGATAATTACCGATCTCATGTATCGTTGAAGCAAGACTCATAGAGCTTATCATCATTATGTTGCAAACAACGCGGAGAACCTTTCAAAAAACCTCCCCTCCCCCTATAATATGTAACCCAAAAGAAATTCAGTCAATCTTGCAGGTATGAGGACAGGTAAATGACCGAGATTTTTGAGTTCTCAACTCACGCGAGGGATGTCCCTCGTAGCAAAGCGTTGATATCTTATGGATGGAGGAAGAGAGAAACAATTGTTTCAAATCATAACTCAGTATCACATCTGCAAAAGATCACTGGCTCGGCAATGAGGGTGGTGAAACATTGTTTTGGTGTCTTGAAGAGTGGTATTCAAATACACCAATTCTGAATCTATCACAGCCCGGTACCGGAGAAGCTTTGCGCTGGCCATACCCTGAAGATTGGTTGGTCTTTCTGGATTGAAGGTTATTGTCAATTCTCATCCGCGCTTCAT
>Ga0153986_1000573_pt1 | contig 11052 bp, 10 predicted proteins | sample TSGA070MetaG_FD_104724 | JGI IMG/M metagenome (GOLD analysis project Ga0153986, IMG submission 104724) | Attine ant fungus gardens microbial communities from Georgia, USA - TSGA070 MetaG | ecosystem: Host-associated > Fungi > Mycelium > Unclassified | place: USA: Georgia, Alexander Wildlife... | reverse complement strand
GATTCTTCGTGTTCAACAGTTGGAGCAGCGTTGGCTGCGCATGGTTAGTCATGTTCATGGCGACGTCAACAATATACATTACAACTTCCCTCAGCATCGGGATTTCGTCGGCTGCTGGTAAAGTGACCAGGGATCGAAGTTCCGCAGGCTCGTGACCACGTACGTGCTCCATCCATCGTGTTTTCTTCAGCAGGGCATTGATATATCGGGGGTCGATGGCCTCTAGGTTGACTTCCTGCATAGTATCCCTGATTTCGGAGTCCAGTTTAGTGATCCAATCATTGTCCAACGAGGGGATGGCGATATCGGAAGGTGGAATTACACGAAAAAAGACTTTGTGGTGGTTCTTATCCAGACGCTGTGCAGCCGCTATATTGTATTGGGTAGGCGCTTTGATTCCATGAACCGTATCATAGTGATTCTTCATCGACCCTCCACTAGCAAACAGCTTGGAACATCCCTCCACTCCACACACGAGAGCTTTGGTAAAGACATCCAACCCGCCAATAGCCGTCCCTCCGTCCAACTCACTCGCAGTAGGATAATCCTCTCGAATCATCAGGTCGGCGCAGATTGTTTTATAATCTTCATCCGAAGCCTTTGCATATGTTTCCAAATGAGTACTTCGGGCGTGGACGAGCCCAGTACGAGTGGTTAAGAGTACACGACAAGCTGAGCAGCACAGCATGCGTAAACGGACCTGGTGCTGCAGCAAAAATGGCTGTAGACGAGGCTCAGACGCGACGTCAGGTGTGAAGACGATCTCCGACGGCGACATAAACTTGAAGAGGTTCTATAATCCTGTGAGTATTTGACCCTATAAATAGCTATTTACTAACGCTTTTAATTCGTACGGCCTTTTCATACCCTCCATCACCGGGGATGTCGACAAACAGGCAATTACTGGTTTCGGTTTGATTCATAGCTGAGGTGGTCCCAGTGAAAGGAGCCTGCTTTTATAGGGTTTCCAGACGTGTTATTTGTCTTTGTGAGTATCCATTCCAGAGACTCAACGGAGTTGTGGAAAATGAAATACCCCTGAAAGAACCTCAGCCGGGTAAGGGCTCGCCCCGTGCATTCCCGGCCATCAGCGAAACACAAAGAAATATCGTTCGATATGCATCAATACATCGGCTCTTTGCTACGTTTTTTCTGTTCATACCTTGACTGTTAAACAGAGAACACCACTCCATCCATGACATGCACGTCACTCGCTTGTTATCCAGAGGAGGGAGCTTACTTTTTTTTATCGGTATTTCACTCATACTGACGGCCATTCAACAGGAAAACCACGTCATGCATTGCGTGTTCTGTCAACAAAACGACAATGCAAGCATTACACGGGGGGTACAACGGCAGCATATAATACGTCATTCCAATCCAGAACAACATACGAGGATTAAGGGACATGCTTGAATACCAAGCCACCAAGACATGTAGGCCGATATCCAAGGTATCGGAGAGTCGCCAAACCCCTCGCCAGGCTCAGGGTGGGGGGTCAAGCCAACGGAGCTAGCTGCACCACTCCCCTACTGTGGTGTGATAGGGAAGTATTGTTATGACATCGCGTATATTTGATGTTTTTCCTCTATATCTGTGTGATTTTTAGCAGAATATACACCACTCATCATTGTCTACAATAGCACTTGCAAATATTGCTCATTATTGGGGCATCACACACTCATAGAGATAGGTCACCGCCCCAGAAAATCTTCCATGCTTCTTTCGACTTATATTCTAACTGTTTTCTTGGACTTAACTCGGTTTTTCTTGATATTGCTTGATGGTAAATATCCACTTAAGCCAGTCATCATCATGAATGGCCAATCAGCTGGTCGATGCTGGGTCAATGCACAAAAGGGGAAACAGGTGACCTTGGTGGAGCTCAGAGCTCGGGTTATGCGGCCGGCGGAGTTCAACGTCTGAAACCCTGAGTTTATCCGTTCGACATTACCCGTACTTAATGAAAACAACGGTTCTTTCCTTTACATCGATACAATACAATTGTTCAGCAAATGATGCTCTATTTATGCTTTTTTTTAGCCATGCAAATTAATTACTAGCAAGGAACCCACCCCCTCCATGAACTGCATGTCACCATCACTTAATATTATCCAGCCGACGGAAGTTGATACAAGAACACCTGCGTTAAGTCATCTATATATATGGAACAATCCTTGCCATTTGGCAATGTACTTAAAAGTACGTGCCTTTCCCTTTATTTTATTACCCATCCGTCGGAGACTTTGTAGAGGCCGGACCCATTACCATGGGAGCCGCGACGTCCCTGCTACCGTGTATTATGTTATATCTTTTAGTTTAGACTTAAAATAAACCCCTTCGAGACATGAGTAACCGCAGTTTTTCCATAGAAAAAGTATATTTAGAAATATATTGGAGTTACGTGACTTTGTGTATACAAAATCTTTTTGCGAAGTTCGACGTCTTGAAACTCACCATGACCCCCTCACAAAAAAGGCCGACCCGCGCTAGGAAGGTCCCGAATTGCGGACCCGCCGCAGAGCCGACCGACGCGGTAGAAAAGCTTCGTGCGGAAATCGCCGCAGGCACTGCCGACGCCAGGCACCGGATGGCCGCTGCAGCGCGAGAGAACAAACAGGCGATGGCACACGTGGCCATGCTGCAAAGGACGCTGGACGAGGAAAATGCGGCTAGGGAGGCGGAGAAGAAGAGGAAGGAGAAGGAGGACGCGGAGCGAGCTGAGAAGCGGAGGGCAGCGAAAGAAGCGAGAGAGAGGGAGAAGAAGGAGCGTTTAGAAAAGATAGAAGCGGCGCGGGCGGCAGAAGCCAGACGGATAGAGGAGGAGAGGAGGCGGATGGAGAGTAGGAAGGCATCACGGCTAGAGGAGTTGAGGGAGGGGTTGAAGCACAAAAGGGCTCCTATTGGTTCATGGCTGCCAGCGAAAAGTATGAAGACGGAGAAGGGGGCAGCTGGGATGGGGAGGAAGGCCAGGATGGATGGAGACGAGGATGGAGACGAGGAGGAGGAGGAGGACCAAGTCGAAGACGAAGAAGAAGACGTGGATGAGGACGAAGACGAGGCCGAGGACGAGGAGGAAGAGGAAGAGCAAGACGTCGACGAGAACGACCCCCCGGAAAACGTAGACCCCCAGAGGGGTATCAGTAGCGACGCGCAAAGCGATCACTCTGTCAACAGGAATGAACAGTCAGCGAGCCCCCCCCCTCCCAGACTGAAGATGGGAGGGGACGTTAAATGCGAGAGATGTGTGCGAACGAACACTCCGTGTGTTCCACGCGAAGGAAGGTAAGTCATTTTTTTTTCCCAGTATGTTGCTCGCGCTGACGGACTTACCCCCAGTAAAGTAACGTCGTGCGTGTCCTGCGCGGCCAAAAAACAACACTGCCAGCCCTACACGGGCGGGACGATGAGCACCTCCGACATCCTCGTGGTTCTTACCGATATCCGCTACGAATTACTGGCAGCAAGGGACGCCACGGCCTATCAAGCCGCCGAAGCGTGTATCATCCTTTCGGAGTTGGTTGAGATCCAATCTGCCGCCCTCCAGTTCCAGACCGGCGTGAACAAACGACTCATCACAGAGCTGGAATGGCGGCACAAGGACCCCCTGACCCCAGCCGACGTTGCAACCGACGCGTCGTCGATGGAGGGCGGTGTCCTCTCGCCGCGCGCACGAGCAGAAGACCCACCTCCCCCTCTTGATAAAGAGTGTGATACAAGGGGGATTGACACTGCAGGAGGGGTCGAAGCTGAGACTGCGGCGAGTGGGGTTGAACCGACGGAGGTAGGTGGCCCCTCCCTTCCTGAGGTGTTGGAGTGAATTAGTATTCCGCCGTTACGTATACTGCGATTCGGTCTTTTCTTTGTGCTCCTTTTTCTATCGCAGAAAATAAATTAGGATTTTTGTTTGTGCACGATGCTCACGCCTAGTCGCGACATCCCTTTGCCCCTCTTCATATAGCGCTTCAAGCCAAGAATAGTCGAGGAGCTAAAATTGCAGTTCCTCTTGCTAGCGTTGAGGATTTGGTCCTACGATCCAGGCTCATTGCTGCTGCTCGAGTTCGATATACACGGACATCAGTCGTGATGTCGGTAATGTGCCTGTTTCAATAGTGAACAAGGACGAATTCCACGTTGCGGCAACCCGCGGACATGACGACCGCTCCCTGGTTCCCATTCAAGGCATTGCAGAACAGGACCCAAACATGACCGTTGTACACACCCAACGCACAGGTCGCTAGACAGCCTTCTCGACCTTTCCATACACCTTATGCACAATTTAACTCGGCTACTGATACTGATAAACATCATAATCAATATGTTTGTAGCACGGTCTTCCCTCATTGACTCACTCCAACCCAACACCAGTGTTGGCGGCGACACAGCAGCATGAGTGTCCCCGACACAGGTCCAAGACCTTTGCCGCATGCGGCCACTACATTCATCGGTCAAAGCGGTCACGACAAGCATGATTGCCAGGTAAATATTGAGAAACAGAGTCTCAGACACGAAGTCGACAATAAACTCCACTCGAAATTTCAACATGGCTTGAACTTGATTAGTATCAACCAGAGCTCCTACGGTACGGATAACCAACAGTCTCAATCCTTAATGCTTCCTACACCTACTCATTATTCACAGACACCGTTGACGTTAAGCCCAGCTACTCCGTTTTTTGATTCCTATAATTCTCAAAATGAAGGGCTCAATCGTAACAATAGCTTTGAGGGAAAGTCAGAGTGCACGGACACTAAAAAACGTATTTTAGCTTGTAAGCTTTTGCCGCATATACTTTCTTATTGCAATAATTAAATTGAAAGGTTGATTCCAACCCTATAAAGGGATTTACCGCATTGTATGCATTGCCGTCGGATGCCTACATGTCTTGCCTACTTGAAATACTGGTCGGCAGACTACTAATCCGATGTACCCATGAAGAATCTCCAATTCAGATGCGGCCTAAGTAAGCAATATGCACGCAACGCTCTCGTACAGGAATCAGGGGGTCCTGACATGGGTAGGCCCATCCTAAAAGACAATGTAGCTGTTCTCAGAAAATCGGTGGCACAGCCTGCTGCAAAGGTTTAATCTGAATATCTTAATTCTATAGACGTCCTCTCAACATACGTAAGCAAAGCCATCGGGACCCCCGTTGATACCAATTGCTTGACAGAGAACCTGATTATTTCAGTGAAGCGCCATGGACAAAACCGCAAGAGAGACAGCCCTTTAGTCAGAGTCCCGATGAGCTTCACAGATATGAGGTTTTTGCTCATTATACTTTGAGCAGTTTGTTGACAACAGTAGACTGTCTCTGTTCAATAACTCCCTCATCCCATTCAGTAGATGTTCGTTACAGCCTAATGTATTCATTAGAGGATGGAACGAGTGACCATGGAAGGGGACAATGTAGCTTCGCAGCTCACAATAGCCCAGGCGGCCCTGCTCAATCTCCGCGCTCAGGGACTTTGACCAGTGGCAAAAATAGGCACCCCCCTGTTATTGGAAGATGACGTTGCCATTTTGCAATAAATTGCCAAGCTCCTTGCTCCTTGCCTGGCTTTTGAGGATGACTATTTGCCTCCACCTGGCCCTACTGTTTTTCTTTAACATATGCATTCCCTACGTTTGAATATAGCCAGCTACATGCAGAAATACAGTCGACCAGCAACGCGGGGGGTCGGTCCGTCCATGACTATTGTACTCAACAACTTGCAACTACAATTCTTTCCTCTGTGGATCCAATGCTGTCCACTACAATATCCATCCATCCTTTTCCTTGTTCTCCTCCATTTCAGCGATCGCGTTCCATTTTTTCACTCTTCTCTCCCCTCCATCGTTGTGTTTCCCCTTTTACCATGATGGCTTTCAACGTGGGTCCGCTCCCTTTATCTTTTGCCGCCTCAATGCCCAATATTTCCCAATAGACGGTCTCGCCTTGCTGGCCGTCAGTGAAGTTCATGTGGGCTGTCGTCGCCTGTCCGCTCTTCTGGATCACGCTCTTTAATGTTGGTTTTCTCTTCTCCTTTCCTACTGTCTCTATCCGCCTCTCTCCTGATGGATGGTCGTGCCTTACTGGCCGTCGGCAGAATTTATATGGGTCGCGCCGGTGATGTTCATTTTAATTTGTCATTCAAGTCGTCGCCTGTTTTTTCTTCTTACCGTTGGTTTGCTCTCTGCCCCCTCTGTTGCCTCCATTTGCATCTGTTGTCTTGCGGTCGTGCCTTCCCCACCAGCGGTGAAATTCATATAGGCCGTCAACAATATTTATTTCCTTTTTATATTTCATTTCGTCAATTATATCCTCTTCACAATGATCTACCTCAACATTAGTACACTCCCTTTTCTCTCTGCCGCCTCTATGTTATTTTCTCCTAATACACGGTCACACCGTATGAACCGTCGGACATTTGCATGGACCTTTGTCGGCATGGCTTTAGGTTTTCATATGCATTCAAACATGGACGATTACTTGCTGGCTGAATTCGTGTCCCCAGTCTTATTTAATGGTTTATTTGTTTCACACATTGACCTCGTATTCTCGTCATCAACGTACCTACAGCAATTTCTCGCCAGGTCACAGGGTTCTCGACATACTCATACATTATCCTTCTCGATCAACTGCTCAACCTTCCTCCAATCGCCCTGAGCAACGGGCATCTGATGCAAAATTCCTCCATACATATTGCTCTGGGACATGATGATGTCTTCGGACGGATATCTTCGATGACGTGACAGCTGCATAGGCTGAAATGGTGCTGGAATCCATGATAAAGTCATTTTGGTCGATTGAATGGACTGGGTGTAGATGGGAGTGCCCTAAACCGAGTGGTTGTTGCCCCCCCCTGAATTGGGGGATACACATGAGATGTCTGATAATCTGGATGCACCTCCCCTAACGTCAAGGATGGTGGGGGAGCGTGAAGTGCATTTGAGGAAGACAGTGAATTCCGATTCAAAGGAACTGAATATGGCGGATACGAGACGTGATTTACCACCGCATGCTGTACTTGCGGTTGCGGTAGGCTTTGGGGCTGGTTCGAGAGGGTCATAGAAATTTGAGGTGGAACGTAATCGTAATGGTCGTGCTTTTTATGACCTGAGTTGGCTTCTTGATAGTACTTGTTCAGCGTCTCGACAGTGCCAGCCCGAGATGGCATCGGTGCAGGGGCTGTGGTTGGCGAAACACGTTTAGAACTCAAAAGATCCCGACTTGCACTCATACTATTTGGTGAGCTATTATTAGACTTAGAAACAATGAGAGATCTTCGACCGCCAAGGACGTCCAGGGCATCTGGTTCAGATTCATCTGTCGGTTGCCCTGAAATTATACCAAGACCTCTGCTATGAACTTCCAGAGATTCTTCTGCCCTTTCAACAAGCTTTTGCATATGTCGCTGTGAGCACATGTGAACTGGGGTGCAACAGGGCATCACAAGGAGAGCAAAACCTACCAAAGAAGCTTCTGAGCGACATGGTCGGGAACCTTCATCGTACAGGATAAGAGCTTCTTTGAGGTCTACATAACACTCTGTAGCCAAAGAAAAGCCGGGGCATTCAACGACTACGGCACTCAGTGCAATCTACGATGGAATCAAACTAGCCATTCAAGGGCAAAGCAAAGAACAAACTTACACAAGAAGAATAGACGGCCGTCCAAAAGTACCACCCTTGTCGGACAACTTTACTGTGTTTGGCATATAAGCCGTGAATATGTTGACAGATGGTTCTGGCAGATGTGATGACGGCATAAACTGATGGCGCGCATTCGTGCTTGAATGGATCACCTGGATTTTGTCGAAGCACCTGGGCGAAGTAGCTTCGATGTATATAAAGCAGATCTGAAGGCTTATCAATGGACTGCTAGGGATGCTAAACATTTTACGAACTGGATTCTTTCATGAAACGAGCACAAGCCTGTTCACAGGCCAGCTTTGTATCATCAGGCCAACCATATGGGCTTTTCGGATTTGCTGGAGTCCACAAGTGTTCAGGTAGGATGTTACTGCGCAGTTGTTTGTCTATCTCAAGAAGCTCAGGATAAGGTGGCGTTTTGATCGCAAAGACATGATCTGCAGATACAGTAAGACAAGTTATGCAGTATTGTGTTCTCCAATTCTGATCTTCATAGCAGTTCGTAAAGGGATAACAGACTGTCATTGTATAGGGACACTCACATCCTGGTTCCAACTGACCATGAGTATTTTTATAAGCATAAATATCATCTGGAAGCTTGCAGTCAGTGTGGTCAATGGTTAGACAGCCCGGTCGGCCGTTGACGATGGCCTTGGATGGGTAAGGAAATAAAAAGAGGTAATGTTGGAACACATACGGTACATGTATCGCATGTCCAGATGCACCAGAAGATCTATATTTTGATAAGTGAGGACACGTCGGAAACACGATGAAAGGCGACACACACTACGTCGACGCTGAATTTCGTCATGAGGTAGGCTCCAGCCTCCACTGTCACGCTCTAGACAGCGTTAATTGACGAGGAAAGAGGTCTAAATAAAATGCCTACGTAATCCAATCTTGGGAAGGTATATCAGTTCAAAAAACCTCATTGAATTGGTGGAACCAACCATTTGGGCAATTCTAACGGCCAAACCAGTTATGAGCCAGCGTTCTTCGTTCGCAGATCGGTCCGAGTTATATAGGAAACGAATCATCATGAAGAGTGCCTCGCAAGTCCCGACAGTTGCATTTGTCAACATCGAGTCGAGAGAGATAGCAGCACGTGCCAGATGGTGATATCAAGCTGATAACAAGCGGATGTTTTCGTTTGACGACTCATCGTAAAGAGCACCATTGGCAAGCACAATGAAGAACACGGACAAGCTGTGTGAATGTATGATGTCGACACTAGGAACGCCAGTCGTACCATAGATGGGATCTAAAAACGTCCGGATAAAAATATCACGAGAAAATGGATTATACCTGGGCAAAAGAAGTAGGCGTCAGGGAAGCGACACTAAAAAAAAACTCACATCCATGAAGTGTACTCATAATAGGTGTCAAAGAGATGAAGGGCCCTTTCTCGTGACGGTATGAAATATAGAAAGTAGGTCTTGAGATAGGAAGCATCTCTGACCCCGTAGGGGAAGGCCGTGGCAAGCTCCTTCATTTCCTGCGGAAAATCAAGGTCCTTCAAGCGATATTTGTTTTCGTCATAAATTGACTAGTAGACATGTCGGAAAATGAAGTGAATATGATGTTGGGGAACGTACAGGAAGTAAATCTTCTAGGTACTGTGAGAGAGAGCTTCTGAGCCCCATAAATCAGAAAAATATACTATTCACACACCTCGGCACCCGCTGTCTCTCCACGATATCGCATTTGTCCTTCCTGGCCTATTGCAAGAGAACCGATGCAATCTGTAACATGTTTAACTTCTGTTCCGTGTCCGAGGCTCTCCTTAATTGTCTCAGGTGGTGAGTCCGGTTGTGCTTCATGGTGATTGTCCAGCTCTGCAGAAGATCCTGGCTCGAGAGGATGACTTTGAGGTTTAGTCTGCTCTTGCTCCGTCGGATCCATATTCGAGAGTTGTGCTTGGGTCTGTAGCATCTGTTCGAGTTCTTGAACTCTAAAATTCAGGTACTTGACTTGTTCAGAGAGCTCCGCGACGCGTGCCATGTGCATCCTGTAGCAGACGTCCATTACACTGACATCTGGAAGTTTTGCAAATATTTTCCCTACTTAGTACCCTTTTTCGGTGGTAGAACGCCTGCAAATGTACATGAGAGAAGAATCGTTTATCAAGAGAGTTTCAGAATTGCCTTCGGGACATATTGCAGCGCATCCCCGACTGCATATTGTACATCTCAATCATAGGTGGCGTTGAATGTAAAAACACTCACCGAACACATGAATAACACGGAAAGGCCCTGGGATATATGACGTTTGAGATGTTTGATTGTGAAAATTTTCGCATACCGATTACATTTAGTCTTTAATCTAAATATTGTATCAGATGATTCTACGGTGAGCAAGTGGAAGGAGACGAACTGTCTACATTCAGCGCAGGGCAGATTTGATTTGCGAGAAGACTCTGTGGCTGACCTGTCTTGATCCACCATGATGGTAAGAGAGAGAAGTATACAAAGAATATAGATTGAATTGAATGACCAATTTGTTCAGTTGGCAAGGACATCCGGACAATTTTGAGACTTCCTAATCGAGCTGGAGACAAAAAAAACTTGACCAAAAATAGTCCAAAGGCTGCGAGGCTAAGATCGACGCCCATACAAGGGAATTGATAGACATTGCATCATCAGCCAACCGGTGATCTTTCAGGTTCCAGAAGCCCAATTGAGGTGCCGGGACACCGGATAATCTCTATGTCAGGATAGTTTTTATCGGTCGGGATGCCTTTTTTGACTAAAGTGTCGGCACCTGTTCGAAATTGTCGTTCATCGTAAGAACTTACAAATCTGTCGCCTTCTTATAGATTTTTGTATCCGATGTAGGGATTACTGACACGTAACGTCAGTATGGCGCTGCATACAGCGCGAGCTCTGCAAAATGACCTCCTGTCGCATCTGCTGTGGAGGATTTGGGGCACGTCGATTCCAAGTTGATTCCAAGTCTTCTTTCAGTCTTTCACACGTCCACCTTTCTTCCGAAGGAATATCTATTGCGGCTCTTTCCGGATTGATTGATGACGTCCAGAACTGCAAGAACCTTCGGGGGTAGCCGTTCTTGATTAGACAAGATATTGGACGATTTGCTGAAAATCAGACGTATCATTCATTTTCAGTACAGATTCTACTTGAGTTTATTAAACATTGCTATCGACGCCTCCAACGTCGCAACCTCGGCTTCGAACCCCTTGCGCTATAATCATATCAGCACAGGCAATTAATGAGGCGGTTAGCGCGATAAATCACGCCGTCTTCTTGGAGACGGCAAAAAGTTTCAACGACGGCTTTCGAGAATTAGGTTAGGTTAGGGTTAGGGTTAGGTTAGGGGTTAGGGTTAGGGTTAGGGTTAGGGTTAGGGTTAGGTTAGGGTTAGGGTTAGGTTAGGGTTAGGTTAGGTTAGGTTAGGGTT
>Ga0153986_1000572_pt1 | contig 11077 bp, 20 predicted proteins | sample TSGA070MetaG_FD_104724 | JGI IMG/M metagenome (GOLD analysis project Ga0153986, IMG submission 104724) | Attine ant fungus gardens microbial communities from Georgia, USA - TSGA070 MetaG | ecosystem: Host-associated > Fungi > Mycelium > Unclassified | place: USA: Georgia, Alexander Wildlife... | reverse complement strand
GAACTCACCCCCATCAACATTGATATCTCTCAATTCCAACGTACGTGACTTTTGGAGTGTAGATTCAGAGTGTAACTGATGGTAAAGATGCAGTATAGGGATTAACACAGCTTCCATGTATTCCTTTGGGGAGAGGCTGCGAGTTTGGTTAGACAACGATGATCAAGTTGTTGGATAGGCTTACTCATTTGGAAATGATTCATTTTTGGGCCATTTAATTTTTCTCCTGTGGACGGAGCGAAGAGTACTCGCAAGCCTGTTCAGCGTTCTTTCAAGGTTTCTCCCGGTATTGTTACCTTCTTTCCATTGTGCGAGGAAAGATGAATTTGGAATTTTAGAGTAGGACTCAGAAATAACACTTGTCCATTGTGGCGAGGTGACCGTGTCCGATGGAATAGATGTCTGCTTCGACCATTGAGGTGGAGATGGCAGCGGCTTGTCGAAAACCTTATAAGGGGATATAATGTGTGTTGATATGTAGCTCAGTCGCGGTCTATAGAGCAAGCGATAAAAATGAAGCATAGATAAAATAAGCACTTTTTTCACAGAAAATCGTCCACCACGTGATGCACTGTGATGGTTGTGTCCTTCACGATGTGATATGTTATGCCTAGATCATACCAAGTATTAATTACAAGAATATAGATATTTGAAGGATAGGTCAAAAAACCAAGTCCTTATTAAGATGAAGTAGTACTATTATTAGAATTCTATCTTTGTTCACTATTGAAGTGCACAACAGTTTTAACAATTCTTCGAGCTACTGTATTTTGAATCTCTCCTTGTCTTTTTGCAGTACTCATCCTGCAGTGATCGCTGAAAATGAGGGCCTCAGCAGTTAAATCAGATGGTGACTTATTACCAAGAATAAACGGTCACTCTGGAAACATCCTCTAAAATAAAAAAAATGCCACTGAAAACTCCTTACGTTGAAAGCTACCAACACAAAAAGATACAAAACTAGAAAAAACACACACACAAACCCACCTCCCATCATCGGATACTCAAGATACCTTCCTTCGTCGAATTCATCCTCCCACCACCCACCTCTTCCCCTGCGACAATCCCGCTAGTTATCACACTCTTACTCTTCTTCTTCTTCCCTATAGACCTCTCCGCAGCCGAATCCCACACTCTCCAAAACTTTAGATTCTCGTCCCCAGCACCCGTGCACACAACGTCTCCAGCAGGACCAACACAACTGAACAACACTCTTGAATCATGTGCATCCCTGATTTCTGCTACACGTTCCATACTCGGGTATGCATGGATCATGATCGAGTTAGTTGGGTATCCGTGCGTTGTTAGAATTTCTTTTCTGTGGGCTGCGAAGTGTATGGATGTTATTTGAGACGGAGTACGAAGAGTGTGGAGACGAGCGCCTGTGGTACTATTCCAAACGTTGATGGTAGCGTCGTTGGTCCCACCACCTGAAGCGAGTAGGGACGGCTGCCAAGGGCACCACGCAAGAGCCTATGTGAAATGAACACATGAAGGGAATGATAATTAAGGACTGCAAACCTTCACTGCAGCGGTATGATTCCTCTTCGTCCACTTTGCACTCCCTCTTGCTGTCTCTCCTCCTGCATCACCAAGTCTTCCATCCCAAATATTAACGACATTATCATTTCCTCCACTAGCTATTAATTCTCCATCACTCCTCCACTTCAGCCCACAAACTTCTCCACTGTGCCCAAGCAACTCCATCACTTTGTGTCTCCCAATCCGTACATCATGGTGCCAGATACTTCCATCTGCACAGCCGGAGCTCAGGATGTGTTGATACCACGACATGACAGCAACTTGTCCTTGATGTCCACTCATCGTTCGCAGTTTTTGTCCGCTTTCTACTTCCCACAACTCGATGTTTCCGTTACTCAACCCAACACTCAAAAATGCACCGTCATTTGAGAAATCGACACTAGGGACATACGATCCTTCAGGTGCGTCACCGAGCTGAACAACATTACCCGTATCTGCATTCCACACATAGGTCGATGTTCCAAGGGCGACCGCCACAGAATTTTTTACGGACCAACTCAATAGATTGAGATAAAAATCGTCTTCCATCCCTGGTGCATCCAGCACCCTCTCAGGTTGCGTAGGAATCTTGCGTGCTTTACTTGTAGCTGCACCAGTCGAAGTAGCTAATGTACCCGGTCGTTGCGCGTAAAGAGGTTTAGCGTATTCGCGTTGTTGAGCGAGTGTTAGATCTGATGAGGATGCCGCTGGAGGTGGTTCGTGATAGCCTAGGATACGGCGGTTCAAGGATACACCCGTAGCTGCAGCAAGACGTGCAGTGTGTCCTGGAGATGTCTGTGAATTATTTAGAGACATCTGTTCGAGTGTAGCAGCGACCTGGGCGATGTCGGTGCCGCTTTCCCGATTCGTGATGAATCGATCACGTTGGTCCAGTCCCACTCGAATCTATATCGGTGTCAAGACTGTTCAGTTCGTCTTACTTTATGTATACACACAGAAGCAGGGGTTGACCTAGAGCGCTTGAGCTCTTGCTTGGGTGGTGGGACATAGTCGCAAGTGACTACGTCCAAACGAGACTCCACACCACCCTTCCTGATCACTCCAACAGGCTGGCACTTTTGTTTGCTTGGTGAGGCAGGCCTAGAGCCTGACATAGACCTAGCATTACCACTAGTCAAGAATGGATTGGCATCGAAAGCTCCAGTAGACGATTTAGACTTGAATCCTCTACGAGACTGCAATGATTTTTTTGTTGGGGACACGACAAGCGAGCCATTGCTCAATCCAGATATAATGGAAGGTGTTATTGGTGTTCTGACCTCTGACTTGGAGCGCATACGGTTAGATGGGGTCTTTGGCTGAGGCATACTGGGTAGAGAGGTTCAACTCCACGTGACTCGTCTGCGCGCTAGCCACGTGGACTGGAATCAGCATCACGTGCTCCCTGCTCCAAAAGACAGAAGGGCAGAAAGGCTGATGAGATGTCTGGCAGATCAATTGTGTATCCGAAAGCTGACCATGCGACTTTCAGGGACCTCAATATATTTGAGGAACGCTTGAGGGAGACTGCTGCCGGTCTCCAGCGCAGAAAATCCAGATACCAGTGTATGTAGCTCAATAATATCTCGGTTCTTGGTTCTGACGGGCTGGCAGTATTCCTCGCCCAGCTGCTTGCTGTCATAGCTCTTCTCCTTGCAGAAGTTCTCTTGCCACCAGATGTATCTCTAGTGTCTATTCCATACAATACCCTCCTACGCTGGCTACTCCCGGACATCTATACTCAGGACACTTTTGTGATCCTCAATCCCTACTTTACCACCGGCCTGCTGTTTGTCAGCGTCACAACACTCGTCCTCTTTTTTGCCAGTGGAATGTACTCTGAAAAGATCTCATACGCAAACAGGTATGTGTTCTCGATTTTGATTCAGCCGAAAATATAAACAGCACCAGATATGTCCCACATACTAATCGCACTCTTCGCTCATTCAATATGTACTTCAATACCCGCAGACCCCCTCTCCGCTCCCAGGTCCTTTGGAACCCTCTGAACTTCTTCTTCCCCCGCCCCACGTCCAACATCTCTACCTCAAACCGTTTTCCCAATCCTTCATCGTCTTCGCCACAACAATCTTCCTCTTCAGGCCATCACACCCATTCTCAGGATGGCTCTCGGCCCATCCCCTCCATCCCACCAGCCAATAACCCCCGGGGTGAGATAATCTTCTCTTCGCGTGTTGACAAATCCTTCCGTGAGGGCTATGACCGGTACCGTCTCGCGTTCGAAAAGAAACGTGAAGAAGTCGTCCGTCAGATTAATGACCAGAAAAGGATGGAGAGGTGGTGGTGGGTTTACAAACTGCCCTTTTGGGCTTCGCCCCCATCTTCCGCACCTCGTCCCTCATCGGATCCTGCAGGCCCAGATGCTAGCATGTCTTCAGGATATAGCCGAAATAGTTCTCAGTCGTCTCGTGGAAGGGGAACGCCGAGAAGTGGGACACCACCTAGTACTTCCGGATCCAGCAGTTTGATGTCACCGCCCAGGAAAAGGGGTAGGAGTGGTTCGCCGATGGCCCGCCAAGGGTTAATACGCTCGTTGGGGGGTGGACAAAGGAGAAATCCTCTTAGCAGACGAGGTACGCCCGATGAGGGTGGCTCGAATTCGGATCGGGGTGATGGTAGTGGGAGTGTGTGCAGTAATGGGAGATCGAGGGAGCTGGATGAACAAGGTGACATGCGGATGCGAGCCCTTGAAAGGAGTTGGGCTCAAGGATTGCCCAACTCGGGTTCTACCTCTATGCCTTGAACTATTTCCAATGTCGTGTTGACTCTGTCCATATAACGAATATCTAAGTAGCCATTGAGCGATCTCTCTCTAGGTCAAGGTATTGCAGAACAGTGTAATACCGAGGATACACTTATGAGCGGGAAATAAGTTCTCTGACCATGGTCATCATTTAGATAAGCCAGCCAGACTTTCAATAATCACCAGTAGTGCATTTAAACCGATGGATATCTTTGTTCAAATTTATTTTTGTGATTTTAAACTATTAATCAAATCAACTCAGCCTGATGAACACAGAACTAAGTTTATTTTTTTGAAGCATGCTTGTGTCTCTAATGCGATGATATCTTTCCTTATGTTCTTAGAACAAATATCAGACATATTTAATAGCATGGTAGACTAGTTGTACACCTCGGTTTATCACCTAGATGGTGACACCTGAGGTATGTCATCCCTCTACCTACTTTACTCCTGTCAGAACTCTGACTTGGACTAGTTACAGTACTAGAATCAATAAAACAACAACACGTGACTCGTAACAGACGCGTCTGAGATATTTTTTCAACTACCCTCATAATGGCCAACCTTCCGAAAATTTTCACCGCATCTTTGCAGCCCGATACGAGAAAAGAGGCAGAGAAGGCCCTTACTTCTCTTTCTGATCAACCGGGATTTCTTGGGGTTTTACTCCAACTTATTCTCGATTCATCGCAGGATCGCTCGGTCAGGTTAACAGCAAGTATTTATTTGAAAAACGTTGTAAAGACCAGATGGGAAGAGGCATGTCTTTCAGCAACTGCTGCTTTTTGTTTCCAATAAAAGTTGAATAGGAAGTCCAACCTCTTCCAGAACAGGACAAGACGGCGTTGAGAGGGCAGCTGATGCCTGCCATGCTTAGATTGTCTAATCCGGCAGACAAAACCATACGAGTGCAGATCGCAGAATCTGTTTCATTAATTGCCCAACTTGATTTCCCGGAGCAATGGCCCGATCTTATTGATGTTAGTCCTGTTGTCTCCCACCTAAGAATCTGGTTCTCTGATCCTCCTTCACAAGCAATTGGTTGCATCATTGTCTGCTAATGACTATAATATCAACACAGGGGTAATGGAGGCAGCACATTCCATTTTTCGCCCGTGGCGTGCACAAGTACGCTCAGATCCTCTCTTCACCGTCATCAATATTGTCCTCGAGAAGTTCATGGACCCGTTCCTAGCCCTTTTCCGTCAAACTTCCCAGTACCTTCTCTCATCACAGCCATCGCCAAGCTATCCCCAGATTGCCCAAACTATGGTTTACCTCCTGGAGATCTTTTACGATCTCACTTGTCAAGATCTCCCACCAGATATTGAAGATAATTATGCAGAATTCTTTGGTGAAACAGGATGGTTCTTTAGTTTCTTAGATTGGGACCCTTTAGAGCTCCGCCAGGATGTAAGTAAATCTGGTTCTGAGTGATCAACAATGCTGACCAAGGTTTTCAGCCAGATGACACTACACCTTCGCTCCCAGCGCAAGCCAAGGCCGCAATTTTGGAAATCGCAGAGGTGGGCTGTCATATCCTTAAGGACTACTCCTCTCATGCTCATTATTGCCGTAAGCTTTTCATCAAACTTTATCCAGATCAGCTGCAAAAGTCGCCTGCCGTTGAGATGTTCGTGCAGAAGGTCTGGTCCTTAATCGGAGCCAACAAACTAGCGAGCATTTCCGATGACCAAGTAATGTATTGAGCCCTCTTCATTTGATCCTGTCACTGATTGGTTACCTACAGCTTGTGGCTCAAGCTCTCAATTTTATCTCGACTGCCATTCACTCAGGCTATCATAAATCGCTTTTTTCATCTCGAGATACGATCAAAGCTATTGTAGAGGGTGTGGTCGTTCCAAACGTATCTCTTCGTGAACATGAAGTGGAACAATTTGAGGATGACCCATTGGAATATATACAAGTGGACCTTGCTCTTTCGTCCTCTGGGCTCGACAGTGGAACTCGTCGCCAGGCCTCTGCTGATCTTCTTCGGTCGCTTGTCAATTCAGGTCACGAAGCAGAAACGACGGAAGTTGTTGGTTCATCCATTACTGCCCATCTTGCCACCTATAACAAGGCAGGAAACTGGAAGGCAAAGGATAGTGCTATCTTCTTGTTGACTGCGGTGGCGACGAAAGGATCGACGACAAAGGTCAATTCACTGTCACCTTTCCATTCTGAGGCTAATAGTTTTCCAGCTTGGTGTCACATCAACCAGTCCTCTTGTAGATGTCATTCAGTTCTTCTCTGAGCACATTTTTCAAGATTTGCAAGCAACGGATGGCTCAGTCCACCCAATCCTTCAGGTCGATGCTATACGTTTCCTTTACATCTTTCGGAATCAGGTTGGTATTGGCCATCACTCCTTGAACTCATCTTCTTGATATGGTTCTAGTTGACTAAAGACCAACTCCTCACCGTCCTCCCCCATCTTGCCCGACATCTCAAGTCTACAAATTACGTAACCCATACGTATGCTGCCATTGCGATAGATCGCATTCTCCTTAACAAACAAGATGGTCACCTCATGTACGTGTTATTTGACCAAAGTCCTAGCTGATTCTCACGATCCCAATAGCTTCTCTCAAGCTGATATCCATGAGATTGCTGCTGATCTTGTCAGCACCATTCTATCCATGATAGAATCCGCCGAAAGCCCCGAAAAGATGGCAGAGAACGATCACCTCATGCGCTGTCAGTCACCCCTCACTCCCTTGACATTGTCCGCCACTGAGGTCAGCTGAAGGTGCTATGCGAGTCATTTTGACTGCCCGTCAGACGCTAACCCCTAGATATCAAGAGATACTAAGCCGTCTCGTTAACGTCCTTGGTAATATCGCCAAAAATCCAAGCAATCCTAACTTTGACCAGTGTATATTTGAGAGTATTGCTGGACTTATGAGGTGCCCTCTGCTTTTCTCGATTTGATACCGTAAGTTGACATTGATATTATTATAGATTTATTGTCGAGGGATCTCCTGCTACACTACCCTCTTTCGAACAAGCCCTTTTTGGACCGTTTACCTTTATCCTCCAACAGGATATTGATCGTGCGTTTGTTTTTTTTTTTACCAACGCGTGTTGGGCTGAACCTGCCGAATTACAGAGTACATCCCCTATTCGTTCCAGATTCTAGCCCAGATGCTCAGCTTGCATTCGAATGATGTGCCGGTTCAATACCGCAATCTACTGCCATTCCTCCTGATCCCCGGTGTCTGGCAACAGAAGGGTAGTATCCCTGGACTAGTCAAGCTCTTGAAAGCTTTCCTGTCTCGCGATAGTTCATCTATGCTTGCGAATGGCCAAGTGACTTCTGTCCTTGCTGTCGTTCAGCAAAGGTTGATTCCGTCTAAAATACATGACTCTTGGGGATTTGAGCTTTTGAATTCTGTCGTCATGTATGTTCGACCGTGAGTGTTTTTTTTTTCCATGACGTTTGTTCTCAATCTGAGATGATTTTACTTAGCGGTGATCTGCAACAGTACATGAGGCCTGTGATGATGACCCTTCTCACTCGAATGCAAACTAGCAAAACGGTCACGTACGAGTATTTATTCGCTCGGTTTATTCTCTATTGTATGGCCCTTGATCTCGATGGCCTTGGGCCGGACTATGTGATCAGCGTCATTGAGGAAATTCAACCACAGTCAGTCCACAGTCTATCACCAGGGTTGTTTGAATCACAGTTCATTGTTCTTGGTTATCAAGGCTTTGGTCCCAGATCTTGATCAATTTTATCATTCCCCAAGCGCCCAGGGTTCCGCACAAGGATAGGAAACTTGCTGCTGTGGGGATGATCCGGCTTTTGTGCCAAAGTAGATACATGATACAAGAGCCAGCCGTTAAAGCATGGTGAGATGAACGATGACATCGATCCACCTCTGCTGATGAGATTTTTAGGAAACCAGCTTACCAAGCACTCATCAAATTATTTACTGAACCTCAGCATTTGTTGAAGAAAACGAATGAAGATGCTCATGTGGGAATTACAGAAATAGATGTCGAGGAACAAACAGCTGGTTATCAAGCTGCATATTCTCGCCTCGCGGCTTCAGAGAGTCAAGAGGTAGACCCTGTTGCATATGTTTCTAACCCTCAGCAGTTCTTCGAAGAGCAAATACAGAATATGCGAAGACAACACGGAGACCAAATCCAGGCATTGATTAATCAGGCCTAGAGCACTCTGATGGCTCGACTTGTATCTGACTTGGTATTCATGTCATTTGTTCCTGCTTGCACCAATCGATTATGTTTAGATATCCGACGACCGCGAACGTACATATAGCGGGACATTGTCATTCCGAGAGAGCCACATGTGATCATAACCTGGACATGAACAATTTTTGAGAACATTACATTGACTCAAAAGTGCGTTCTACGCACGCCACAAAAGATGATGGGACCAGCCCATTCAAAGTATTCCCCGTGCACTCTGAGCAAAACCCCTTCTATTGGGGTTCCACCAAGAAGAGAAACTGCCACGATTGAAAATGCAACTCCCATTCTGATACTTGAGGCAATGATATCAATACAATAACGCCACTTTTGAAAAGGTAATATAGACGTACCCCAGTTCCCTTGGTTCCAAAGTCAATTGCACGAGAAGTGATGGGATCAAAGAGACATCTAAGTGATCCGATTTGAGTAATCTAAATCGGTGTGGAAAAAATAGCCACAAGATCAAAAAAAAACATACAAGAACCTGACCAAAACCCGTACAGCCATGCAAAACACGTCATACCTGCCGGAGTATGAATTGCCAAGATCACAAACACGAGCACGGAGGACGCGTAAAGGGATAAAAGGAGCATGTTATATGTGCCAAATTTATCCGCGAAAAAGTTGGGTAAAACTCGTCCAAAGGCGCCCCCGGCATTGAGAATGGCGAGCTTCATCCAAGGAGACGAGATCAATATATCCACGTGAACGATGAGACTTTTGACGTACAAGATAGAAAGCAAAAGACGGCTCCAATCTCTGGTAAACCGCATACGACTGTAGGTAAAAATCTTCAATTGGATGTAATGAGTTGGAAACTCTCCAAATAAGAGGATTATAAAACCCACAGGGAAAGAAAAGTCCAAGGTTGATACAGAATGCCCTGTGACCGTGGTTAGCATGCTACTTGGTGCTGAAGGATCCACACACAAAACAACCGACTCACGATAGGATTGATATCGAATAAGGCCAGTCCGACAGCATCGCACGAAAATTCGGTTTGTGGTGGTGGGCAGCGACGCCAGCAATCTTGCGTTTCGGACATGCGACGGAGTAGAGAGTATTTGCCATAAGAAGGAAAGCGCCAAGGATAGCTGCAGATATTCGGATTGCGTTTGGGAAGTCTAATTTTTGACTGGCCTGGTTTAAGATGATTGGCCAGACAATTCCTCCTACCGAAGCACCCTAAACGAAATCGCCGGTGGGCGTTCAATGATGTTGATAAGACAGAGAAGCGATGTGGAGGGACACACAGAAACGGCGATACCTGTCGCCATTACTCTCCGCGTTTTGACATGATGGGAGATGACACTGATGGAGGGCAAAAATAACATCGCCTGCCCGAGCCCCATACCGATGGCTTGCGAGAGAAATATCTGCAGGATTCTCAAGATCAAACAAGTCCTGGACTGTCGCAAAGTCGTTGCTCACCTCCAAATAATGGTGAGGACGTGTGAGCGAGAGCATGAATAGGGACGCTGTTTGAAGAACAGCGCCAACCCCGATCAGATATTGACTTCCGCGATGAGTGTTAATACTTCATCTCCACCTCTGAAACGCCGCAAATCGCCTGCACTCACAAGTATCCTAAATCATACACTCTTCCGACGACAACTCCGAGAGCATACTGAAGAAAAAGCTGAACGCTGCCTATCCAACTGTACAGAGGGGGGGGGGGGGAAAAGTTATGAAGAGCTTCACATCCTTCTGCTGAGTCTCGCCTTATTTCAGAGGGTGTGTTGTTTGGTAAAATTTCCCGAGTGTAGTGGTCTTGATAAACGCCGAAAGCGGAGACATAACTACACAGATGAATTTTTACTCGACTTGTAGTCGAAGAGCAGCAAACGCACCCATATGTACAAAACTGCACCAGCCAGCTGGAAAATGATGGATTGACACAAGCGTTTGGATAGGAAACTTCCCGACCCACGTTCCAAAAACTATCAACCATGTCCCCGTTTTGCTCGAGTCCTCGTTTATCGCCGTCGCTACCAAAGGTGGAAAGATGGGGTAGTCTTTTCTACCAGCTCCCTGGGAATGCCCCAAGTCTAGTGTGCATGCATCTGGTTCTGCGGAGGGGGGCATGGGATCTAGCCGGGTGAGAGGAGCTTCTCTTGGAAGGAAGAAGGAATATATACTTACCTGAAGAGATTATCTAAAAAGAGGGCGTTACGACATCAGGAGCTGCAACTCGTCACTTTTGTGCGAGGGATTGTGTACTCGCAGTTACTTTTAAGCAGTATAATGTGAAGGCGGAGAGACTACGACAGAAGGGCGAGCGGATGCGTGTCACAGATCCTATCAGCACGTTCTACCGAGTGATGTTGTCCCTTCCAGGTCGTCTACAGTATGTTCTTACAGGCCCCGTTTTCCAGTAAATGACTCTAGCCCGAGGTCAGCCCTGATAGTGATACCCGTCGATGTGCACTTTTCGTTTAGACTTCCGGGGAAAAAATCATCGTTTTGGCTGATAACGTGGTTACAGATTTATGTAAAACTTGACGTAGTTTTGGCATGGTTCTCCTGAGACAAAGCAAAGCACTGTCGGTACGTCGTCGTCGTCGTCGT
>Ga0153986_1000571_pt1 | contig 11078 bp, 8 predicted proteins | sample TSGA070MetaG_FD_104724 | JGI IMG/M metagenome (GOLD analysis project Ga0153986, IMG submission 104724) | Attine ant fungus gardens microbial communities from Georgia, USA - TSGA070 MetaG | ecosystem: Host-associated > Fungi > Mycelium > Unclassified | place: USA: Georgia, Alexander Wildlife... | reverse complement strand
TAGCTACCACAGCTAAGTCAATATTTATATTTCTTTTCCTTTTCTTTTATTTTCTGTTTCTATTTATAGCATGGAAAGTATGTCACATTGTGTCATGTCACACTTGGTCACATGAAGGCGTGGGAAAGGAGTGCACAGACCAGGATGATTGTGTATAAGTAGATAGACCAAATAAATGAGAACTCTAATGAGTTCTCTTTGTCTATGCTGATAAGAGAGCAGTAGCTTTATTCTGGCTCAGGAGTCAGTCACTATACAACATGTGTGTCCTCTACAACCATGAAAAAGAACAGAAATAGAATAAGGGGCATAACACACATGGTATCAGACAGACATAGGAAATACTGGTAAATATAGAGAACCTAGTCACATGTAAATCCTAGTATAAGTAGAAGATCAATACTAGGAGAACTCTGTTGAGTTCTCATTTGACATCCTAGTCATCGAGTGGCAACCCCTTTCTCCCTTTCCTCCCTAAGTCCCTTCTGGGTTAGTACTGCTGCTGCTCACAGCTAGTCACCTAACAACAGAGTTCTCCTAGCATTAACTCTACTACTTATACAAGAGCTAGCTAGGCAATCACATATATCTATGGTATACTATAATTATTCTAGTTCCTATGTTATGTCTCCTATGTGAATCTGTTGTAGGTTCATGTATATTCATCACAGAACTGTTCCCATGTCATCCCTAAATACCTCCCAGGGTGTCACTCCATACTCCTAAGCCATCTAGTCATGACAGCCATCACCATCTATGTCAGGTGCCTGTCCAAGGCAAGTCATGACAACCATGGCCTGCTATTATGCCCCATGTAATAAATTGATGATTAGGGAAACTATAGGGAAATGACAACTCAGATAGCTGACATTTCAATAAAAAAGTATGCCTTATTCCATGTAAAAATTGTATGCCCTATCCCTTATTGGAGATGTATGCCTTATGCCCTGCAAACCAACTTGGTAACTGGAAAATGTATGTCTTATTAGAGGTTTAACTGTAGTTATAAGTCACTCAATAGCATATTTATAGGTCCAACTTGACAGTTAAATGTCTGCCGTGTGAGTTATTAGGTCATAACAGGAACATAGTATACTGACTACAGCACAACATAGAAGCATAGTTCACTCCATTCAGAATTAGGAGAGGGTGAAAGCTGTGCCATAAGCGAAAGCCTCATCATTCTGCTCTGGTTCTTGTACATTGAATGATCTGATCACAAACCAGCCGGAGCATGTGATCTGAGTCACCCGAGACGGAGGCTTACATATCTGGGTAGGAGTTGATGTTGCTTCTTCGTACCTGCTTTTATACTCGAGCAACCTCAGCTGTTTCTCTCTCTTGGTTTTCTACGACAGGGTCCTCATCCGTACGCACTCAACATATCATGTCTGCCCAGGATTTTGTTGAGGTGGGTAACAATTCAAGAAGATTGAAACTCGAAAGGATCTTAATGTTTCCTTATCTAGGAAGCTATCGCCAGCAACGATATTGCGATTTTCTCAAAATCGTGGTGCAGCTATTCCAGAACGGCCAAACAACTTCTCATGAGCAACTTCTCGAAAGCTAAGACCATTGTCATCGAGTGGGTCCTTTCTTGGTGTGTCCTTGTCCTAACCTCTTACCACATTCAGGTTGGATGAACGTGACGACGGTGGAGATATACAAGATTATCTACTCACGAAGACTGGGCAGAGTACAGTTCCAAATGTTTTTGTTGGTGCGTGTTTTGTGATTCCGTTTATATTGTGACTGCTTCACGAAATATAGCCCAGCAACATATTGGAGGTAAGCCGCCTTTTTTGGACCGGCGAGACCCCACTTACATTGTTCCAGGATGCAGTGATACTATGGATAAGCAAGATTTAATCTCCACCTTGCTCATCGCTGAAAATGTTATACCTTGAGCTAGTAATTCTATGTTTTTAGTCACTGAATGTATACAAACGTCATGGTTTCCTGATTCGGATTGCCACGTTATTGATCGACTATCCTTAATCCCAACGTCAATGGCTCGTGCGCATCGTGCATTGCTCTATGCGAGTCTGGCTATTGGTCTGTATTTCCTCATCTTCTTCCAGTTTATTGCTTTGCCCTGGCTTCATGCGAAGACAGTTGAACAGTTACTGGCAGTGGTTCGTGTTTTATATTGCCCACGCTACAAGCAATCTCGCTTATATCGCTTTCCTTGTACTCTTCAACACTGCAACCGTATCCAATGACCAATTTGACTTGCGCAACAAGATTCCCTGGTGGCTGCTTGTTTCGTTCGGATCTTATTCTCTCTGGTCCCTGGGATGGGGGCTATACACATTCAGAGATTGTCCGGAAGCCTATGCTGATTTACTGAGTGTGAGTACCAAGCCTCATTTAATATATGCATGTTTTCGTTTTGGTGGGCCGTCGGAATGAACGATCGAACTGTTTTTCGAAGAAAGCCGTTTTCTTCTAGCCCCTCCTCGTGTCACCTCATATATTACATCGTCATGATTTATTCCCTTCCTTATCGATTCACCTGTATCGTACACCTCATGATTGAGCTTTATTTCTTGTCCTGGTCTCATTTTTCATTTTTCAGGAAATCTCGGAGGCTAAGAACGACCTCAGAGCCAAAGGAGTAACAGTGGATTGATACTCTTATCTGGATGCTTCTGCATCGGTGCGCGCCTCGATACAAATAGTGCTAGAGAAGAGAAAGCTCCAACCTATCAGAATTTCTTGGAGAACAGGTGAAGACTTGAGATGTGATTGATGAAATTAAATTGGGCTGTGAGTGTGAACGAAGGAAGTCCGAGAGTTTTTGTTTGGTGGTATGTCATGTTCCGCAAGCCTTCGTGAGAAGCAGGTTTGGATGGTTCTTTACGTCTCGTGAAGTGACTCTACAATAGTGCAACCTGTGTTTGGCTTTACATTTTGGTAAATTAACACGTTCGGATGCGGTGGAGTCAACACACTTGACACCGGATGAGTACCTACCTACCTTGTAACAATCTAACGTTGATCTTCCGGAGTAAGATCATCAGCATGGGTTTCCATTCCATAATGATCGGCGTAATGACATGATGCACGTCTGGAGTTCGATTATCCTCCGCCATGAGTGACAAGTTCCATTGGGACTGAGGACCCGATCAAGCTTGCCAATCTGGAATGATTCTAGATGTCTTCTTTTTTCTGGCATCTAATTCGGAAGTGGTAACAATATTTCTACTCGTTCGATTCTTCGATAGAATCAAAAAACAAATAAGTCCGGCTTCGGAGAATCGAAAGGGTATCATAACCCTTCCATATCACATCCGGTTCGCGGCTTCGTCACGGTTCATGATCCAGTATCTTCGCGGCTAGCTTCTCCCGAGTTTTCTTATCTATGATCACGGTAGTCGATATATGGCCCGTCTGTTTTTTCTCACATGAGGTCTGGGATTAACCGTGCAAACTACTCATGCAGACTCTGGTTGGGAAGGCTCGCTCAGTCTGCCTCTCTAATATCCTGGCGGTTATCACAGTTCAAGTTGAGAAAATATCACGTACATACCCTGAAACGTGCGCATTACCTGCAAGCAGGGCTCAACTCAACACTCCGTCATGTTTACTTTGTTTGAGGAAGTATTTTCAATGAGGGTATAATTTAGAAGCCTTCTAACGAGCAATAAATTTTGCTCCAATTCAATGCCATTAAATCAGGTTTTTTGAGATTGGCTTATTGACCCCAAACGACTGATTACTGCGTCTCCTCGGCACCCTGATCGCTTCTTTCAAAATTGGACGATGGACTCTTGATTTGAATCAGTGCCGCAGGATGTCCTGTGCTTGTTGAAATTCGATACAAATCAAAACCATTGATCCACTTGGTTTGTTTCGTCCAAGGATACTTGATAAATAGATCTGAACTGATGTTCACACTGAATCATGATCAGTGCATTGATCTTTCGAAGATACAATGCATGGCGTCATGGTGACTGGCGTCTTATTTACTCCCCTTCTTTTCTTCCCTCCCGACTGGTAAGCCCCATCTCTGGGTCAAAAGTGATCTATCAAGTGAGTTCGTCTGCGCTCCACTCAAGAACCTTGTCAGCGGATATAATAGAAGAGACGAAAAGCATATGGGCATCTCCTCAAGACAAATTCATAGGTCATGTTTGGATGAAGATAGATAGGTAGTCTTTAGGAATGATCATGATGCCTGATGAATACTCTGTACGAAATCCTGTTCTGATTTCATGAGACGAGCGAGGCCAATTTTCTTTTGAAGGGAAGGATCGGGAAGGCTCAAATAGAGACACATGGTTGAACCCCATGAGACGTTTTCGATCACTGAAGCAAGGATTCTTATCAACGATACCGACAGCAGAGGGATCTTTCGTAATGTCGACCTGTCTTGTGCCACCAGCACTGGGAACGACCATTGAACAGCATTTGCCCTGACCTTCCCTGTCTGAAGTTTGGTTCACAGAAAAATCATACACAAACGACGATGGATCAAATTAAATTATAACTAAATGCAAGGTGATATGGATCAGGTCCAAGCAGAAATTCCGATCAAAATATACGATAGCTCCAAAATTGACAGCAAAAGATAACAAAACAGAGGAAAGAAATGTCTGTGCCAAGAGATGAGAACAAGCAGTATCCAAAATCCACTTCAGATTTCAACGCAACAAAGAACTATTCGTGTGGTGACGTTCCCCTAAGCCAACGAGAGAGGGCTTTTGGTCCCACAAACTCCGAATCCCAGACCCTGTAGCGCCCTGCTCACTTTCCTTCTGCTGTTGTTCGACAGGAACCAGCAGAAGAGGGGTGCTATTCGATGATTTAGTTGGACCGCTAGAATAAATTCTCTTCATTGATTCCTGAAGGTGGCTGGATTCTCCAGCCAAGCCAAGAACGGAAGCCACACGCTGGACTTTCCTGGACCCTGAATTAGCCTTCACTTCCTGGCTGTTACTTTTGTTGTTGTTCAGGATCTGTGTTGACTGTGGGGAAGCTGAAGCGGCTATAAACCCCGATACACCATCCACAATAACCATCGGCACAGTAGAAATACCGTACATGGGCACTGACGATATGCCCTGTGTCAGCATGCCAGACATCCCCATTCCCAGAGGCCCCCTCATGTTAACCGTTTGTATAGTGTTCATGTTGGTCATAGCTAATGCTTGTCCTTGCATTTGACTGCCCAATGCCCCCTTTCTCACCGTAGGGATACGCGTTCTAAGAGGGTCAAGAAGCATTTGAAAGGCAAAGAGCATCATGAATGCCTCGTTTCCCGAGTTCACCAACGAACACTGCGGGATTGCAACGGATGGAGATAACCGAGGAGTAGTTGAGGAGGATAAAGCGTTTCCATTGCTTGACGAGTTGTTTGTTGACACCGATGTACAGGAAGACTGCGGTTGTTGGAGGCTACGCAGAAGACCCTCAAGATTAAGCGTGCAGCTCGGTGTTCGGGGACGTTCAGTTTTTGATTCAGGTATGATGCCACGGGCACCCGCAGCATACAATGACCGTTCAAAAGTTGCCATATCGATGACAAGCACGTTATGCGGTAACTCTGCAGGAGGCAGAAGAAATTTTGGAGCAAACGTATTAGTAATTGCTGGCAATAGCTCGAAACATGATAACAGGTGCACGATGATCGGACTTCGGGTATCCAAAGCTCGCGATACTCGAACCAGAAAATATGCAGGAAACTCACTGATCTTCATCTCTTCCAGACGAGCCAGCTGGGCATGTGTTCCATATCCGACGAGCACAATCGAGTTTGAACTAGTCTCCGACTCTGGACTTGTCAAACTACTAATGGGGAGAGAGAATACATATAAGTTAGTAAAACAGAACAGCAAGACATCAATCATTGATTTATGGTAGTGCAATGGTAAGCTTGGATGACCGCATGGGCACAACTGAAGCTGACCTTGCACAATAGCCTCATTCACACTGATGAAAACTAGCTCACCTTATCACAGCTTGAATTATTTGAGGCAGCTTGGTTTTCGGCATCAACTGGCTCTCACCAAACTGTGGGGTAGAAGTAACTTAGACTCGACCAATTCCTGCGTGTTCACAAGGAGCTGGAAGACAAGGACTCACTGCGTACTGTCAAAAGAGCTTCTGGTCAGATGTATGGATGCGGGAGAGGAGGCGTGAAACAGTGAGAAGTACAAGCTCACCTGCCAGGGTAGATTAGGTGGGTACTTGTTAATTACTTTGTCTACGTATTCTTCAACAATATAGTGCCCCTTGCTACCAACGATAGCATAAGCAAGAACGGACTCAAAACTGGGATTCGAGCCCACCGATAGTTTTTGTCCGGAATAGGAGGCCAATGGCCGGATCTGTAATCGTTTTTGGTCATCCTGTAGGCGGATGTCCTTTCAAAAGGGCTTACGCATCCATATGTCCACACCTTACTGCCGCATACCCAAATTCTAGACAGCTCTTCTCATTCCTCTCACTCCATACGAAACTTAGAGCCAAAAACGTCTTGTCCCGCTTAGACCAGAGTTCCTTGATCGTTTGAGGGTCGCCAACCCGCACACGCGCGCGTTGTGCAGCAGTTACGGCAGCAGGTAATGTTGAGTACAGCTTTTTGTATGTTGAATAATCGGAGATATTGCGTAAATGGCGTAAGGACACTTCAAAAGGTGTTACCAGGAGGATATTGGGGGCTTGGGGTAAGGTTTCCCCAAATCTTCAATGTTTAGAGTATTGAAAAAGGGTGTCAACGAGCCAAAGGCAAGAGAGGGCAGGTGTGCAGCGTTGAGTCGACGTAAAGAAAAAAAATACAGGTGAATGTAGGACACTCACCTTGTTTTGATCATCTTCAAAAATGCACCAATCGAGTTCAGCCTCGTCACAATATGTGCTCGACCGGTATACGCATCTGTTACTGTGATTGTAGGCCATGAGAAGGCAAGAAAGTCCTCGAACGACGTAAAGAGATGTCCCCATGTTCGGTCAAACCTACACGCGGCAATGACAAATCGAGTGATCAGCACTGATTCAATTTACATAATTCTACACAGCATTGTTTGCCACCTGCACGCACCATGGAACGTTGTAGGTTTGGAAATACCCAATGTATGCAGAATAAATCTGATAGCAAACGGTCGATGTCAACATGGTTAGTTGTCCGTGCTGAGAAAGGGAATACCGAGTGCAAATCGTATCTCCAGCCTTTCGGGTCAACGAGGGTGAAATCAGTCATGAGCAGGCTAGGGGAGACGTGGCCGTGGTTGTGGTTAGAAGACGAAAGTGACGAATGAACAGCGAGAAAGGAGTCTTATAATAAATAGACGACACTTAAGCGCACGCGGGACTGGCATTATCGAATCGCCCTGACTCACTGAAGTAGTCCTGAATGGTGCTAGGCTTTTTTCAGGCAATTAATGTAGAATAGACTTGTTGCCCTACCCGAATTGCGGCAGAGCCTGTGGGGAGAGAAACAAGAGGCACCCTGTAGAGTAGCACCGGTCATTATACACCTGCATCAGGAGTTTCATAGCTTCAGAAACTAATGCCATCTAGAATCATTGCAAGCCGTTACAATACGTCCCAAGTTTTTTCTCAAAAAGCCAATTTCTGGCAAGGCATGCACGAACAGGGACCTGGAATGAAGCTAAACGCATACCCGGCAAAACATAAGTGCTGATTCAAATTCCAACGCTACCGAAGATCATATCCGTCACTAGATCTTCCAGCACAGACCGGAAACGAATGCAATGGCCAATAATAGTTATGCTACATACGAGAAATATTTAATCAGTGTTGGAGGTGCCCCTGTGATCTCCTCGGCAGGACATCTCAGAATGTTATTCACACATAACTCACCAGATCTTGCTTCTTCTCCGGACTTCGAAGCACAGTATGTTATTTAGTATGTTATTTCCCTTGGTCTTCCAGTATGATGGTGTGAGTAACGTCTGTTTATAGACCAGAGAAACATAACGAAAAACAACATTTTTAATCTATATCACAAGGAAATCTTCTGTGGTTATGTACGCGTCAACCGAAAAAGGTGGTTCATTCCCGTCTACTTGAGCGACCTTGGCTACCTCAATACCCGCAAGGTTGCCTTGAGCGGTAAAGTTGACTTCAACAGGGAAGAACACGGCTGCATCATCCCCGCCCACTGTGAAAATTAAAGAACCCGTTTTACTATCGCCATGAGCCGTGATGTAAGGAGTTGACCAAGACAGCGAATGTGAAGAGGGGTCCAGTGCCCATTCACCGGTGTATGACGAAACGCTTGGATATGATCCGTCACTGTGTCAACTAACATCAGATCGGCTCCGCTTATGAGGAATGCTCGCTGACTTACGGTAGAGGAATAGAGATTACAGTATCGTACAACGAGATGTTTTCATTTTCGAGTTCGTACTCGATGCTTACTTCGACAGTGCCATCGTTTGAGGGCGTTGGCCAGCAACTGACTACAAACATCCCGAAACTGAATCAAATTACCCGTTACAACCAAAGGACTTACTAGATAGGGGTACATTGCTCTCGTCTGTCCCAACATATCTCCATCTTAGAACAGCTAAACTTTGGTTGACCGGGAACGAGCGAGACGAGTCTTTGAGGGCAATGACACGCTCCTGGCCAGGTCCTAATTTCGCCACGTTTGGATGTTGCTTAAATTGTAGACTCTTTCCACCAAAGTCTGTCGTAGAAGGTGCTAGGATGATGCGGATGTTTGCCGAAAGTGGGTCGGTTATGTGAAGATTCATATCGCCCTTGAGCTCCATGGATTGGACACCACCATCATGAAGTAGTTGCAATGACAGCTTTTCTTTGATGATTATGTGAATGCTGGTTCATACTTTCAATGACGGATACCTTGCATTTCCAAGCAAAGATAATGCTCACTTTTCCGGAACCACTCCAGGGAGCCTACCTCGCCCATCATTAATTTTCTGCTGCACTGGGGGTTCAGGTACGGCTGGTGTTGGGGGACCTGAGACTTCAACCCCAACAGTAGAAGCCAGGACATCTCCACCAAGTGCATCTAATAACTCAGCTTGCTTCGTCTTCTTTGCGCCAAGTTTCATACCGCTACTCTTGAAGGCAGGTGTGCGTGCCGGCGTCGTCGTAGATATATTGCTGACATGGGAAGGTGTGTTCGACATAGGTTCAGAGGCCTCAAATCGAGCTACAGGCGCGTATCCAGAGATACCACCTCCGATGTAGTTACTTCCGCTTCCTCCTCCAACAGCTGCACGACGTTGCTGTTCGCGACGCTGCATCTCAAGCTGCTTGGCACGTCTCTTTAGTTCTTCCTTCGCTTCTGCCTCTTTGTTCTGAAGCAATTATATATGTCAACCTGGTCAACTAGACGGAGACCTAAAAAGACGTACCCTCGCGATAATTTCCTGGATCTTCTCCTCGTGACTCTCCATCTCCAAAATGCTCCTGACTTGCATCAAATTCACATTCTCCTTATACCCTAGACTGACTATTTCATCGAAAGCACCAAGCAATTCGAAAGCATTTTTTAGGATCTCTCGTTCGTCTATGCTTCTGCACAGATCAGAGACGACACGGGCGAAGAGATGCAAAGTGTCAATATCTTGTAGTATATTTGATGCTTTATTCGTGATCAGAAGAATGTAAAGATCTTCTAGGGGCTGGTAGACGAAACGCACTTCTGCTGTTTCGACAGAAGTATGCTGGGTGTTGGCAGGGATGAGTTTAGGGAATGAGGCAAGGAGAGACTCAATCCGTGGGCGAGTCATGTCACGGAATTGGCGAGAGATCACAGCTGTGATTTACGAGAATCAGAAGAGAGGTAAGTCAGCTTGGAGATGACATACGCTTCCCGCCTTTTGTGCATATCGATGCTGCTAGAACGACCTGAACAGAAATCGATGTGCACGGTCAACAATGAATGACTTTGACACGGACCATTTTCAGCAAAGGATTAGTGTGAGCGCTGAACGGGTTGATTTCCAGAGCAATCAATTACTGACTTGTTCAGTATCAGGGCAGGTGTCCAGTCGTCACATGACCTGACGGAAAAGTTTTGATATCTAAATTGGAAAACTCACAACGACACTATTCCTTCTTCTCAACCTTGTTCGGACTAATTTCTTATTGATCTCTCACTAGTCCCATCATTGATGTAGTAGCTTAGATACTATTCTCTACGGACACTGATTAGCTACTAGTCTAGTACTGTGTAGCATGATGTATACTTCAGTTCTTACAAGTTATCCTTACAATGTGACTCTCAAGCCTCTTGCTTGGTAGTCAATCTGAACATCTTTCCTGGACCTGACAATTGATCACTCCCCAAATCCTTGACCAATGTCACGTGGTGGTCTATGAATAGAAATTTTAAATGTTGATGCCTTGCTATTTCAAGATAGCCGATGTGACAGCCGTAACAGCACTTGTACAACTGACTGCTCTATTAGATATCGAGTTTCTTATCTTGAGGTGCATCGATCATCAAATAAACACTCATTTCTCACAATGCTAGACTGCGAGTGAAAAAAACTTTTGAGCTTAGGTGATGAGACATCTTGTACGACTCCTGACGGTTTGGGAAACGAGGGATCAAACATCTTGAACCAGCGGGTATATCAAGATATCGTTCAACATTCAGTGACGGTTGTATCTCACAAGCTCAAAATACAGTCAACACTCAGTGTAGAATCCATATATCCACTTTTCATGACAAACGTTAAATGTTCGTTTGATTGTTGGACCTAATTTCCTCCGCAAAGACTTCACAGCCACGATTTTGCAAGAATAGCATACTGAAGCGCAGAAGGCGACAGGTACTGAGCATTGATCGTTGATACCACACCTTCCAATCAACCATGCGGTCTCATTATGGAGATCGGTTTGATCATTCTGGTCGGTCCTCCGACGCCGTTACTGCATCATTCCATTAATCTACACTGCTTCCATGAAGAAATGGGCTTTTCTGGCCGTTTTCCGTTAAGAATGGCTCTTCCTTGTTGCGAAAGGAGGTTGTCTTGGGAAAATCATACAGGAATCGAGTACCCCACTGCCTGTAGGCATCGGAACAGTCATTTCACGGTCCCTCATATGGTGGTTCGTCTTAGAGCATGATG
>Ga0153986_1000570_pt1 | contig 11086 bp, 15 predicted proteins | sample TSGA070MetaG_FD_104724 | JGI IMG/M metagenome (GOLD analysis project Ga0153986, IMG submission 104724) | Attine ant fungus gardens microbial communities from Georgia, USA - TSGA070 MetaG | ecosystem: Host-associated > Fungi > Mycelium > Unclassified | place: USA: Georgia, Alexander Wildlife... | reverse complement strand
CTTATTATCTCAATTTGCTCTTTTCAAGATAAAGCTATGCAAAACCTTGCTTCTCTCAATCAAATTGTGGACCAGGCCTTTATAGTACAACATCTAAGGAATGTATAATCTGTTGATTATCCTGGCTGAGTATCCACAGTTTGTTATAAGTTGCTACTCTGAACCATTGACTAGCTACTACAGCTAAGTCAATATTTATATTTCTTTTCCTTTTCTTTTATTTTCTGTTTCTATTTATAGCATGGGAAAGTATGTCACACTTGGTCATGTCACACCTGGTCACATAAAGGCGTGGGAAAGGAGTGCACAGACTAGGATGATTGTGTATAAGTAGATAGACCAAAAACATGAAAACTCTAACAAGTTCTCTTTGTCTACGCTGATAAGAGAACAGTGGCTTTATTCTGGCTCAGGAGTTAGTCACTACACAGTTAGACTATGCACAGAGTACTATTTTTACACTAAGCATAATTGCTCTTGACTTTATTAACTATTGGAAAAAGATATGTTGTTATATATAGTAGAACTGGAGGAACAAATGATATACTTGATTTAGGAAAACAATTGGCAAGGGACTAGAGGAATACCTGGTCCATTTGGCATAGCAGGTCCAAATTCTTGCCTATGTTGTTTAATATAGTGAACCTAGTTAGTGGCATAGGTTTTAGTTTGGATAAAGAAGGCCATCTGAAAAATGGATGCATTCATAATCAAGAAAGAATAGACCCATTCTTATTTTTTGACTAATGCAAACCATAACCCTCATAGCTTTTATTATACTATCAATACTAATTTTCTTTTTGTGGCATTCTATAACTTGCTAATGACTTGATTTTCCACTGTCTTTTCCTCACCAGTCTATAAAGCATAGCTTATGTCTGGTGCCAGCAACTTATCTCAATTTTCAAGGCTATTTGGGTAGTCTGATGGGGAGTATGATAAAAGGTACTGGCAAAGGCTAGAACAAAACTGGAAGCAATGGAAAAAGGTGGAACCAGTAGAAGGGGTAAAGGAAAGACTAACTGTGGTCTGTGAAGTTGTTGAAGAAGAGGGAGGAAAAATTGAGGAGTAGAATGAAGAAGACAAAATGGGAAACATAGGTGATCCTATAGGGGAACTGTAGAAATTGTTGGGACAACAAACCTTGAGAGGAGGGTGGTGTCATGAATTGCTCTTTCTACACTTAAGTCCATTTCTAGTTTTCTTTTCTTTTAAATATCTCTTTCTATTTATAGCATGTCACTTTATGTGACATAATGCGTGACAAAGTCACATAAAATGTTACATCACAAGACATGTCACACATGATTTGGTTAGGAGTACAGGATACTAAGTGCATAGACCAAGTAGATTATATATAAGTAAATAGACCAATGAAGCGGGAACTCTAATGAGTTCTCTTTGTCTAATGCTGATAAAGAGTAGTTGGCTCTCTAACACTTTTTTAGCTGGCTATCTATGGACTTTCTCCCTCTCTACCCTAAACAATAGATATATCCTTTCTTTTCTTGGGACAAATTCCTCCTGTAGTGTTATGAAACAGCCAACATGGTTAAGTTATTTTACTTTTATTTTATTTTCTCTTCTTTTTCTCTAAGTTCATAGAAGCATGGGAAAGGATATCACAGGTTAAATAAGGAGTCACAGTTACATCACATGTGATATCACACATGATGTCACAAGTCACAGGGTCATATGGTAGTGTGGGAAACTAGTGCACAGACCAGGTAGAATCTGTATAAGTAGATAGACCAATGTAATAAGGGCTCTTAACGAGTTCTCTTTGTCTAATACTGATCAAGAGTAGTTGGCTTAATTCTGACTCGGAGTTGGCTCTCTGACATATAGGTCTATGGCATGATCCCAGGATTTCCATACCAGCATTCTTTCTGACTTCTGCTTTCCAAAGACCTTTAACTACTTATGGAATCTCATTGGAACTATGTCTTCCATCTTCTACCTATCTTCTCTCGCTTTTTTCTCCCTCTCCCTGTCCTCCATTATTCACCTCAAGTCTTTCTTATCTTCCTTTCTGGCCTCCCTCTGCTTCACCGTCATTTTCCTTCCACACCAAGGTAGACACCTCAACATTTTGATTTCCCTGGTTTCCCAATTTATCTCCAGGTTGTGAGCAGTTAGCCATGGCATCCCCAAGATCATCTTTGTCCTCCCCAGGCTGCATACATCCATCCTTAACCTCTCACTGTGCCCCTTGTAGAATACATTATACTCCAGTACATAAGTGATATTCCCTCTGCTGTTATTGGTGCCATCTATATTTTTAACCTCTATTGGCCTATCCAGTTTCTCCAATTTGAAGCCATATTCCTCTATGAGCTTCTTGTCCACAAATAATCCTGTTGCCCCAGTATCCAACAGTGTCTTCACCATTACTTCCTCATGGCTATCCAACTTCTCTATCCCAATTTCCATCTACACTTCTCTGAGGGGCCTCAGCATCCTCCTTATGTCTCTTTCCCCCTCTCTTGCTGCTACTCTTGTCTTCAACATCTCTAGTTCCTTTTTTATTGCTGTAATCTTTTCTTCCTTCCTAACATACAGTCCACACACCCAATCTTGGATTTCTGGGTTCTACTCTTTTATTGGCAGAGAGTCATCCTTTCTACAAGTTCAACATTGTCTGGTAATCTTCTTCCTCCTGCTCACATCCCATATCCTTTCCTCCCATTCTTTCTGACATCTGGGGCATCGATTGTTTTGAAGGTCATTCTTGTTCATGTACCTTTGGGTTGGCCCTCCCCAGGGTCGGGTACCAGGCACTCCACAGTCTATACACCTTATGTGTTACAACCTAATAACTCAGGTTGCAACCTTAGCCTTAAGGCTTGAGGATGGATTGAGAGTAAGAGAAAAGGGAATGCATAATAAATTAAGCATAAGAAGATACAGTATATCTCCTAGAGCTTATATACTAATTGTGGTACAGGAACTAGGGTTGCAATGAATAAAAAGGGGATAGTCCCTCATGAGGCATACAATGAGGTGCTACCTCCTTGCAAGGCACAATGGCCAGTGGATTATCAGAGGAAGATAGAAGAAGAAAGGTACCAGGAACAGGTACCAAGAATAGAAGCATAACATGAGGACAACATGTGTGTCCCCTACAACCAAGATAGACAGAAATAGAACTAGGGGCATAACATTATGATTGTCACTACTTGGTCTTGCTCAACCTATTCCTCCTTGCACCTCTCTACCAACACCCTTTGCCTAATTGCTCTCTCTTCTCTATTGTGCCATCCTTGCTTTAACCTCCATTCTTCTCCCCATAGCCTTATAGAAGGACATCTGTTGTCCCCATGGTTCCTGTCTCCACATTCTCCACACTTCTTCTACTCTACTTTTCTCACATGCTATGTTTTTTGCCCTCCTGGGCCACACCATTCTGTTGGGACAGCCCCATAGAACATGTCTGGCCTCCTTACATCCCTAACACCTAGTTGGCTGTGCTTTTCCCTCATAGGAACATACTGCATGTTCTCCCTCTATTCTCCTACACACTTTACTTAGCAAGGGCACAAACTTGTTGCCCCTGCACATTGACTTCCTCCTCCTCTCTTCCAAGATCTCCCTCTGTCTGCACTAATAGGCCATGTGGCCAAACTAGCTGCACTTTTTGTAGCAATGGTCTCCCTTTCTCCCTTTTATTATCTCAATATAGGCCCTAGTACAGGGTGTTGTTGTGGTTGTTGAATTTATGGTATTTGGTTAAGGCAACTGGAGGTATATTTGTACTAAGTTTAACTATAGTTACTAGGGTGCACAATCTTTTTCCAGCTAACCACCTATTGACTACTAGTAACTAAGGACTCTTTGTAATTACTAAGAGTGAAACAACTACTATCCCTAAGAAGGAAATCCCTAAGCTAGACCACATCTTAAGGATAACTGTAATTCCCTTGCATAGACTGGAGACAATGCTCCAACAGCACAGAGCAGATAGCAAAAAGAAAGTATCTGTTATGGAAACTCTGGATTCTGCAGAGTTACTCATAGAGGACCAAGCATGGCTTGACTATCTTTGGGACTTTGAAACAAGAGGAATCGATCTTGATTTCTCTTCTGTACTATCATCTCTAGGTCCAGACACTGATTAAAGCTTTCATCTATCCTTTTGAAGAACAACTCCTCATTGTCACCTTTCTTGTCACAGACAGTAACAGACTATTAACTTGGTCTTTCTTCTTCTTGTTTATCAAACTTCCTTGTAACACACAGTGATACTAACTTGTAACACTGTGACTCTTCCTTGTAATGCTTAGTTACCCTTCCTTGTAATACTCTTGACTCATACTTGTTACAAGTAGTTACAACTTCATGTAACACTAGGACTATAAATACAAGTAAAGTGAAGAGAGGATGGCAGTTCTCTTCTTTCTCTTGGTTTTCTCTTGAACTATAGGATACTCTATTCTCAGGACTTAAACCAGCAGACTAGCCAAGCTTTAGAGCTGAACTGCTAGACCTGAACAACATTTTGTTGTGCTCCTTTGTGTATAACTCTTCTGAAATCCTTAACCGGAGCCTCTAGCAGGAGGTGAGGAAAGAATACAAGGTTGCCTCAGGTTCCTATCACAGTTAGATCTGGTTAGGGGCTCTGAGTCATAACAGTATCTAGCCATCTCAACCAAGTAGGTCTGATCTAGAGGAGTACTAGAGAAGGTCTCCCCATCCACCATGTAGTTCTAAACTACTATACAAGTCCCCTTTGCAATAGGCTAGGGCCCACCTTTTGGTATGGAGATGATGGTAAGAGGTTGCAATGACTACTATTGAGTTGTTGGATTGAAGTGATATAAAAGTGTAGTGAGGGCTCAAGATGAGCCGTTACTGGAATGGGAATTGAGTTCTAATATAAAGGATTGAGGTTTAGCCTATTATGAACCACCTCTCCAAGAAATGACTAGCTACCACAGCTAAGTCAATATTTACTTTTCTTTTCATTTTATTTTTATTTATTTTCTAGATTAAAACTCAAAGCCACATGATAATGGAAAGATGACTCAATACTGATGCAACAAGCATACGTATATACAAACATCAGTAAATAGAGATGTTTGTATATAAGTAGAGAGAAATATAGCAAGAACTCTTATTAAGTTCTCTTTGTCTATGCTGATAAGAGAGCAGAGGCTTTATTCCAGCTCAGGAGTAGCCACTACATAGCTGGTATAAAGCTGCTGCCCTAACTCAAGGTAGTAGTGTCAAGAGAACTCAATAAGAGTTTCTACTCAATTGTGCTCAGATTCTTATACTACTTTACATGGTCTGTGCACTACTTTCCCATGGGTACTCTATGACTTGTTCTATGATCCCACAATGTTATCTAATCAAACCATCAAGGATCTAATCCTATAACTCCAAGTTTGGGTCAGCCAGCCTGTCCCTAAGTCCTAAGTCCAAGTCCAAATTGCCATCTGCTATTTCTACAATTCAGGGGGCTTCCTCTTCTTCTGAATACATATCATACAAGTCTTTGATGGGGTCTGGGCAATTTATGACATCTAGATCATATTACATCTGTAAGGTCCAGTGTGGGAGTGCAGATAGGGGAACATAGAAGTGTAATGGTGCCCATAAGTTGGTCCATTAATTATCTTTTCTAGCGGAGCAGCTTGGGGTGTATAAAGGTTGACACTCTTAGGAGCAATACTTGCAGGATGGATCTAGATCCAGATTCCCATTATTTGGCTGCATTACTGCTATTTTATAAAGCTGCATAATCCTATACCATTCTTAATACCCTTCCTACTTCTTGAATTATCTCCCCTCAAATTCTTTAGCACACAATTGACACCTGAGGTTGTGATTTTGACATAACCCAGTGTCCTAGTAAAGTCTTTTGTTTTCCACCCCCATACTACCACTTCTACTATCCTCAGGGTGTCCTCTTCCTCCAAGTACATATCATACAGTTTCTCTATGGGGTCTAGTCAATTCATAACATATAAGGCTGAAGTCATGAGGACTGTGGGCTAACCCTAGGTGATAAGTCAGGAAAAACTCAATGAGTTCTCCATTGTATTATGTCTAGTACTTATATATTTTGCAGTTGGTCTGTGCACCATTTTCCCACGCTCATGTGACCTTCCGGAATGTTTTATGTATTAAGTAGTATGATGGCATGTCTAGTTATAGAATAAGTCTGTTATAAGGTCCAATTGAGTTAATTAGGCCTTTGAAGACCAGTGATAATTTAGGCTTTGGGACTATCTCTGTTATGCCCCTAGTTCTATTTTTGTTTATCTTGGTTGTAGGGGACACACATGTTGTCCTCATGTTATGCTTCTGTTCCTGGTACCTGTTCCTGGTACTTTTCTTCTTCCATCTCTCTCTGATATTCCACTGGCCATTATGCCTTACAACGAGGTAGCACCACATTGTATGCCTCATGGGGGACCATCCCTTTTCTTACTTGTTGTAACCCCAGTTCCTGTACCACAATTAGTATATAAGCTCCAGTAGATACACTGTATCTCCTTACACTTAATCTATTGTGCATTTCCTTCCCTCTTACTCTCAATCCATCCTCAAGCCTTAAGGCTAAGGTTGCAACCTGAGTTATTAGGTTGTAACAATCTCATGACACCTCCCATATGTAAGGATAAGGTTAGTGAGATGCCATACTCAAACCCAACTCAAGGTGGTATCAAGAGAACTCAATAGAATTCCTGCTTGATTCAAGTCTATTACTTATACATTATATGCCTAGTCTATGCACCATATGACTAAGTAACTCTTGTAGGTACTCTATGACTTGGCTAGTGATGCCATTTTATCTCCTATCTAATCTAACCATTCTGTGGAGAGACTAAGTTTCAGTTTGAGATATGGGTCTACTGGCCCATTGTTAGGACTGGGCCAGGGATGATAGAGGATTGGGCTTGGCTCAATTATTAGTTGTGCCACCCCTTGTACTTTGCTAACAAGGACTTGGAAATAATAAGTTGAATTTGTGAGAGAAGTAGAAACAAGTAGTGTAGCCTGGTTGAGAACGAACTAAGGGACTTAGACTAATAGTTGCCTATTAAATAGTAAGGAAATTCCCAGGAGCACTTCCCAGGGTTATTGAGGCTTTGCTGACTAATTTATAGGTGGAGAAATTGCTTCAAGTGCGTGTCTTGGGTTTTCCTGCTGATGTGAGTTGATGAAGGGGGGGTAGGTTATAGTTTAAGGGTGTAGGAACTCAGTGGTGCATCCAGTATTGTATAAAAAGTTGAGAGGATTGCACAATACATCGGTTGCATGTGTGATAGATTGTGTGATGCATCAGTGGCTTGTGTGGGGTGTCATAGGGACATAACACCCATCCCCTAAGTCCAAGTCAAGTCTAATATTATTGTCCAATATTATTGTCCAATATTTCTATAATACTTGGGGAGGTCTCCTTGTCCGAGTACAAGTTGTATAGCTCTTCAATTAGATTGAGAGCATCCATGACATCATAGGCATGTTATAGTGCAGCCTAACAATTTTTGTCCTCAATGTTTTATCTTTGGGTACATATACCTTTTCTTCCTTCAGTATTAAGCTGTCTTCTTCTCTCCACTCTTTGTCTCTTAGCATCTTCACCCCTACTTTCTTCATTTCTTCCACTGTCTTTATTACCTTGTCATCTTTTGTCTCAGGTTCTCTTATCCTCTCCAGGATATCTATTCCTTCAACTATTACCTCCTCTACTTGCACCTACTTCATCCATTTTGTTTTTAACAGTATTATCTCCTCATTGTCTCCTTCCATCCCCTTTTCCCAGTCACTCCTCCTACTCAATCCATCTGCTTTCCCCATCTTACTTCTTGGTACATGTTTAAGTATGAAGTCAAACCTAGATAGATACAATGCCCATCTTACTTGTCTATGATTAAGATTTTGGCTTGTCATAAAGTATTCTAAGTTTTTATGATCTATCCATATTTTAAACTTCACCTTTGCTCCCTCCAGGAAGTGCCTCCACACTTCCAAGCAGTGAATGACCCCCAGCATCTCTTTGTTGTGTATTTCATAATTATGTTCTGTCTTATTCAATGCCTTAGAAATGTCACAGTTGTGCCAGAACCAGTGGCAGTGTTCTGTATGGTTTACCACTACACCAAAAGGACAATGTTAACAAGGTTACTTGGTAATGTGGGTCCAATTATTTATGTAGTTCTTTTGAACAAGTATTTTTTATACTTCCTGTTCTTATTCAGTAGTCACTTTTTTGTGACAAGAAATGAATGATACTGGTCACCATAGTTAGTCATCATATTTTACAGATAACACTCTACCAGTCACAAAATTGGACATGTCAGCCTCTACTCTAAATTCCTTGTATGATTCCAGAGTTTCCAACACTAGTCTAGTGGTGAACACTGCTTTTAATTGTTTGAATGCTGTTTACTACTCTTCTCATCCTTTCTAGTCAGCTTGTTTATAGGTAGAGCTACCTTGGCAAAGTCCTTCACAAAGTGCCTATAATAGTTTGCTAGTCCCAAGAACTTTCTGACATCCCTGATGCACTGTGGCATTAGCTACTTTGATACATCATCCACTCTGTTTTCCTCCATCTCTATTCTTTCTTCTCCCATGATCACTCCCAAGAAATGTTATGAAATGCCACTTTAAGCCATTGACTAGTCTATACAACCAAGTCAATATTTATTTTCCTTTAACTTTTCTTTTCATTTATTTTTCAGATCAAAGATAAAACTGGACAATAACAACAAGATAACTCAATACTGATACAACAAGCACATATATGTACAAATGCTAGTAAATAAAGATGTTTGTATATAAGTAGAGAGAAATCTAGTGAGAACTCCCATTGAGTTCTCTTTGTCTATGCTGACAAGAGAGCAGTTGGCTTAATTCTAGCTTAGGACTTAGCTAACATTATAATAAGGAGTTTAGGGTAGAAGCTGATGCATTGGACTTTGCAATGGGGGGAGTACTGTCAGTAAAGTGTAATAATAAGTTGTGGTAACAGTCACATTTATTTTGAAAGCATTGAACAAAACAGAACGCAACTACAAAATAGATGCTGGAAGTTATACACTGCCTGGAGGCATGGAGACATTTTCTGGAAGGTGCCAATATTAAGTTTGAAATATGGACAGACCACAAAAACCTAGAGTATTTTATGAGCAATCAGAACTTAAACCGTAGGCAAGCTTGTTGGGCTTCATACTTGTCTAGATTCAACTTTGTACTGAAACATGTACCAGGAAGCAAGATGGGAAAGATGGATGAGCTAAGTAGAAGAAGCAACTGGGAGAAGGGAAGAGAAGGAGATAATAAGAGGACATTGATGTTGAAACCAGAATGGGTTTAAGAGTATATGTGTAGGAGAAGTTATTGTGGAAGGAGTAGATATTCTTGAAAGGATAAGAAAGTCAGAAGCAAGGGACAACAAAGTAGTTAAGGCAGTGGAAGAAATAAATAAGACAGGAGTGAAGATACTAAGAGACAAAGAATGGAGAGAGAAAGATGGTTTGATGCTGAAGAAGAGAAAGGTATATGTACCTAAAGATGAGGCATTAAGAGTGGAAATTATCAGGCTACATCATGATATGCCTATGGGAGAACATGGGGGCAGTGGAAACAGCAGAGATGGTGATGAGGAACTTCTGGTGGCCAGGGGTCACTAGAGAGATAAAGAGATATATAGAGGGGTGCTGTCAGAGAGCCAACTCTGAGTTGGAATTAAGCCAACTACTCTTTATCAGTGTCAGACAAAGAGAACTTGTTAGAGTCCTTGCTTCATTGGTCTCATCTACTTATACATATTCTACTTGGTCTGTACATCTATTATTCTGCACTCCCAACCAAACTATGTGTGACATGTTTTGTAATGGGATATGTGACATGACCTTTGATGTGACCTTGTCACTTCTCCTGTCACATGGTATGACATGTCTTTCCCATGCTATAAATAGAAAAAGATATTTAAAAGAAAAGAAAAATAGAGATGGACTTTTAGTGCAAAAGAGCAGTTTATGACACCACCCTCCTCTCAAGGTTCCTCATCTTGAGGATTTTTGTTTCTCCTTATAATTCATTTATATTATCTCCCATCTGTCCCATCTTATCTTCTTCAATCCACTCTTTGATTTTTCCTCTCTGTTCTTCTTCAACTTCATAGATTGCAATTAGCCTTCCCTGTCCCCTCTTATTGGTTCTGCCACCTTTCTACCTCCTCCAGTTCCTTTCTAGCCTCTGCCAATATTGTCTATTGTACTCCCCCTCTGACCACCCAAATAGACTCTTGGTAGTATACTTCCTTGGAAACCCTCCTCTTTCATACTCTTTGTCCTCCTCCTCTTTTTACTGTCTCCTCACTTCTCTGTCATCCTTCCTATATTCCTTTTCAAACTCCTCTACCAATTCCCTTGCATTCTCTAGGTTCTCCCTTCCTTCCCATGTGTCTCTTTCTGCCATAAATCCCTTCCACCTAACTAGGTACTTGTCTTTTCCTCTTACTTTTCTTTTATTTAATATTCTCTCCACTTCACATTCCTCCTCTCCCTCAATTACTACAGGTTGGGGTGCTTCCTTTCACTGTCCCTTTACTTGACTACTGTACTTATGGATCCTGCTTACATTAATTACAGGATGTATTTTAACTGTGGTTGGCAGATCTAACTCTACTACATTGCTAGAAATAATTGCTTTGACTTTATAAGGGCCAACAAATCTTTCTGTCAATTTCTCTGAGCATTGACCAATTATCTGCCATTTGAGATCTTTAGTGCTAAGTAACATCAAGTCTCCAACCTTGTATTCTACCACCTCCCTCCTATGCTTGTTTGCATACCTCTTGTTACGACTCAGAGCTCCTAACCAGATCTAACTGTGATAGGAACCCAAGGCAACCTTGGATTTTCTCCTCACCTCCTGCTAGAGGCTCCAGTTAAGGATTTCAGAAGAGTTATATGCAAAGCAGCACAACAAGACATTGTTCAGATCTAGCAGTTCAGCTCTAAAGCTTGGCTAGTCTGCTGGTTTAAGTCCTGAGAATAGAGTATCCTATAGTTCAAGAGAAAACCAAGAGAAAGGAGAAAACTGCCATCCTCTCTTCACTTCACTT
>Ga0153986_1000569_pt1 | contig 11098 bp, 11 predicted proteins | sample TSGA070MetaG_FD_104724 | JGI IMG/M metagenome (GOLD analysis project Ga0153986, IMG submission 104724) | Attine ant fungus gardens microbial communities from Georgia, USA - TSGA070 MetaG | ecosystem: Host-associated > Fungi > Mycelium > Unclassified | place: USA: Georgia, Alexander Wildlife... | reverse complement strand
CCCCGTTTCAATTGATGCAGTGCTGAATTGTGACAAGAACCTCCCCGCTTATTGTCTAGTCCTATTAATATTGGAAGCCTCTTTATTCATATATGATTTGAACTTGGCTATCATGTAGCAGCCAGATCTCAACGCTCTTCACCCTTGGATATTGATATGTAAATCTTTATAAAAATTGACGAGTTCAGTCTCTACTCCTCCGCCATTCAATCTAGTCTTGGTATCCTGGACGATGAAGAAGCTACTTTTCATCATATCTTTCTTCGCTCTCATCCTACGAACTACAATCAACACCCTCGTTGCAATCATGATCCAACGGTTCACCCTTCAAAGTTGTTATGGAGAGAATTGGACGATTTTTCACAGACGCAGACTGGCTGGACAGGAATATTCTCAATGCCATTTAGCTGTCTTTCACCGCCAGATTGTTGACTTTCCGATTATTTTTGTCGTCTTCTATTGGAAATTATCATCACTGCTGCGATGAAATCAACTCCCATCTGCAAGATTACATGTTCACACGGTGTGCAAGAACTAGTGGTCTGGCGCAATTTAATGCCCTTACACTGCGAATTCTGCTCCTCCAATGAGTTCCTCAATATTTGCATATAAAGTATCACAATCCCATACACCATGATGTGCTTTGATAAAATACTACTGGCTGATCGAGCATTTCAGACAAATGGAGAGAGATCCAATGATGTTCGATCAACTTGTCAAAACTAAGCTATCAATTGAATTAATGCAACCCTCAAAAAAAGGAGGGTTCTAGAAGCTTACCAAGAGTGATTATTAATTTTCAGGTTCTAACAAGACTTTTTTTCTCAGACGTCTCGCTCAAATGACGGGCACCTATAAAAGCCAACTTCGACATATTGGAGCGATTCTCAAGCCAGATTCTAGACCACGTCAAATCGTCTTCCTTCCATCATGTCTGAAAATACCAAGATATTCATCACCGGTGCTACTGGTGAGCCCTATGCTTTGGACTGGACATCCCTTCGAAAAGCTGACCAAGTTGCCTAAAGGATACATCGGTAGCTCTGTGCTCGAACGATTACAAAGCCATCCCGATGCTGATAAGTTTGAGATCACTGCACTCATTCGAAGTCCGCAGAAAGCAGATAAGTTCAAGGACTACGGTGTGACCACTGTTGTCGGCTCGTTTAGCGACGCCAAACTTCTTGAGGATTTGACGGCAGCTGCAGATGTTGTTGTTGACACAGCAAGTGAAATCTGTGTCAGGCTGGTCCAATGAATTTACTCTCACCAGGTTGACGCCGATGCTCTCGATGCAGCAAGGAGCATGCTCCGCGGTTTCAAGAGAAAGTTCCAAGAGACAGGGATACCACCGATTTTCATACATACTGTACGTTCGTTCTGCTAATCATAACCATCATATTCATTTGAACAGTCTGGAACCGGGCTTCTTTCTGACGAGGCCGCCGGGTTGAATGATTCTAATGTTATCTGGGACGATGCTGATTTTGATCAAATCGCAACACTTCCGGTAACAGCGCCTCATCGTGATGTTGATCTCGAGATCATTCAGGCCGATGAGGAGGGTTATGTCTGGAGTTACCTGGTTGCTCCCGCTACCGTCTATGGTATAAGCACCAACAAATATGCGAAAGCTGGACTGGCCAACAAGCACTCTATTCAAATCCCTGCTTTAATCAATGCTTCTCTCGATCGAGGACAAGCTGGAATGGTTGGGAAGGGTTTGAATATCTGGCCGAATGTAGATATTGACGATAGTATGATTCCTTACAGATTTTGCTGTCCCTTGGCTGACTCATCCTCTAATTCAGCGGCCGACCTTTATATCGATATTTACAATGCAATCAAGGCGAATCCTGACAAAGTTGGGCATGGTCGCAAAGGATACTATTTCGGGTTGAATGGAGAGCATACTCTTTACGACGTGGGCAAAGAATTGGGTCGTGCAATGGTGGCGGTTGGCAAGAGCTCAAGCGAGGAACCTACAACTTTTACAAATGAAGAGATGAACAAATATTTCCAGGCAAGCTTCTCATGGCTCTCAATTTGACAATGCCTTAATCAATTTACCACAGGGATCCAATTATCTAGGATCGAATTCAAGGGGTTTAGCTAACAACTCAAAGGCTATTGGTTGGAAGCCGAAGAGAACGACAGAAGATTTTCTAGCGAGTATTCGACCGGAAGTTGATGAGATTTTAAGGACCGGCTATAGTCCGGCCCCTCTGCGTTGAACAGCATCATGTGATAAGAGTCCACACAAAGGTACTCACCATGAAATAGAACAAAACTTCCGGATCATAGTCAGTAGATTCTGGATGAATTCACCTGAACACAATAGTTTGGGAATATAGTTATGTGAATAATCACGCGGTCAAATTTCAAGCTTCAGAGAAGAATTGACACCTTTGCATTCACTGACCGCCTTTGCATCGGACAACCATAGTCGTCAATCACATAGATGGAAGAGCTTCGTATCCTGACGACTGGTGCTACAGGTTGGCGTAATTCGAACCATTAGGAACGTGCATTGATTTGGCCAGGTTACATTGGAGGATCAATATTAGATCGTCTCCTCACACATCACAAAAACTCTACTTTCAAAATAACAACACTCGTCCGTTCACAAGATAAAGCAAGAACCCTGACCAAATTCGGTGTAACCCCAGTTGTGGGATCATTGAGTGACCTTTTACTCCTCGAGAGCCTAGCCGCTGATGCAGATGTCGTATTCGACGCTGTACGTTGGTCGTATTCAGAATTGCTTGTAAACTCAGAGCGATGCAGGCTGATTCAGACAATCTGGAATCTGCCAAGGCAATCCTGCGTGGATTGAGGAGGAGACATCAAGCCACCGGTAAAAAGCCTATCTTCATACACACAGTACGCATTTCTCTTTCTTTCAACGCCACAGGTTGACTTAATCTTCTAGTCCGGAACTGGTCTTCTGACCGACAATGCCGCAGGCATGTTTGCGTCTGATAAGATCTGGGACGATGCGAATGCAGACGACCTTGAAATGCTGCCCAATAATGCACCTCATCGAGATGTTGATTTGGCTATCATCGAAAGCGATAGAGAAGGATTTATTCAAGCATACCTTGTAGCCCCGTCAACTATATATGGTTTTGCAACTGGGAAACTCGTCACAGCTGGGATAGCGAATAATCGTTCCATACAAATCCCTTCATTGATTCGGGCTGCGCTGGATCGTCATAGGGCAGGAATGATTGGAGAAGGAAGGAACATATGACCAAATGTACACATCGATGATGGTACGTATATATCCAGATGAGTATAGTTCGACATTCATAATTCGAAACACGTAGTGGCCAACCTCTATATACACATTTTTGATGCAGTGACCTCCAACCGTAGTCCCGGTCATGGTCGTGAGGGTTATTACTTTGCCGAAAACGGGGAGCACACTTTGTACGACCTGGCGAAACAGATTGGGTATATACTTGTCAAGTTCAACAAAAGCTCTTTCAGAGACCCAGTAACCTTTACACAAGATGAAATTGTCAAATATTTTGGAGTAGGCCCTATATCACAGGTGACAAATATATTGACTGACATACTTGAAGCAAGGGACTTCACTCGGGTCCAACTCAAGGTGCAGGGGAAACCGGTCACGAGCAATTGGTTGGTGCCCAAAGATGACCACGAGGGACCTCTTCACCAGTGTGGAGCCTGAAGTAAAAGAGGTGATAAAGCGTGGATGAAATCTTGACAGTAAAGTTGGGAGCGTAGACATCAGAAAGGAATTGGAGATAAAGATCAATACGACTGTATGCCTGGACGGTCTCTATTATACACGTTGTTGTATGGGTGGAAAGTCAATCAGAGCCTTCGTTCTGGCTGCCTCGCCATAAGTCAGTACTCCAACGTGAGGCATAACATTGTATTTCAAGGAATAATGGGCAGGGCCCGCGTTCCTGGAGTGATCATCAGCGCCAAATCGACATAGACAAGGTTGCAGATTTTTACTTGAATGATTTCGTGAGTTCACGAAGCATGTATTTATTCTTGCCTGTCACTTTGAGATCTGCATCCTCTTTGCGGCGAATAATACGGTCCCAGATAACAACTGTATTCTCAGCCTGTGGGGATTATGAGGGTAGGTTCATTATTGCATGTTGGTGCGCAAACCTTCTTCGTATTATTGAATTCTGCTTCCACCCATACAAACAGTTGCTTCGTATTCCAATGAAAAAGTGGTCGGAGATCTACAAAGAATGAACGCCAAGGTCGCACAAAGAGTGATAGAAAGGACGGACCAGCGGTCACGTTGAAATTGACAAAAGCAAGCTCCTGCTTTGCATTCGCTTTCTTCGCACTAGTCGCGGGATAACTGGAAAGGTTCATCTCAGAGTTTAGATAACTGTGTGTCTCGGGTTTTGGCGTGCATACACTTTGATCGAGAGGAGTCCTAAGTCGCCTTGTGGGTCGGCAGAGAATACGAAGGAGGAAATTGCAATGACTGCCAGTAGCGCCATCATACACGACGAGAATAGTGCAGAAACATGATTAATCCGGGAAAAAACACTATGCATTCTGATGAGAGGATAAAGGATGCTATAACGTGAACTGATCAGCCACGTACAAAGCAACACAAATGTTGTCCTGAAGCGTGTATTCCAAGCACAGACCAAACAACATTTGCACAAGCCTTGAAATTAACACTGAAATTGACACTTGATTGGAAATGTCAGTGCCTTCTCCGGCTGCTCCAAGTCATCTGCTTCGTTTGCATTCATGTCCAGTAAGCGCCTTGGAAGTCTCTCCCGATAACAAAAGGATCTACTCAGGAGATTCATCTGGTCTCGTCGTGATAACTTCTTCTCACACACTTCGAGCAATCGCCCAATGGCAAGCTCACTCTGACAGTCTCCTCGGCATTGAAGAATGGGGAGACCAGATCATCACGTGCGCTAGCATATCTGCTCATAGGATGTTATCTCTATACATGATGGTTTGGTTCATTGCTACAGTCATGGACGAGACAACAAATTACGTGTCTGGGGTCGTGTTCTTGAAGCGCCGGCATCTACCACGCTTGGAGACACAGCTGCTCGTCTAAATCTCAGTACACCTCCATTATCGTATGCCTTGGATGTCAATGCGCTCAATTACTGTCGGTTCTCCTTGCTGTATGATCCAGCAGGTCTACACGAGAAGAAACAGGCTATGATAGCCCTCCCCAATCTCATAGATTCGACTGTAGTGGGTTATATCCCTCCTACATTCATATGTTTGTTGTCCAGAGCATCGTTGTCTAGGCCGATATCTGGACGCTGCCGTCTCGGAGTAGAATCCATACTGCAGTAGGCGAAGGGTCCCGAAGTCTTTCTCCACATCCGAACAGTGGGAACAAGGCTGGTGCGACTTATATCTATGTCGTTTTCACGACCACGACTCACTATTCGTTAGGTATTATCATGGTTTTACATCTATATTTATCGCCGATCCAATCCTGTCATGATGATCTATGCCTTATCTGTGCGTACGAAAATGGCTCTGTTACGGTCCGGAGGTATCTTTCCGCCGGGACTTCAAGTGGGGCAATGGGATGGGTAATTCTCTGGACAGCCAAACCTCACGCACAAACTGGTAGGTGTCAAGATCTCTGTATTCTCTCCGCCTCAAACATGTACGAAGTCATGGCGATGAGAGTTTCACGCCAAAATGACTTTGCGATCTCTGTTTCTGCAGACCATCTAGTCTGTCGCTACGATCTTAGCGTAAGTCTATCTAAGTAGTTGACGTACTCAAAAGACGGTTTCAAGGCGGTAGCTGCATCCTCAGAAAACGTGACCACGATTTGTAAGACTAAATGCCCAGGAAATTCGTCAATAGCCATCACAGATGATGGGAAAGTGTGTGCTATCGGTGGTTGGGATGGCAGGTGAGTGATAGGCAATATCTGACTCCTTAAAATAACTCTGAACTGCTGTTTCAGTATTCGGCTCTACTCTACACGAACATTTAAGCCGCTCGGCACTCTCAGATATCACAAGAGTACATGTCAAGTTGTCATATTTGCAAAATCATGTCTCAGTGATCGGCTTCGACCGGAAAGTGAGACTGGTAGTGATGATGAGATGCTAACCGAAAGAGACTGCTGGCTCATAGGTGGTGCAAAGGACTGTCGTGTGTCCATCTGGTCTCTCATCAAGTTTTCGAAGTCCTGAGTCTGTCTCAGGCTAGAAGGAGCTTGTATCGTGTACTACAATAATATTATCCCAGTTGATGCAACTGGACAAAGACAAGAATGCTGACTTTTCCGTGATGCATGGTTCGATCTTCATCTCACTTTGCCCATCGTAGTTACGAGACAATAGAGTCTGGAAATGCAAGAGATCATCAAAATCAGAAAGCATTTCGTAGTCAAGGGTCGATTTCTTCTTAATTAAGGAATCTCATGGTAACCCAGTATCTCACGACTCACGACTCACAAGTCCTACACTGACCTTGCCTCAAAAACCAAGATTAGACATTCTCGCATGAGCTCTAGTACTAAGAAAAACGCATTTTAATGTCTGCCAGCCCTTTTACACCGTTGTCAGGGGTAGGCGCCACTGTCTATAAATTATTGAAGGAAGAAAATCAGCCTAGGCCCTTTCTCCAATTGAGCTACCAAAAAGACCATATCAATAATGGAGCCTCATTTGGGGAAGAAGACACCAAATTTCTTGATGACATTATCTGGATAGTGTCATCAAGCGTTGGAGCCGTAACTGAGATTGAAGACGGAGTGGACGGAGTGGACCTGATATTTCTCCGGACACAGCGGTACCCATAGACGGAGTATAATGCGCCAATGGCGGAATTCATCCGTGCTTTGTGGGATGATAAATAAAGAATTCAACAAACATACGCAATGACTGTGTTCAAGGGAGATAAGTTCATGTTGGGTCCTACTGCAGCATGTGTTCCGATATGTCAATATGTGGAAGAGCCTCCGCATACGAGATAGTCGACATATTGAAGCTTAATGACTGCGACTCGAAACAGGTACCTCCTTTTCTGTACCATGTGTATGGATCCATTTTCGTTAAGACAACCGAGGTCCTGCATCACGTTGCCTCCGCGTTGCGTGGCCGTGATAAGTCGGTACATATCTAGTTGCGATTTCTGGCTAGAATTGTACGCCTGTTTCATTCTAGTAGTCCTACCCTGATTTGATCTGATTTGCCTTCTCGTGAGAATGGAATTAATTCTAGCCGTGCTCAAAAGGTCCTTTCCCTTGTCAAATTCTGGGCGATTTCCAAGTTTCATCAGCGCGAGCGGCGAGCATGTGCAATAATGCTGAATATTGGTCAGAATACCCCTATCAAACCTAAAATTCTGCCCCCAAATCCTCACCTAGACTTCCTCTCACGCCCCCGAGTACTTTGGTCAAACTTTGGTCACATCCAGTTAGCCCGACCCACAGGCCAAATCATGTGACTAAACTCAAAAGTTTTTTAAGATACTCAGGATGGATAGAAAAGACCAATTAGTAATACGTTTGGTAATACGTTGCGCATTCTCTTCGGATCCGTTAAATTCACGATCACTTGTTTCATTATAACCTGCTTATCTGCGGAACAGATTGGATATAGCTATTGGTCGAAACTTTAAAAAGTATGAAGTTGGGCCTGAGTTCCAGTCGATCCCTGGACTTTCTGCAAAAATGAGTAGTAGGGACGGTCAAATTCTCGGCCTGACAACAATGTTTCGGTTGCTATGAAACTCTCTCGGTTTCAAAAAATCACTAGCGCGAGGTAGATGCATAATTTCCTCTTTTGTATTCCACGGGAGCCACAATGGCCCCTATCAACATGTGTGACAGAAAAAAACATAGTCGTCTCTCGACTAACATTATCCGGTGCACCATGTGTTGCTTGAAAGTTGGCGCCCAAGCTGGTGGAAATCACGTGATGGGAAAGAACTTCATTCATACTGACCTGACAATCATCTATGAACGGCTAGCCAATGATAGATTGCATCCGTCATCATATCATACCCCTTGTTCTCTTGAAATGGTTAGGAAATGGTTAGGGCAGCAATTCGGCATTTCAACGGCTTCTCGACTCTCAGACAAAGGGTTCTCCAGCTCAAATATAACTCAAGTGCATGGTAATTCCGGAGACAAAGGTATAGGTATATGCACAATGAATGGTCAAACAAGCTAGCAGAAGCGAGCAATGGGATGTCAATGGATCAAAGTTTCTACAATAAAACCGCCTCCTACGATGACCGCCTCCAAGGGCAGTGCTTCGAGCGATGGCGTTTAACCTCAGTTGGAGTACCAAACATTCTCTCGCAGCCGCCTTGACCGCAGAGAAAGGGTTTGAGACCATAGTGAGACCTTTGGTGGCCTACAAGAAGAATTACCAGTGGTTGGTCTTCAGAAACTGAAAAATACGGTACCCACTGTCAAAGTTATGCTTTGATGTTATTGTTGCCCCACATCCGGATATTGGGCAGACAAAGACTTTCTTATTAGGATTCGTCCTCCTTGAATGGCTATTTGCTCGCGTGCGATCTGACCCTACACGAATTTGCAATAGTGGACGATTCATGAGAAATCCAGGCGGTTGACTGAAATGTTGACTGGAATGAAGAGTATTGTGAAGCTCTACATTGCCTTTGGTTAGGGAAGTCAATTGTGCTTGGCGTTGTCGCTGCAACAATCTTCTGTCAAAGGGCGGTCCGTCGACGTTCTGTTTGTGAGACAAAGTGTGAGGATAATTGATCTGATTTTCACACTGCTGTATTGATGGAGAGGCCAAACAATGATTTCTGGATGGAAAGAGGTTATTGTCCCTGTTTTCTGGGACTGAGGACTGACGATAAAACGGAACTGGGAAGCTTTCTGAAGAGAACTGGGAGGGCGAGGGAGAAGGTTTGGGTGGATCATTGTCGGAACAAGAGCAACTGTAGTACTGTGGCTGAGTTCTAGTGGGCGAATATAGGCTGTAGGGACAATCGGCTCCAGTTTGGTAATACGGACTTGCATTGTGCCAACGTGGAACGTCGTGATGACTATATGGGTTATATGGGTGATAGTCGACAGGAGGGGCTAGGATACCGGGTCCGCATAACCGACCCAAAGCCGAAGCCTTGCGTATATCTGATGACGTCGCGAGCCTGGGCATGAGTGTCGGTTGAGCCATGGACTCGCTGAAAGAATTCGGGGTCCTGTAGTGGTCATCACTGTTGGTGTCCCCATGCACCTGGTAAGGTGTGCCTGCAGGAGACGACTGATGAGGTTGTGGTATATAAAAATATGTGTTACTTACCGAGGAGAGAGCTGCTGCTCGACTGCGGCGAACTGGAATGAGAGAGGGCGGGATCGGGGGCGGGATCAGGAGCGGGATCGGGGGTGGGTATGTTCGGGTACCAGACGTTATAGGAGCTCTCTAATCGCTTCGCGTCTGTTTCATGAGACATAGCGTTATAGGGAACGGGAAGCATGGGGAGTGGAGAGACAATTCAGAGGCAAGAAGAGAGCATGGTGCTTTAAAAACCAATCATGTAACCAACACGTTTGTTTTGAATCTGCTCAGAGATCTCGATTTCACTAATTCTGTGCGTTATAGCTCTTTCAGGAATCGGTCCAGAGGATCGTTCTTTTTTGCACTCGGAGGACCACCCTGCGACAGTAACCTCATATGATAGCTGTCGCCATCACAGATGCGATCAGATCAAGGACAGATATAGATGGGGTGGGAAAGGTTGGACCTGAAGTTCGCATCGGCAATCGGGTGATCGATTTTGACCACGGATCAGGGTTCCGAGGGTGAAGTCTACCAAATTATACGATATTCTTACAAGCTAAGTTGGGGATTGATGGACCGTTTTACTTGGTTCTTCCAGAAGTCAACATATGGCTCTGATTGGAAAATTGTAAATGGTCTGATTGCAAAGGAAGGACCAGCGCCCAACTATTCCTGTTCTATGTCGGGACCTCCCAATCAGGATTGCACTTTCTGATCTACGAAGGACTGTCATAGACTTAACGTCGTTGGTAAGTACAATGTAAAGTTTTGCAACCTCCTCTTCAATTCAGGCATCTTCTCTCTCTCGTACATTGCATATCTCATTTCGGTATAAGAAGGCGAGGAGCAGTAGCTTGTGCGAAGGTTGATTGCCCGACCAATTTCTGACATTGATAGAACCTAGGTCAGTATGAAGATACACGAAGAGTAACTCACGTCCAACCCGAAGTTCAGAGCAATCATGTCACAGGAATTGATTGTACCGTTGTATGGGCCGAACGTGTTCCGAATTACTGATCAGGAGGCGAAAGTGAGGAGAAAGGGATCACCGGCGGATCCACCTGAGAATGGTTCCGATGGTAGAAACCAATGTACGGTCTGTGATATTGCGGGATCTGCGTAGTAGAAAGAGCACTGACTAACTTTTACAAAACACCTTGCCGATTATCAGCTTAGGATCAAATTGGGCACATGGTCAATTCGTGATATAACCAATTTGTATAAAGCAGCAAGAAGAATAAGCGACACCAGGTGCATCAAGAATGAAATCGAGATTGTGGATTAGCAAGTCAAAATGCGATCAAACTTATTATGAGAACACTCAAAGTCCTGGTATGACATGAGGGGGGGAGCAGCTGCTGGAGCAAGATAGTGGTAGAACTTTTAAGAGTTGATATTCAATGACTTTTTGCAAAGATTATGATTAGGGCCCACCAAGAGTGACCCCAGGGTAAGTCAGCGCCTACCTTTACCCTTGCCCACCCTTGGCTCAAAGTAAGGGTAGAACCAAGGGTATACTAATGAACCTCAATTGTAGTGGTATAATTCCAACTGTATACTCTATGAAGAGCAGGCATCCATGCAACACAATAGGATGTGCTCTAGTGTAGGGAGAACTTCTTCTGACATCTCTTCCAATGTTTTCTGACATTTTCCAACAACAACACCTGGAAGCCCTCTGAGCTCAAGGCCCTCCAAGGTCTCTTCTGTTGATTTTCCATGCATTATCCAAGTCCCAAGTCTGTTCCAACAATCAGTGGTCAAGACCACTTGGTACTGTCACTAAGGGCACTAGCATAAGGATGACTAGACAAACACTCCAGGAAAAT
>Ga0153986_1000565_pt1 | contig 11122 bp, 14 predicted proteins | sample TSGA070MetaG_FD_104724 | JGI IMG/M metagenome (GOLD analysis project Ga0153986, IMG submission 104724) | Attine ant fungus gardens microbial communities from Georgia, USA - TSGA070 MetaG | ecosystem: Host-associated > Fungi > Mycelium > Unclassified | place: USA: Georgia, Alexander Wildlife... | reverse complement strand
TGTCGGATATCACGGAGGCTAAGCCCAGACCTAGGCCGAGGAAGAAGAAAGAGAAAGTCATACCAATCGGTCGGAATGGTCTCAAAAAACGTTGCATTATGAAGAGTCGAATGTGCGTCGATGAGAAGGGGTATATGGGTGCGTCTTTTCATCTACTTGTTTACCGTTGATGGATGGCTCATCATCTCGATTACTGAATGATTAGTGACAGAAGACTATTCGTCATACGAATCCGTTGAAGAGGAGGAAGAAGAACCCGAGAAAATTGTCTCATCTAAAAAGGGTGGTGGTAAGCGTACTGTAGCTACAGAAAAGGAATATGCAACTATAGAATCAGCCCCATTCGAGGACACCGCTGTCAACCCCACCAGCAACAGTGAAACTAGGTTTCAAAAAAACCCAAATGTTGTTGCGTCATCGGCAAAAGCCGCATCCAGTAGATCGAAAGGAGGACAGAAGCAAAAGACACTCAATACTTTCTTCGGAGTACCGAAGCCTCAGAAATAGCTTCAATCAATGATGCATTTTTTGGACCAGCGAGGGCATATTTACCTGGCTTTAGTATGTCATCCTGCAAAGTTGGTGCCTTCAATGAAGGAATGCTTCTGAATCAAAAAAAGCTTTATTTCAGGAAATACGCTATGAGGTTTTGATAACAAGACAACTAGAAGCGGTACGCGTCGAGCACATTGTGGATGTATGGATGGTTCTTTCATTTCGCTTTTGTCACTTCCACCGTCTGTATGGCCCCGAGGCTTTTATCTAGATGAAAGAGAATGTTGTTTGTCCACGCAGATTCTTATTGTTAATCGACGTTTGCGTGCGACTCGGGGCCATGTTCAATTCCCGGACTCAATGCCATTACATGACACCGTTCATGAATCACCCAACTGTCGCCATTTACCAGAATTTTGGAGCCAGCATTCTTTGTTGATCTCAACTAAGCCCAACAAGGCAACATTCAATGTGATGTCTGTAGCACGGGGCTAGAAGAAGAAGAAGAATTCGAGCGAGTAAGGAAAAGTTGATTGTTCATGACCCACTGCATTTTTTTTGTGTTTGTGAGACTTCTGAGCCCTTGTCGCAATTATCAGATAAAGTTTTCCAGCTGAGGTGTGATGAGGTCACAGCTCGGAGCCGATTTCGCTTCCGTATTTTGAAGTACAAAAAGGGATAAATCGGGAAAGTGAGCAAAGACGCGATACATGTGGAGTTTTTTCAGGAAAGGTAAATGAATCTCGGTTTACGCGCGCGCCAGAGGGTGGGTACGATCTGGAGTACGGAGCAAGGATATTTTCTTTTTAGGAAGTGAACTGGTTGTTTTCTCTGCGTGACACTGTGGATTTGGGGAATGAACCGTTCTGGTTTGTTTGTCCGAGTTCGAGTTCGATTATTAAATTACATCGAGAATGGCAGTCGTCCTCGCTCGACGTAGGGACAACTCATATTATGCTTTATGGGTGTCCTTGTTTGATGACTACCGATCTTCGAGAGCGTTTGAGTTCCTGCTACTAATTGTTTGATAATTTGTTGGTTGAGTTGAGAGTGAGTCAATGCACCGTAAAGGCTGGAATTAGAGGTGCCTACTCAAGATCAGCTTAAATGAATGAAATGGTCGTGCAGTCGCGGCCTATGACATCCGTTGGACAGGAATTAGAAAGTGTACCTGTATCGTTAGCAAAATTGTGTGCTCACCAAAGCACAAAATTGAGGCTTCTAATAAATGAGTTTACTAGCTTTAATTCAAAGTATTTAAAATCATCAGAAAACCAGGATCCCATGGACGTCGGCAGAACTGACAGCTCGAAAGTTATACAGGTTGTGCAGTTGTGCATATGAGGTCCCATAGATTTCTTACACTGCACCCCTATGAAGGTACTCAAGAAATCTGGTTTATTTACTGTATATCTATCTATCTATGAAGTGACGGAAGGCAAAGAGAAGCTATGGAAGTATTTTGTTAGAGAGAATGACGTTGGTCAGATAATATATGTTGTTGGAAATTGATCACATCAGCGGCAAAAACGCAACTTGCCGAAGGTATTTCCTTTTTTGTAGTATACCTAGGAAGACTACTAAGCTTTACCTACTCTTCCTTCGACAAGCCTAAATTCTGTATTCGATAACTGTTATCTGAGCCTGATCGCTAACTCTTTCTTTACACTGCTACGGCGAGGATTTGAGACCGACTTTTGCACTCTCATTGTCTTCGTCCCCCAATAACAACCTCAGACGACAACAGCCATCGTCGTTGAGTCGTCATTTATTTTGGCTGAAGCGTTATCAAGATATCTCGCTGTCTAATCTAATATACGAAGGAGTAGAGTACGAAATGGTACAAACATATGGAATTACCCCTAATAGAAGCAGTACAGAGGCACCGAATGCTAGAAGTGTTGAGGAAACGAACGCTTTGCTCGGTGAGTATGATGCCCAGACGGCGGTAAGACATTGTGCAGGGAAAGGAGAGGGGCGCGCTACGTTAGCGAGTTGTATCAGTAACCTTTCCAATACTATCATTGGTAGCGGTGAGTACTTCGGCATGTCTTGTGCCTCTCGTTCTGATGTGTTCTTTCAGGGATGTTAACATTTCCAATGGTATATCTTGCCTGCACAATCCAGAATTCTTTTCACAATCGCTGAGTGGGTCACGTAGGCTATTGCTTCCGCCGGATTACTTCCAGGACTGCTTACATGTGCTTTCTCTGGAGGTGTCGCTGCATTCGGACTTTATCTCTTAAGTCTCTGTGCTCCATACACAGGACATCGACGTGCTTCGTTTCACGCTTTGTCTCGATTAACTTTCCCGAGTACGGCCGTATTCCTCGATACAGCTATTGGTATCAAGTGCTTTGGAGTCTCCATCAGGTATGGTTCTTGTCCCTCGTGTTCTACCTCTGCACATGCAGCAGGGTTGCAATGCCCAGCCTTTGAGCTCAATTAATTCATTGTTGATAGTTACTTGATCATTATCAAAGGACTCATGCCGAGTGTGATTGCGTCGCTTTATCATGATTTGACTATGGCAACACAGAAGCCGCCTGCATGGACTTTGGATGGAAGGAATTGGATTTTGATTCTGATGGTCGGTTTAATGCCGTGGTGTTTTTCCAAGCGTATAGATAGTCTGAGGCATACGAGTTATATTGCTTTGTTTTCTGTCGGTGAGTTTCTTATTTGCTTGTAGTACGCAGAACTCATTGATTTGTCTTGGAAGTGTATCTCCTGGTGATTGTTGTCAAGTGTTACTTCTGGCCGATGAAAGGAATGTCAGAGCCAGGGGACATCAGTCTCATCCATTTCAACCCCAACTTTATATCAACTTTTCCAGTTCAGGTGTTTGCGTTCACCTGTTCTCAGAACGTGAGCCCTTTGCTGAATAGGAGAGTTCTTGTCAATGAGTGACTTTTCTCAAGCTTTTCCCTCTCTATAACGAGGCCATTCACAACACTCAGGAAAGAATGAACGTTATCATCGGAGGGTCCATTGGTTCTGCGGTCATCACATATGAGGTCATCGCTGTATTTGGGTACCTCACATTTGGATCCAAGGTATAAGAAAAAATCTGCTCAGGACAAGTTGCTGATCCTATTATGGCAGGTTGGGGCTAATATAATTACAATGTATCCCTCGACATCACTCTTTATCGCCGTGGGCCAACTAGCCATTGTTATCCTTGTTCTATTTTCGTATCCTTTGCAGGTTCACCCTTGTAGAAGCTGCATCGATAAAGTGCTACATCCTGATCATATAGACTCTCATACGACGGTGGCAGCCGGAGATGAAGGTGAAGTTATCGACGACCATCCTGAAAAGGAATTATCAGCTCTGAGCCATACACTCCTGACAACTGTTATAATTGTGTCTGGGTTTATGATTGCGTACATGATTGATGATCTACGCTTGGGTGAGTTTAGCCAGAACCATGTGTGCCCCGGGTGACTCAAAGGAGTCACAGTTCTATCGTTCGTTGGGTCGACAGGGTCAACAACGATTTCGTTTATTCTACCTGGGCTGCTTTATTGGAAGGTATGACTTTTTGTCGCAAGTTGAAATATAACTGAAGCTAGTATGGAATTTTGAGCTGACTCGCGATGACCCACGGGCGAACAAGCGACTGAATCTGGCAGCTTTTGTGCTTATGATATATGGAATGTTTGTCTTCGTCTTTTGGTGGGTTTCAAATTTTATCCGGCTCGAAGAGGGGATGCTGACGAGGCTGGGTGCAGCCTGAGCTTTAACATATACCAGGTAGTCCGTTCTGAGGAGGCAGACCCAGGACATTAGAGTAGCATGTATCCAGTGCAACATGAGAATTTTTTAGATTACCCACGGTCAGGATGGAATTAGCAGGCTACTTTTTCCTGAGACCTCATGTCCTGACTTTTTGCCAGGATTGTTCCTGCCGTTGTTGTGATTTCCCTGACCCCTGCTTGATTCCATCCTGAAAGCTTTGTATTGGTTCCATGTCTCTTGGTAAATCTTTGTCGTCCTGTCTTAGTCCTGTGCAGTGCAGATCATTGAGCCTCATCTCCCACTCGCCAGAGCAACCCCACCTGCCCTCTGCCGACGACCACGAGATCCCCCCTCTCACTCCTGTTCTGTACGCTCCAATGGCCGCCATCTCCCACAACAAGTTCCAGCGGGCTACCATGCCCAGCTCGACCGACCACCAAACCTCTGGCGCCAATGGAGTTTCCAGATCACAGCCGGAAGATTCTACCACACAGAATCCCCCAGCATTCCTCGTAGATGACATGAGAGCTGCTACCTCAGAACCTGACCCCACTACCCCAGCCATCTCCAGCCCGCTCCGCGACGTAGACCCTCAGATTATCGAAGCACTTAGAGGAAAGGATAGAATATATGTCTTGAAGCTGGGGGAGCTGATGGAGTCGCTGATAAATGACGAACGGAGGTAAGTAACTTCTGTCCATGAGATTCTCGCCTGCATTGGTCTTCAATGCTCATTGACCAATTTTGATTTCCCCCTATACAGGCAGCGTATGGAGCTGGCCCCAACTACATCCTATCAACGCTTACTGGTCCACCGTTGTTCAGCTTATTATAAGTTGACGCCGGAAATTGACAACATGAACAAAACAATTTATCTTTCTTCTACAGTAGCGAGTCGGATGTGAGTATCTCCAACCTCATAACCACTTTTCTGATTCGGTTAATATCACCAAGTCCTGCACTGAGAATATCGGAGCTGGTCCCTGCGGAAACTACTGCAGCACTAGCGTTCAAAATCATGCGTCGATCATCCACAGACCGCCGAGGCAAGCCCTCTCATCAGGCAGGCTCGGTCATTGGTGATGACGGCGACCTGTCTGATCTTGAGCCCTCAGAATCTGGGAGCTCGGGGGGGACGACTGGTGGGAGCGCTAAAAAGCACATGACTATTGAGCAGCGTGAAGCCGCTTACAACGAGGCCCGGTCTCGTATCTTCATGGGTTTTGAAGAAAAAGAAAAGGCCAAAGACAAGGACATCAGCTCGAGTTCCTCGTCCTTTAGTGTTGCTTCCGATGGTACAAAAAACGGTGAAGGCAGTGCAGGTGATGTGGATAGCTCTCCCAGTTCTCCCGCCACAGAGAGCGAGTGGTCAGGCTCTGTGCGAAGGGGGGAACGTCGCCAAAACTCAGGCCATGCATCGGCCTCTCCATCGACCCGCTCTGTTCGTTCTTCGGCATATATTGGCAATGGGTCTGGTAGTTCGCGAAATTCTAGAGCCGCATCGCCTTCATCATTCCACCATCTATCATTATATGATCAGAACATTCCATCGATGCCTTTATACGATCCATCACAGCAGCAGCATCAGCATCCACCGCCTCCAGCGTCGGTTTACCATGCACCTTATGGTTATCCATACAGCCAAAGTCAGTCCAACCCGCCGTATATGCTTTATGCATACTATGCGCCTTACTCACCGCCTCATCAACCCCAACCTGTCTCTGATCCCGCCACATCGTCGAACGGGGAGCCATATCCACCTCCACTACCTGTGCCTTACGGTCACACCTACATGTGGCCTGGTCAACCGCCTGTCCAATCACCTCCGATGCACCCTCTACCTGTCCAGCCGCAGCAGCCTCCGACGAACATGCCTCATGCTATAAGCCCACCCCCTCCAGGACAACCTCCTTACGCTCCATACATGCATCCTCCCTCCCATTCGTACACATATCCGATACCAGGGTACTATCCTAATCAGCCTCAACCTGGACATCCAATGGCTCCGCCGGCGGCGGCCCATCTGTCTCACATATCTGGACCCCAACAATTTTTTCATAGCAAGTCACCTAATAATGGGACAGGGAGCAACATGCAGACAAACGGGTTCAGAAATAATATGATTGGGGATAATTTTCACCGACCACCACCAAGAAACGAATATAACAGTTCTTCTGTCGGGAATGGACCCAAGTCAAGGAGTAGTGGCGGTGGTGGAGGCACAGTGCAGCCTGGTCGAGCGTCTGGGAATTATGGATCTGGTGTTGGTTCGAGTAGTGTGTTTTTAAACCCACCACAAACAACTGAGACTGTTGGTCCCCGGTTGAGCAAAACTCGAAGACAGAGCAATATGAGCAATTCTTCGACAAATGGCCGCTCGGCCAGTGGAGATGATGTTTCCTCTGTTGCAGTACGGGTTTCCCTTGATTAAGCGATCAATTAAAAGTTTAACGCAATGAATTTATAGTCATCGGCTTCCTCTTCATCTTGGAAAGCCACATCAACAGTGAATATTGGATCGCAACATCCTCTTCCTCCACGGCCGGATTGGGCTATTCAACCTAAACATTACTCTAATCCACGCAATACCTCTACGGCGCCGACTCCGATATCCCCTCCTAGAAGCATGAGCAGTTGTAATGGTGTTCAAGGAAACCATTCATCACGACAGCACCCTCTCCATTCACCCTCTAATGCTCCTCCATTATCTCTACAATCGACAGATTTTCCACCTTTGACCTCACCCTCAGCATCAATGCCGCCATCATTTGAACAGCGACGACCGACAGGCGCCTGGGGTAATTCTGCACCGAGACCCATCTTTAGACAGCCGAGCAGTGTTGGTTTGAAATCTATATCTAATGTGAACGATCGGCTGGATGAGACGGGTTTTGAGCGGCCACCTCCGAAGGTATGTTCTATCAACCAAATGACAACCTTTCTACTGACGCCCGGAAAAGTCAGCGGAACTTTACAATCCGAAAATATCTAAACGGAACACTTTGAACTCTGAAAACAGCATGAACGTTCAAACAATTGGTGAACCGTCGTCATCAGCACGAGGAGTGACTACAGCAATGAGAGAGGCGATGTCAACGGCAACCATCGTTAATCAGGTTGCTACATTGTCATTAGGTAACGGGCCCGTCTCTGCGGATCGTACAGCGACGCTGGTAGCTGGTGTTTCATCCTCTTCGGCAATGACTCAGTAGAGATGAGAAGCTAGGTCGAGGAGGACTTATTTCGTCATAGTCTCGTTGTCTTCTCCTTCCGTCACCGTCGCTACATACCGCCACTGTCATCCATTTACGACACATATATATGCATAGTCTCCCATTCTCAGTTTATCGTCATTGATGGCGGGTTCGGACTGTGGTTCGAAATTGGATATTGAGATGTCTATGGTTGAGGAGTTGATACAGGTTGAGGATGTGTTTGTTGTGCGTTTTGTTATATATCTTTTCTGACTAAGTACATGAATTGCACAATTGACAATGTGTTGTATTTTGCATTAATCATTCATCTGTCTTGAGAGATGTATATTTGTATATATTTAGGGACACCTGACAGTGCAATCCACGACCTCGACAAAATGTCATCCCGACTTCGCCAGAAACCACAGACGGAGGAAGAGGACGCTGCCGCCCTGAAATTGGGTCCAGGTGGGGGGCCAGGCATTTCCTCTTCACGTGATCGTACTGAACTGAAAGGATCTCATCGAAAGAGTTCAACAACGCTGGGTGTTTGTTGATCTCGGAAGTCAAGTATTTGCTGGAAAATCGCGACAAAGATGCACCTGATACCGCGTATGTTTGTCTTCTCCACTTTTGAATGAAGAATCGAGCCCTGTGTTCGTTTTCCATAACCAGAGTGTATAACAAAACATTAGAATATGTCAAGACTTTTGCAAAGTTCAACACGACCGACTCGGCTAGCGCGGTTCGAGAGTATGTCGCTGACTTGGCAGCTCTCTATTTCTTTAGTGAATGAATCTTCTGATGTTCTTGTTCACCGGTCGGCAGGATTTTGAGAAGGGAACCTGCATTAACGCAGTTCGAAACTGCACAAATTGCGAATTTATGCCCTGCTAATGCTGAAGAAGCGAAAAGCGTTGTTCCTAGGTACGTTCGTTGACTGTTTTTTCACTTGAAGGGAGGTCTTACTTTTCTTTGCATCGCCAGTCTGGTGAAGATCGATGATGACCGATTGCAAGGGTTGTTGGGCGAGATCCAGACTATGAGAAAGTTCCAGTCGTAGCGTCTCAAATGTGGCTCAATACTTTCTCATTGTATCCTCATCATTGTACTCTGCAAAATAGATTTTGTTGTATCCATACTTCTACTAATTAAGATCTATCCTTCGGCATCAATGAGCTGTTTTTGATCCAATTCGACCTCCTCTTCATCCTCTTCAGCAGGTCCCGCTTCAACTTGTTGCAGCTTTGATTTGATATTATCACCTGAGAAGCCAGTTGCATCGAAAATACGGCGTTCGCGGAATGCCTGTTCCCTCTTGTCGCCTTTCCTGATGATTGCTACCTCGGGGATGGTTCCTCTGGGACTGAGATATAATAAATCTTTACCGGCATAATTATCGACCATGCGAATCCAAGCATCAAATCTAATGGAAGAGATCATGTTCTGAGTGCTGAACGGGTAGAACACAGGACACACAACCCGTCTCGGTCTTCAATCCCCCGCATATTTTTGTAAATGAATTGGTTTTTGAACTTATTAATTTGCTCTCGATAAGGTTCAAAGTCAATAGCAGGACGGTAGTCCGCACTGTCAGGCGTAAGCTTTTCGTTCACAACATTCATTCTGTTATTATAGGATCCGAAGACGGGTTCTTCTAGCAGAAGACCAAGGGATGGCATCTTGGGTATAAAGACATTGGGATCCTTGTATAACTGGAGAACTATAGGTTCACAGTGTAGACACAAGAAAAGATAGCTCACCTCTGAAATGATGCCATCTGGCGTTCCAGTCCGAGCGGAGAGAACCAGGCTAGACATCATTTTTCGCTTGGACATGTCAATTTAGGACGGTTCTTGGAAGGAGGACGGCTCACAATCTATGGGACAGATCATCAAAAATTCCTTCATGGAATTAGTTGCATCACTCACTTGGTGAAGCATAAAACTCTGGCCGTGATAGAGTACACTTATCCACTCCGTCTCTCCATATGTCACAGGATCCGCGATCTTCGACCGTATCTTAAGGGTGTAAAATCTCAACCATTCAAACGATACGCACCTCAACGCTCTTGATGTGGCGCATGCTGCTTTTATCAGAGGCATCCCGGCCAACCGTGAAATTATGAAAATTGTGAGTACCAAGGAACTTTGATGCGGTCACACGCAACTTCTCGATCTGACCTTGATCTACTCTCCACGCACGTTTCCTTTGCAAATCAAGGTCTTTCGAAGAGGATATTTCGTTCCAAAATGGGTGTTTGAGTGACGATGCTTTGTCTCCTGAGGCTTCGATGTGTTGAGAAAGCACGCGATATAGGTTACTTTCAGGTTTTGGTGGAAGCAAGAGGTAACTGGGAAAATAATATGTGTATTTTCTGCTATCGCAGGCCCTGAGCACAATACATTAGTAGCTATTGAAACTGTCAATATTAAGATTAATCACATTCTTGCATTGAATGAATTCTGCACTCGAACGTAACTCCATAATCTGATCTCAGGGGGTAAGAGTTCATTGACGCGAGCCACGAGATCTGGAACACCGGGGGGACGCATGATGAGTTTCATAGATACAATGTTCCCGGCGGCATGGACGCCCGCATCAGTCCGTGCAGCACGAGCTAATGCAACCTACGAGATTCTTGTGAGCGTCCTGAAAGCTTATGATTGTATCTTACCTTGACTGGATCATCTGCATTGTCCTCCGAGACGGCTCCAGCTTCTACTAGTCCTTGAAACAAAGTACCCTCGATCGTCTTCAAGGGAGGCGACTGACTATGACACGTTAATTTACATTCGAAACCGCACTGATTTGTGACATACATCTGCATCCCACTGTAACCAGAACCACAGAATCCGATTAAAAGCGCACACTGGCGCTTTGGGAAACGCGGTGCCTTCGATCCAGCTAGTCGTTCTGAGTTCTCGCATTCCCTATCCCCCTTGTGATACGATGTTGCACGCCGGTTCCTACCCCTTTTTCCCTTACCTTGCACTGTGGTTAATGTTCCCTGTATGACAGCCTTGTCTTCTGCCATTTTCAATGCTTCACTCGAACTCGTGGAATTTTCCATGATATCACTTGTCTCAATGCGGTGACGCTTGGATGGTCTTTCATCGGGGACGTCATGTTGGAAGTCCATTTTGGTATCAATGGAAAAAGGCTGCCAAAACCAGTCTTTTAGGATAAATCAGGGGACATGCTGCTCTCTTATTGTAATTGAAGCTACCGTTGGCCCTGAGTTGAATTGAATGAACGTGATGTCGAGGGAGAAGGAATCGATGATAAATCAACAATCCTCGTTGAATGATCGTTTTCATGATTTTGAACCACCTAGATTATCAAATAGCTACATTCAGCCCTGTCCAATGGCTCAGACAGAATTGAGAAGGTTCTATTTCATTTATCAATGATTTTCCATTCTCCTCTGTTGTTTGAAAAATCTCCATTTTTTTTTTATTTCAACAATTTATTACATGGAGTGCGAAGACAGGCCGTGGTAGAGATATAGAGACACTCTACTTATATAGCAAAGAAGAAGGAAAGGGAAACTGAAGGAGAAACTATATAAGAATGATAGCACAGTAGTGTCATGAACCACCTCTTCTGCACTAAGTTCTTTTCCATTTTTCTTTTCTTTTAAATATCCTTTTCTATTTATAGCATGGGAAACTCATGTCACATAGTGTGAC
>Ga0153986_1000564_pt1 | contig 11123 bp, 14 predicted proteins | sample TSGA070MetaG_FD_104724 | JGI IMG/M metagenome (GOLD analysis project Ga0153986, IMG submission 104724) | Attine ant fungus gardens microbial communities from Georgia, USA - TSGA070 MetaG | ecosystem: Host-associated > Fungi > Mycelium > Unclassified | place: USA: Georgia, Alexander Wildlife... | reverse complement strand
GTAGTTCAGCACGTGGTAGTAGAGGCTTTCCGGTAGTTGCGCCTCTGAGAACGAAGAAGAGTGGGATATCGAATGCCAGTGGGAGTGGTGGACCGATTGATACGCCTACACCGATGCCTAGGGAAGATAAAGGGAAGAAGGGTTTGCACCCCCTCGGGGGTGGGAATGATACCAGCCCAAAGATTGAGATTGCGGTTCAAACACCTGTAAGTTTTATTCAATTCTCTGTGGTCGTGATTGCTATATTTATTTAGAGTGATCACGCCCGTGATTCTGGCCCACAAGACGGGATTGAACAAGATGCTCGATTCTTGAGCCCCAGGCAAATGCCTCGATCAACACCCAAGATATTGTCGGCGCAGGGATTACCTGGTGTGGAATCTGCTGCAGCGTTTGAGGAAAGGAGACCGACAGTGACGGTCCTCGAGCGGTTCGATGGTGCTGCTATCTTTGGTGGTGGGGCGGGGAGTGTAGTTGGAAGTGAAAGTGGACAAGGGAATAGCAACCATGCGGGGATGACACCTGGGCCTGCGTTGTTCCCTCCCTTACGTTTGCGAGCCTCTGCAGGTGCACTGCCAGAGCAGCAGCGCTATCTGAACGGGGCAGGGGTGTATTTGCGCCCGGAGAGAGCGGGCTCGGTGGGCTCGTTGAGGAGCCAAGGGTCGTATGGCAAGTATGATTCGAGCAAGTATGTTGATCCTGCGTTTTGGGGCTCTACTGGGGAAGGATAGATATTTGTATTGCTATAAAGTACACACAAGTACAAACACGGACCATGATGCATTTCCTTCCACCTAGCGATCGCGTGTCGTGTTCGCCTCCCCTTGCTTCACCTCTCAACGCTCGACTGGCGTCTCCGCCGCCAGTTGGACGGCCATACATGGCGCCTGGAGAAGAGCCACCCATGAACGCGATGACACAAGGGACGGGTGGTCGTCCTCGCGCCGAGATCCACGATCTGACAGAGCACGAAAAGCTGCGGGTCGAATGGGACATGCTGCAGCGGAAGAAGGACAAATACAAGACGTGGAAGAAACGGACCAAGGACGGCTGGCGAGAACTGGAAGAGGCGAAGGTGGTGCTGGAGGCGAATCGACAGCGGCTGGGCGAGGACGAGGCGGCGATGGCGGCGGAGAGGCGGAGGATGGACGGGGAGCGGCGGCAGTGGGAGGAGGAGATGCGGGTGCTCCGGGGGGTGCAGCAGGAGGTGGAGCGGCAGCGGACGGAGCTGGAGGAGCAGCGGACACGGCTGGCGGACGACCGGCAGGCGCTGGCCGGGGAGATGGAGCGGTTCCACGGGGAGAGGGAGGCGCACGAGGCGGAGAGGCGGGGGCGTGCGGCGGAGACGGCGGCGCTGAGGCAGGCGTGGGAGGACGCACGGGCCCGGCACGGCGCGGAGGTGCGGCGGATGGAGGATGCGAGACAGGCGTTTGGCGCCGAGGTGGCGCGCTTCGACAGGGAGCGCAGGATCTATGAGGCAGTGAGACTCGTTCTGGAACACGACGCTCCACAGCACCCCATATAGCACCGCCCGCGATGCACCACCCCCATGTCTCCCGCTCGCTACCTTGTTCTGCTCAAAGGCCTCTTTGATGTCGCTTTGGCGCTCGGCATCATGTTCGTGCCCATCGTGGCCTACGACGGCCCTGTCCCCGCCTTTGTGAGCAAGGCGACCGGCCTGGTATGTCCGTCGAGTCCCCGTCTGTGATGTGCTGATCCGCCGCTCGAAGCCCTTCATCTACCGCGATGCCGACCCCGGTGGCGCACATGCTCTTGCGTCGCTGATCATGGCGTGTGCTGTGGCTGCCTTGGCTGCGGGAACGTCCTGCCAGGACGACGCTTACAAAGTCATCGGTCAACTCTCTTTCTCTGTCCCACACACCGCACCATGGCTAACCCCACAACGACAGCCGTGCTCAACGCCGCATTCGCTTGTACCGGACTCGCGAGTTGTCTGTTTTCTCCCGGCAAGTTGGGCTCCTCGTTCCTCCTTCTCGCATCCCTGCAAGATCTTGTTTGGTTCTTTTTGATTGTTGGCGCGGGTGGCTTCACGGCCGGCGAAGCGTTTGGATTGAACAAGGCGGTTGAGAAGGTGCACAAGAAGAAGGAACAACTCGAGCGTGAGCCTGCTGCTCACAGCGAGAAAGAGAAAGAAGGCCACGGTTCTGCCACTGGCGCCCATCAGGAACACCGCCAGACCCGCAGTAGTGCTGCTGCTCGCGGTGGGTTAGGAAGTGGTGCCTTTGGGAACACAGGAGGGACTGGCACTTTTGGGAATCAGACAGAGTTTTACAGGGGCGCTCAACCTCATCAATAGATCTGTTGTAAATGTGTATTATATAAAATAAAAAGTGCTTACAATAATGGATGCCTGTCCCAAGAGTTTCTATATATGTCCTGACCTATAAAAGGAGAGCTCGTTGCAGACGACTACGGAAAACATCAAGTATAGTATGCCCAACACTAACAGGCTTAAATTACCGCTTTCAGAGATCTGTTATTATTGTGCCTGATACTGCACATCGAAAGTCCGTCAATCAAGAAATAATGAACCTTTTTTTTTTATTAGTAGTCATAGACTAATCGGAAATTAGATTGCAGTGGATACGGCTTGGACTTGTTGAAATAATGAACCTTTTTTCTTTTTTTGACCTATGTTTATTCAGTTTTGAGCTGTTCTATTCATTTTGAGTTGAAAAAAAATCTTTTTACGGATCTGTTGCGAGAGATAATTGAATCCATAGACTAATCGGAATGTGTTGGTATATAATTTGCGCACGTTCCTCGTGAGTCGGATGAGCTTTCCATTATTGATGTTTGGCTCTATATCGATAAAAGTGGATTTTCTGGATTCTAGATAGTTCAACGTGCATGTGCTCGTGGTCAGCATCTATCTATACAAAAGTGTCAAGGCACGATCACCGTCGTTCGTTTCAATTAATCGAACGGTTATCAAACATTCTTGACAGACAATCCTGCTGTGTCTATATATGAGAAAATTTCTTTTCTTCTCACCTCACCTTCCTCCTTTTTTTCTTTTGTTGTTTTCTAGTGGCCTGTATTTAATTCTAGAGTACCTCATACTTTACCATGGATTGCACTCAAGCATCGCATGAGAAATTTTTGACTAGAAAAAAGAGGGGCCCCTAATCTGACAGAAACCTACCGTTGTAACTCTGAAGAGGTAACTGCTCAGGCGCGATGAAACAATTCTCTTTTTCTAGCCACTGCTATGACTTCCACCCAACTACTAGCAAAATTTGGCCATGCCTTCTTCCCTGGCTTTATGCCTCCAGTAGATACAGTCCCCTCAATGCTGGGCCTGGTATAGGTTCCCTGCGTTGGAAAAAAGGACTTTAAATCAAGGTTTATAATCTGCAACGAGCAAAACGCAGAGGGCCTAAGCAGGCACAGCATTAGGGGATAAGTCTACAGAAGGTATGTGGCCATAGGAGGAGGGTGCAGGCGAAGCTTGCTAGTGGGTGTTTGGGGTAACAGCAATCCCTATTCTTGTAGTGGTAGATAGAGAAAAGGAAAAAGAGGAATTTCAGTGGTCTGTCATCAATGTTTTTGTCAGATCAAAGGGCCTGTTCCTGATTTTGTGTCGGCATTGGACTTGAACAGAGATTCTGTAAGCGCCTCTACCTCTTTTTGAGTGCCTAAGATATATGAAGGGTGAGAATGTAAAGGTAGTCATTGTAGAGGTGGCGTTGTGGGTTTGTGGTGCACGTGACACATTCGGGTCTAAAGTCAGTTGTCATTTTGAATTGTCGTTTCAGCAATTTCGCTATGGCTCTCATAAATCCTCCACACTACTCCCTAGAACTCACAGAGAGCCGCCCGTGGACCGCAACTCAAGAAAAGGCTATCGCAGCTGATTTTCCATTTGATCTACAACAAGAAACTGCTGATCAATTCGTCACTCGGACTTATTTGCAATTTCTATGGTTCCCAGAGGTGATGAACCAAGCCTCATCCGTTGGTTTTTTGTCCTGACATTTGAAATAAGTCTATAGTACCGCTACAGTTTTTCATACCATCCTTGCGCCGCGTTCCAGACTTTCCCTCGTCCGGTCAATCCAATATTTCTCTTCATTCATTGCTGGAGCCATTACTTCAAACAACCCGCTCAATCACCAACAAATTTCATGTGGAACTGCCCCAGATCCTCCAGGATGGTGGGGGTGCCGGAGAGATAGAAGAAGGTATGATGTGGTATGCATTGCAGCACGAGAAAGCGGACGGCAGAGAGGCATCCGACCAGGTTGAGAATGGAACTTTGGAGCCTTGGATGGATGCCACGTGGAAGCAGAATTGGCTTGAGCGCCTAGAGAAGCGCGAGTGCGTATTTTACTGTCCAATACCATATAGCATGTGTCAAAGTCTGATAAGGGTGCAGATACAGATATTACTTTACATGGTCAAACTCTCGATCGCGCCAGAACCTGTGATCACACATCCCAAGAAGAGAAAGCGGTCTAGAAAGGATATACACGTACCTTCATCGTCATTGGAGGAACGACTAGAGAACTTGATGGACAAGTTGTCCATGTTGCAGTTGACCAGCCATTTATCAACAAAGGAGTCACAACTCAATCGTAATGAACGGGATTGGGCTCAAATTTTTTGTGAGGATGTAGTAGAAGCTGCGTGAGTGGGTATACTTTTGTTTTCCTTTGCCTCATGTGCAATCTCATAGGTTTAAATCACTCCTGCCAGAACTATGTTCATTGCTGAGATCAAAAGTCTTCCCAAATTCACCTTTTTCTGATATCGATACTGCGACAACTTCACGATCTTCCTCTCCTGAGCTTCTGGCGGTCCCTCCGTTACCAATATCCTCAAGTGATTTGGTCCCTTCAATGACCAGCCCACGTTCCCTAAGTCGTGTGCGGTCTCGTTCGCTCTCCGTATCACTCGCGCAGGAGAGGGAAGAGCGTGAACGTTCTGTCAGCATTGGTCCAGGGAAGAAACGTGCCTTAAATCGTGAAGTTAGTATGTCGCGAACCTTCAAACCCAAACCCAAACCCAAGACATCCAAAACAACTTCTGATCTTCAGTTCAACGGACATGGAAAACCACAAACCGAAAAAGCTGAAATCATCTTAGTAGAGGATACACCTCAGAAGCCTCGTGCCGTTGGTAGAAAGGCGTCTCAGTCTAATTGTGATTTCACATCTTCAAACGATGTCTTTGGCACGCGGCAAAGCAATCAATGCCTTTTTGGCACACGTACCGACAAGACCGACGATGACGATGCGTGGATGCTAGATAGTTCCCCTGATGTGTTCCTTCTACAACCAGGTCGTAAAGCTGGCGGTAGTTCGGACGATGAATACGAGGCTGTCTCATTTCAAACACCAAGCAAGAGGCCACATCGACGAGTTTGAGGCTTCGTTGATCTCAGTGAATGCCCTAAGTTCGTACATCCAGTTCTTCATCTCTGACCATCTATCCGAATTCTCGCTTTCCCAGTTGTATCTACTGTCTACTCTTACATCCCCTCCCTTCTACCTCTCAGACAGCTCAAAGTTCTTACCATTCACGTTTGTAAGCTATCAGTTACGAGATGCATTTGAAAGAAAGAAAATACGTAGTAGTTATCTGGTATTCAACATTGTCATGCCTATACATGTCGATCCAATTTCAGCACATCAACACAGCCCTGATGCTCATATCTTGCCCTTTCCTTTTCTGAGAGTTTGGGTTTAGGCCACGACACCTATTTTAGATTGAATGCGTACTACTTACCGTTTATTCTTGAGTACCCTGCGGATATCTCTATCTCTATCTTTGGGTTGAGTACCCGTAGGGTGTGCACCTTTGCAGTCATGATCATGATTCAGCCAGTCATTTATATATATATACCATAGCTATTTCATTTCGTGAATCAACCCCTACTTGCTTGCTGTCTGGTCTCGTACCGTTGTTGACCAATCCCACATTCGACCTGCGACAATCGGACGTTGTCGTGCATGTCGTGATGCCTACAAACCTCAGTCTATATCAAAGTATGTAATGTACAGACTAGGATTACAATGAACTGAAGTATGCTAAACCAAGATATCAGACATAAGTCCAACCTCATAGTTACTGCCCAGAAAGTCCCTCAGTTCCATTCCTGCTGCGCAAACACACCCAAGACAGCACTCGACAAGAGTGGGGAGTACAGCTGAGTATCAGCTGCCGTATACACTTTGTCTTTCTGCACACCGTTAACGATTTCAAGCAACTGATCCTGAATGAAATCGACAAATACGAAGTCAATCGGTGTATCAGATGTCACACCAGACGGCGGATCTGAAACAATGAAATCCGGGGCATCGAAGAAAGGAAGGGCAGCATGGAGGGTATCATCGCCTACACCAGGGCAAGACTTTCAAGAGGAAATGAAGATTAGTTTTTATAGGATCAAGGGAGGAAATCAAAAATACTGACATCCTCTGTCACATACCCCAAAGTCAAGTTCGCAGACGCTGTTGCCCTCCTCTCCATACCAGTCGACCTATTTGTCATTCTCATTAACCATGTTTTGTAGATGTCCTCGACGTCTCCTTTTGCATATCTCTTCGTTGATTCATAGTGGCTGAGACCACCGGTGGAGGTTGGAGCCCTCCTTTCATTAGCTCCTGCCTTGTTCAAAGTATTCACAGTCGCCTCAGCAACGCTCAATGGGACATTTGATAAGAAACGGAAAGAATCCATAAACGGTGAAACGGTCAACTGATCGTTCTTACTGAAAGGTCCAGCGTACAGATCGAATCTTAAAGAGCCCGAATTGGTGATAAACAATGCGGGCTTGGAGGCTTCGCTGTTGTTAAGCTGGAGTGCTACAGGCATGACTTGACTGATGAAAAGGGAGAAGAGGGAGCTGTTCGAGGGGTATGGTACTCTAATTTTTATCTTTCAGATTGACAATGAAATGTTATTATCAGTGCAACCTACGTGAAGAGCTTGTAATCTTGAGGCGCAGTCCCGAACTGAGCACTGAGATCGAAGCGGGAACTCAGCTCCTGGAGGCCGCTGGAAATTTGTTTGCCCAGAGATGTGTCAAAGTTGTATTCATTTGTTTTAGTGTGGAACTTGGTACCAGAGTTGGTTTTCAGAGTGAAAAATAGTTGGAGGAAACATACCTCATATGTGACGCGATTGGTATCAAGGTATCTTCTGCTGAATTGGATAGCTTCTTTACAACCCTTTTTGCCCAGCTTGGCACCTGATACAAAGGTCACACCAGAGCATGGGATCAATAGTATGATGCACACTCATCCAACCTGTAAAAACGTTCAAACCCATCACTATAAGACCTCATGGTTTCCAAGGACATACCAAGTGTTTCCATGTAACGGCCGCCTTCCAATGACATGGACCTTTGGTCAAGTTGAACTGATGGCACGTTTCATCTAGGGATCAGATCAATACATTGTTGTAGTTGTGATACGTACCACAATCGCGAATGTGGGTGTGACCTGGACTAAAACCTCAGTTTCTTGCATATCATTGGACAGAGTGATGCTGACCTCCGAGGATTAGAATGGGAGTTGTTGCGTGGATAGCACGAATGGCGTTGAAAACAAGCGGCCCTAGATCCAATTTCATCTTAATTGCTGGTGTGTACGTCAAGAAAAGTGCTGACAATTATCATGGGAAACTGGCATGTGCCTGACAAGCAATTGAGAGGTGTGAAATGCTATAGAAGATCAGAGATGAGCTCACCCAACGAGTAAAAACACGTCGGGTTCCTCCTGAATCGCGTCCTTAAACTAGAAGTAGATAAACGGCTGTCCACACTACAGGTCATATCAAGCCACTTGCCCAGGTTTCATTAACCATATCAGCAACTGGTTGCACTGTCGTACCAACGTCGTTGTCCGTGAAATCATAGAGAACACCGAGAGAAGTAATCTTGCGGCCACTGGCGCATAGTTAGGTTGGAGATAATGGATGTCAGCATACTCACTGTTTGGTTTGGAATTTTACGAAACGATCTGTAATTGATCAATTAGAGATTTCCAGAAGATTGATTGAACATGAAGTCGACGTACCGCCCACTGGTACGCTGACATTTTGTCCACACGCCGGAATGGTGATATTTACATTAGATGAGAGATAACGTCCATTCAGTGCAGGAGCGAAATTTTGGTACCTTCGGGAGTGGACCATTGAGTGTGATTGTTCTGTCAATGAGATAGAATACGCACATATCAAGTGTGTTGTTGTAGATATATAATTCATGACTGATTCACAGCATAAATGCTCTAGGTTTCGAGAATTAGATCTGTAGACTCACTTTCCAATAGTCATAACATCATAGGGAAGCCTCTTGATAAATTCATTGGCCTATACTTGACGCTAAGAGCTGAGCATGGAAATGATGAGGACTTAAACATACATCATGCGCGTCAACTCCACCAGGGGGAAATCCATCAGTGAGTCCAGTACCTATATCGTCTTTCAGCATACTGGTGTAAGTCATTAACAGACCGAGGCCACTTTCCATCATGTAAATCTCCACTATCAACTAACAGTAAATCCACACCACGTTTCTAACATTGATACACACGTAAGATATCACTAGTGCTCGGGGATATAAGATTCAAAACTTACGTCGGCTGCTTTTTTCATGTGACTAACGAATGAAGCAAAATCACCCAAATCAGCACTGGAAGGAACAGTTCAACGGCCTGTCACGATATCACGGAATTGGGGTTGCACACCTGTAATTGGGTTCCGGGAACGAAGTTTTTTGATGACCCAGGAGCCAACCATGGCTGTCAGTGGTTTGGATGATGTTGATGTCTCCCCATACTAGTTCGCTCGTTGGCGGTGTGAGCTGAATTCTGGGTGGTTGTGGTTGGTGCTCGTGACTATGGTCGTCTCCACACCCCTTAGCAAGCCCTAAGACCGCCAAACCAACAAAAGAGGAAGCAAGTCGCATCCGAAGATAAAAACCCTAAGAAGAGCAGGCACTACCTCCGGAAGTACGTCAGTTTTATAAGACAGCCCTCCCATTGGAGACGTGCATGTGTCATTTTTTTAAAGAATTTTTGGTCCACGTGTTGTTACTGACAAAGTTGTATGAGATTCATTCAGTTCTTGATTTCCACATGCGTCCTCTTAGACACGTTTTCGAAACCATTACACGTTTGTTAAGTCCTTTCATTGATATTGTCCTTGAACGACGTTGTGCCTTAGGATGTAAGCAAGCTGTGAGTAAGCAACTTCCTTTGAAACGTGAGCATTGTGCCAAATGTCTTCTTGCACCTGCTTCGTTCAAGGGATGGAGGACAACACCATTCAATTCATGGGTTCCAGTAAATTATTGTGACAGGCTGGATACCACTCACTTCAGGACAGAATAGCAGTGGTGGTCCATCCCTTAAAATATGCTGTGTGCCATTACCATCAAGGGTTCCTCTCTCAGGTCAGATACCTGGAGACCTCCTGGAACAAGATCACTCTCTTAGATAGCTTTCTTTTTTTTCTTATTGACATTTCACAGTCGATTGGAGGTACGACTTACAACCTGTACTATGGAGACTATATTTGAGCACCCTTTGTCATGTCATACATCTTGAAGTTCAAAAATAAGATGCAAGTGAGCAGCCATCTGTGAAACACTCGTCTCACAGTTCACAGTTCAAGTCTTTCAATCAGCAAGACTCTTTAACTGACAACAGATAAATACTGGGAGTGGGATAATGATATTTTTATGATAAGGAATACACACTATTGAGCACTAGCTAGATCTTAGAAATTTGGGCAACTCAAGATAGAGGTACAAGTTCTAGTCATAAGATCAATAGTGAGATGGCCTGTCTCATCTCTCACACAATATCTCTTATAATCTTGCAGAAACAGTCGTGTGTCGAATCTATATCTGCTTCATCCTACAGAAGTATATTGAATTGTAGTTCCGTGGTTGGATAGGACACTCAGGCACAGAAGAGAATCAGCGAGGACATAGGCTTAGAGTGATAGTAAGTATGCAGCAGTTAGCAAGTCGATGGGGAACGATGAGGCCAAGTGGAGTCCATCTTGAACTTGAAAACTGCTCGTTCGGTTATATAGCAGAGGCACTTTGTGATGCAATGATGGGATGTGTCAAACGAGATCACAACGAGATTACACTTGCCCCTAATCTTACTACGAAACATCACAACAGCACCATGAACTGCTCCCTCTACAGCATTCAAGCTTTCGTCATTATTGATTCAGAAGGAAATCGTGTCCTCGCAAAATACTATCATCCTCGAAGCCATCCCGATGGCGAATCAAAAGAATTCAACATCCTCAAAGATCAAAAGGCATTTGAGAAAGGGCTTTGGCAGAAGACAAAGAAAGCTGGAGGTAAGTCTGTTGTTTAGAGGCGAAATTAGTTATGATGTGTGTGCTGATTCTTAGGTTCCTCCTAGGTGATATAATCCTTTATGACTCACATCTAGCAGTGTACAAGCACTCCCTAGACCTCATTCTCTACTTCATTGCTGGCCCGACAGAAAATGAACTCATGCTTTCAGCAGCATTGACATCTCTCACTGATGCGTTATCAATGCTCCTTCGGAACTCACTTGAGAAGCGGGCCGTGTTGGAAAACTTGGACCTGGTTCTATTATGTTTAGACGAAACCGTTGACGATGGGTATGACGTTCCTTGCCCTGCTTGCGTTACCTATGCTTATGCCGAGAGTGATAGAATCATTGTAGACACAGATGCAGCGGCTATTGCCTCCCGCGTCAGTCGCCCACGCCCAGATACAACTGAGATCGTTATTAATGAGCAAACGATTCTAAGCGCTTATCAAACAGTAAAAGAGCGTGTGCAGCAGAGGATACAGCAGATGTAATCTTGTCCCACATTCAATTCCGCCGCCATCCCTTCCCTCTTTGAGAATCGTTCTCACATTCTTCCTATTAGGAGGTCCCTGTAATGAATGCATTTGATCTCTCTTGATCAGGTCAAGCTTGATCACCGGCAACGGCAAGATGACATTGGCTACCTCATTTTACGGTTTTATGCACTTTTTCGCCTGAGTCGTGCGTGTGAATTGAGCATGTGGATCTAGCACATGGATGATGGTTTTCTGGGCTGAATGAGTGTCTATACTATCCTGCCGTTGAGTT
>Ga0153986_1000561_pt1 | contig 11144 bp, 15 predicted proteins | sample TSGA070MetaG_FD_104724 | JGI IMG/M metagenome (GOLD analysis project Ga0153986, IMG submission 104724) | Attine ant fungus gardens microbial communities from Georgia, USA - TSGA070 MetaG | ecosystem: Host-associated > Fungi > Mycelium > Unclassified | place: USA: Georgia, Alexander Wildlife... | reverse complement strand
TTGATCATAGCATCAATTTACTGAAGATTGCCCAACGAGCCGGGGGAAAGGCACGAGAGGTAGTCCTCGGAAATGTCCTGAGCTGCTGCTGGAGGAAACATGCTTTTGTATGTGAACAAAATTCAAAGGAGAAGCTGCTGATCTCAGAGGGAATTCAGGATTATGCTATTTCAATAGCAACAATCCATCACCTTGCTACTCCTCGAAGAAGGATGCTAGCTGTGCAGGCGAGTAAGAGGTTTTCTGTGAGTATTTAGATGGCAGCTCAGGCTATTAAATCCACAGCGTCTCCTGCAAGATGTATCTCCAGAGCATGGCCGAGTTCTCATTTATGTCTGGGCCATCAAACAAGATGAGCTCTCAAAAAGAGTCATCCCACAAGGAGAAGTCACTGATAGCAGGATAGGAAGAGATGTGATCGTGCCTTGGGTCCTGCCAGGTGCCCCCAATGCCACCAATTCACCAGAGGGTAGCAAGGGTCAAGTTTACAATCGTTACTACCACATGTTTGCTAAAGGTGAATTGAGAGGTCTTGTCATAGAAGCCGCGACCGGACTTGGCCTTGTAGTGGGTGTCGCAGCTGGACAACCCTCATCAACACGAGGAATAGAGATTGTCCAGGATAGTTGGGAGAGATCAAATTATTATGTAGAGCTCAGATGTTGGAGAGTTACTTGATCAAGGATTTTTATGCCATATTGCCCAGTTGAAAATAAGGTGCTGAAGAAAATTAATTGTTAAGATACATCAAATTCACTCGCTAGCTGCCATGACTAGTAGAAAATCAGTATAGATAGACAGATAGGCATAGCAGGAAACTCACTGGCATTGATCAGATCACCTCCACTGTCCCGCAATGCCCGCACCGCCTTCGATCTCGAGCAGTTTACTTGTTGCATGACAAGATCAATGTCCTTGGGATCAACACCAGTTTCATCTACAGGCCCATCATCCTCAACTTCCTTGAGCTCAGGCACGTCATCCTCATCACCAGGAGTCCCGGCAGTAACGCTTTCAAGAGCAGCGGCATTTGCTGCATTGGAAGCGAGTTGCTGAGCGGCGGAAAGTTGGGTATGGGAGTTCATATCTTCGATCTATCAAATGTCGTGTGCCCAACCAGCAAATCAGGCAAAGTAGATACTCACCTTGGCTTCGCCAAAAGCAATGTAGCAGTCATTGTTGGGTAGCTTGTAGACATCTGGATACACCATCACCAAGAGAACCTGCCATTTATGAGACGTATTGTTCTATCCCCTTCAAGACTTTGAGCCTACGTTTTTGGGTCGCCTGATTGTCACACGAGTAATGCCATTGACCTTTACTAAACCCAGACCATGTAGCACCTTGCGAGCCTTGCGTTCAGAACGAGATTGAATTTTTTCAAGGGCAGCATTGGAAGCGGGATCTTCCTCCTGTTCGTGCTCGGGCTCATGATTCTCGTGGTCAGAGTGATCGGAGGTAATTTCCTCGATGTGGGCGGACATCTGATAGGAAGGAGTATCAGCACATCTCGAACCTCGAGATAACATCCATCTCTAGATACAGGAAGTAGCACAACAAAAGCTCGCTCGTCCAAAGTAAAGGGCTTGACGAGACATACCTTTTAGATATAAGACGAAATACGCGAGCTCAATGGCACGAACAACGACGACGACGTAGAGTCCATTTTCGGAACATTGTTTGGGGCTGATGGGATCTGCTTGGCAGAATCCCTCCAGGTAAACTAATTAAATGCTACTTCCCAAATTGATGATCCAGTTTCATTGCGATGCCCAATAGCCTCTGCCGCCAAATCCAGAATGTTCTCGATAGTGCAACTGATGCTCTCCCGCTAAATGAACTCTTGAATTTCGTCGATGACTTTGTTGTGGAGTGCTCATCCTCTGATGCACCAGAGGGTTTGATTGTGCAATTCCATGATGAGCTTGAGGCTGCCTTTCATGACTCGGTCGACTACTCCAACGTCAGTCAGGTAGAGACATTTTTGACAATATTGCATCATCTTGCTCCTGTAATGTCGCCGACATCTATCATCTCGTGGTTTGAAGTGGTCTTCCGGCCCGCCTTGCGCGAGCCTAGATTGGCAACCACACCCCTCAACTATGCCAAAGAACTCATTGTTCAGGCTCTAAAAATCAATCAAGGTGTCTATTCAGACGCAACTCAAAATTCTACAGAACAGGTGACAGGCTTTCGAAGACGACTATATGAGTTGTATCTGTTAGATGCGTTTAACGAGGGGTCGAAGGATGATGTTCTGGTATGGACCAGCCTAGAAGAAGAGGAACGGCAGAAACTATCATGTTGGAAAGGGAACTTGGAGGATATCCTGATCAGATATGGGTCGGAGAATCCTGAGGTAGATATCTTTATAACTTATCGATTTCAGCATTAATAGCATTACAGGACCTTTTCACAGAGATACACGGTTACTTTTCAAAACCATCCGCTAGGCTACAGCTCTTCACTCTCCTCAATTTACTTTCGTCACATTCATCATACCCGCTCATTGTCCACGCACTGTCAAAGCACCAGCTCTTTTATTATCTCCTTCTTTCCATGCTCCTTGACAATTCCTCAACTGTCTGCTCAGCAGGGTTAACATTCCTTGCCAAATCGCTTCCCTATCTCGCTGTGCATGCATGTGAACAACTCAGATATTATGTGCCTCACTTCCTTGCCATCCTTGCTAGAATTTTATGCTGGAAGAAACGGTATCCCTTTATGCCAGAGGCTGATGGGGATATTCCGGATCCACAGTTTGAAAGAGAACTTGCTGAGATCACACAAAAAACTCTACGTGTTCGACCTGATCTGGAGTGGCACCGACTTGAAATGACATTCAGCTCTATAATTTCACTGCCACCCAATTTACGACCATTCTTTTCTTTACTTTATTATCTATTTCCATCTAAAGTCCTTGGATTTCTCCGAGACCCTGTCATGTTCCTCGTCTCATATAACCTTGAAAGTCCTTATATGGAGAGCTGGAAAGATGCTTTTGATGAAGACGAAGTCAGACGGAAGAGCGAGGTATGCGCGAGCCACTTGAGATCAAATTATATTAATATAATGGTTGATCCAACAGAACCTTCTTCGAGAACATATCTGTCATCCACTTCTGATCTGGAGGGATGCAGCCAAAGAACAATCCTCGCCTGAGTTTTGGTCAAAATATGATACAGCACGTATTGCTAGCGAAGCGATGATGATGGACATCCGGAACCTAGCCGTAGGTTTGCGAGAGCGATATGGGTACAGAGGTTCCAACGATCTGCCTCCATGCAGTGAGGAGACAAAGACGGAACAAGGAGATGTGGCACAGAGTGGGCCGGATAGCGAGGTCGAGCGGGTAACTCTCGAAGCAGAATCAACTCCAGAGTCATCAGATGAACGCTCTCGCTTCATTACGCCGTCAGACTTATCGAATGGTCACTTCCTAATTTCCCTGGCCAACATGGTGGACGTAACCAATGCTTTGAGAGCTAACATTGACGTGGAGTTTATCACTTCAAATATACAACGAATTGCTTCTCTGCCTTCACGGTCTCCCTCTCCTGTAAAACGCGAGAGAGTAATCTCCTCAAGAACAATGACTGAAACTGAGTATGGTGTGGAGAACACTGTGCATACAGTTGCAGGTTTGCAACGGGAGGTTCTGTTGTTGCGAAATGAGCTCAATTTCGAGTTGTGGATACAGAGGGAAAATGTTAAGCATGTAGGAAGGCTATACCAAGATCGCATATTGATGAAAAATGCAGAAGCAGAACGTCAAGGCCTCGTACGTGCGTTATCAATCCGATGGTTTGCTGTTAGTGAAGATATATTTCAATGCAGTACAACAAATTACGCAAGTATCGCTCACAGGTTACTGCCCTTGAGAGCGAACTTCGCGACAGCAAACAGCAGGCAACTTCTGCGAAGAGCAAGTATGCTGAATGGAACACGGAGCTACAGCAGAGACTAAAGGAACTTCGTGAGGAGAAAAAGACCTGGATATCCGAGGCAGCCACACTTCGAAGCGCTGAGAAAGAAGCCAAGGTACCGCATTGTTACACACCTAGCCACATCCCTACATGATTGACCCCATGTTCAGGCTCTATTCGCTGCACAGGCCAAGCTTCTAGCCGAAGCGACCGAACATGTCTTCCAGCTACAAACGCAGACGAAAGAAATTCAGCACAAGATTGATAGACTGCATGACTACGAGCGACAAATTGAGCAACATGTCAAGCTTCGTGATCTCTGGTTTGGCATCATGAACTTCCAGTAGATTTCTCTTCCTTATTCCTCCTTTATCAAGGAAGCATGATTATGTCAAGTTCAATGCTCGTGGAGAACAGCTGGTCGACATGGAGAACGACATGCAGCAATTTAAAGTGCGTCTTGAAAGTTATGAAAAGACCCTCAAAGACATGGAAGAACGCGCTTAGTAAAGACTTTCACTTGTACAAAAGATGTTCACCAACTTCTTTTGTTTTAGCGTTGAACACCGTCAAATTCGAAATTTAGAAGCGAAGCTCTCAATAGCGAACAAAAAGGCAGCGAACAATCGACCCTTCACTGAAGAAGGTTTACGAGCTTTCGCAGCAGAAAAGGTTACTTTAAAAGAGTCGAATACAAGGCTCAAGGGAGAAAATGAGGAACTCAGAGAAGAGACAGAGGAGTTAAGAGCAATGGTGGAGGTGCTTAGAGCTCAGGTTACGGGAAAAAAGGGCTTGGTCTTTGAACCCAAGCCCCCACCGCCTACAGGATAGATAGCTGTATCTCTGACGCTACGGTAGCCCTTGATCAGTGCCGTTTTACGATCGCCAATACACCGTCATAAAATATCTCGCTTTGTGGTAGAAGCTTCTGGGGACATGAGAGCGTTATCAGATAAAAGATTGAGACCATCGACAGTAAATTCCAGAAGGTTCGATCAAAAGGTTCATTTCAGTGATGATACCATTTTGGGCAAATTTCAGATCCTTCGAGAACTGAAAATTTGGGACACTTAAAGGCGCGTGCAAAACTCGTTTCTTCATCTTTTTTACACCTCCCTTGATTTCTTACTCCATCTCATTCTAGCGTTCAAAAAGTAAGTGTGTCGATTTGTCTGATGGTCCAAGCTCTCATCTACAATCCTTTGTAGATATGTCTACTGTTCCAGAGAGCTTTGGCTTCCAGGCCGAGATAAGTCAGCTCCTCGATCTTATCATTAGTAGGTACCTCCCCATTTGTAGAGTACCAGTGCATTGAGTCCGTGTTCTAGACACGTTCTACTCCAACAAGGAAATCTTCCTTAGAGAGCTAATCTCCAACGCCTCTGATGCCCTCGATAAAATTCGTTATGCGTCGTTGACTGATTCCTCGGCTCTTGATGCTGAGAAGGATCTTTTTGTTCGCATCATCCCCGACAAGGAGAACAAGACCCTTTCTATCCGCGATTCTGGAATTGGCATGACGAAGGCCGACCTTGTCAACAATCTTGGTACTATTGCGAAGTCAGGTACAAAGGTCAGTAGCACATAATTGTCGTCGAGGGACCATTTCTGATTCCTCTCCCCAGGGTTTCATGGAGGCTCTTAGTGCTGGTGCTGATATATCAATGATCGGCCAGTTTGGTGTCGGTTTCTATTCTGCTTACCTCGTCGCCGAAAATGTGCAGGTTATCTCCAAGCACAATGATGATGAGCAATATATCTGGGAGTCGGCTGCTGGTGGTACTTTCACCATTACTCTTGATACCGTGAACCCTCCTCTCGGTCGGGGTACTGAGATTCGCCTCCGCCTGAAGGAGGATCAATACGAATATCTTGAGGAGAAGAAGATCAAGGATATTGTCAAGAAGCACTCCGAGTTTATCTCTTACCCTATTCAACTCGTCGTCACAAAGGAAGTTGAAAAAGTGCGCGTATGCCCAAATAGAGTTCTATTTCTATAACTAATATTTATACTAGGAGGTTGAAGACGATGAGGAAGTCAAGGAGGAGGGCGAGCAGTCTAAGATTGAAGAAGTCGACGAAGACGAGGAGGGCAAGGAGAAGAAGAAGAAGAAGACTATCAAGGAGAAGGAAGTCACCAATGAAGAACTCAACAAGACTAAGCCCATCTGGACTCGCAACCCCAACGATATCACCACTGAGGAGTATAGCTCCTTCTACAAAAGCTTAACCAACGATTGGGAGGATCATCTCGCGGTCAAGCATTTCTCAGTCGAAGGTCAGCTTGAATTCAAGGCTATCTTGTTCATTCCCAAACGGTACGTTGACTTGATGCCGACCTTATCTCTCGATGTTGAGATGTCTCTTTAGTGCTCCTTTCGATCTCTTCGAACAGAAGAAGAAGCGTAACAACATCAAGCTCTACGTCCGCCGTGTCTTCATCATGGATGACTGCGAGGAGCTCATCCCTGAGTACCTTAACTTTGTCAAGGGTATCGTTGATTCTGAGGATCTTCCACTCAACATTTCCCGTGAGACTCTCCAGCAAAATAAGATTCTGAAGGTCATTCGCAAGAACCTTGTCAAGAAGGCGCTTGACCTCGTCAGTGAGGTCGCTGAGGACAAAGACAATTACAACAAGTTCTGGGAGGCCTTTGGCAAGAACATTAAGCTTGGTATCCATGAGGATGCACAGAACCGCAGCAAGCTCGCGGAATACCTCCGTTTCCACTCCACCAAGTCCCTTGATGAGCAGACTTCCCTCAAAGGTGTGTTCTTTGTTTGTCAAAGCTGAAGTGTGCTAATCAGAGATTTTCAGACTACATCACTCGCATGCCTGAAGTTCAAAAGTCTATTTACTATCTTACGGGTGAATCACTTGCTGCAACCAAGGAATCACCATTCTTGGAGGTTCTCAAGAAGAAAGGATTCGAAGTACTACTTCTCGTTGATCCCATTGATGAGTATGCCATCACTCAGTTGAAGGAGTTTGAAGGCAAGAAGCTCGTTTGTGTGTCAAAGGAGGGTCTCGAGCTTGAGGAGACTGAGGAGGAGAAGGCCACTCGGGAGGCTCAAGTCCAAGAGTTTAACGAGCTCTGCTCAACCGTCAAGGACGCTCTTGGTGATCGCGTCGAGAAAGTTGTTATCTCAAATCGTATCGCAGACTCGCCATGCGTTTTGGTCACAGGGCAATTTGGTTGGTCCTCGAACATGGTGAAGAGTCCCAGTGCCTGTGTGTTACAGAGTGGAATCTGACGTGTATTTATAGGAACGAATCATGAAGGCTCAGGCCCTCCGTGATTCTTCGATGTCGTCGTATATGGCCTCGAAGAAGACATTAGAGTTGAACGCGCAGAACAACATCGTCAAGGAGCTGAATAAGAAGGTGAAGGAGGACAAGGCGGATAAGTCCGTGCGGGACCTGACCTTCCTGTTGTTCGAGACTGCTCTACTTACGTCTGGATTCTCGCTTGACGATCCGACATTGTTCGCGAAGCGCATCTACCGCATGATTTCTCTTGGGTTAGATGTTGACGAAGATGAGGAAGTTGCTGCCCCTGAGCCTGTTGCGGCACCTGCTGCCGAGGCGTCTTCGACCTCGGCCATGGAGGAGATTGATTGATTGATTAGAGATTGATTAGAGATGATCTTTTTCTGTTTTCTGTTGTTTCATCTTGTTGCATTGCTGTCATCAATCATTACCGCGTTACAATATCATCACTTGTCTTAGTTGCGAAACGCACGTTATGACTATGACTCAGCCCTGACGACGAATCGTGTGAGCCTCGTGTTTGGCGAGTCAGGAGCTGCTACCGGGTGATTACATAATGTGGAGAGGGGTGGGTGAGATTGGCGTTTATATGTTGGATCGACCATGTTCACCTGCTAGGATGCCTGGCCTTACCCTACCCCAATCTTTGCTCCCTGCCGTCGAGGACGTCGGCGGCGACTTGTCCTGTCGTTTTCCGGTGAGCACAGTATTGTCGATGCGCACCAGCCTCGTGCTCAACTCCTTCACAGCCCCTTCCTTGTTTCAAGTCTCCTCCTCACCCATCTCGTCCTTGTGCCGCTGTGTGTCCTTTCTTCCTTTACGCTGTTGCTAACGCTGACCTCGCGATCCAGCCTCCGTGTTCGCCTAGTCCGCACCGCAGGGCAAGGCAACTTTGTGTGCAGACCATCCGTCGCCGTCGCCAGGCATCACGCGTCAAATGCCAGCCAGAACCACTGCCTCTGCACGCTTTTGATAAGCTACCGTGGATAGCCTCTCTTGATCTGTCCCCCAGTGAATTCGCTCATCCAGCCGACATCGCTGATCTCTCTACCCTTCCCCAACCTGGCCCTGGCCCCATTCGCCGTCAGAGACCCTTACTCAAGTCCAGTCCCTTTTCTACTCCTCAAACCCCTCCCCGTTCCACGCATGACGACCCTGACGATTTGTTCCATCATCTCATCTATAATTTGTCTGCTCGCAATATCCCTTCTCGGCCCTCAACGCCGGCCCCAAGATTTGACTTTGATCCCACTCGCGTCACGTTCCGTCACCTCATGCCAGTCCACACCGACGATGATGATGTCTAGCTTCTGCCCTATACTCATTACCATCGACCTCGCTCGATGGCATCTCTGCCTCTGTAATTCCCCACTCTCTGGCCGCGCTTTCCCCTCTGTGTCTGCTACGACGTGACTTGATCTGCTCTTCATTTGATCTCCTTTCATAACACGCCACATGAATCCATTTGCACCGTATGTAACGCCTAATCTCAATGCTCTAGAACCCCATTATCATCATTTGTGCTTATTGTACTTGCCCCTTTATAACCTCGCTGTTTTCATCTACTCCTGATTTATTGTCTGTGTGTATGTACTCTCCTGATCTCTGCTTCTGTATCGGCGGCTTCTTTCCGAGCCAGTCTTTGCCTTGACGATATCAAAGATGATATTGATTCCACTGTGTGGACCTGTCTTTTTATCAGTACTGTGTACTTTTTGCATGCATCTGCTCCGTATGAATAAATTTTTTGCATGTAGTGACAATGATTATGTGATCCGCTTGAAGATTATGTGATTATGTGAGGGATCGAGTCAGGTTTTTAGTTTCTATTTTCTAATCGCCAATGATGTCAGCCAAATCGTCTCGCCTCATTAACTTTGGCGCAGGGCCTTCTGCTCTTCCAGACTCTGTGCTAGAGGAAGCAACAGAAGGCCTTTTCAATTTCAGCAACACAGGAGTCGGGATTGCCGAGATTTCACATCGTTCACCCGAATTCACAGCTTTTCTGTCCGATGTCACGGCACTTGTCCGATCGCAGCTTTCCGTTCCGCCCACACATGCCATCTTGTTCACTCAGGGTGGCGGAACTGCACAGTTTTCTGCTGTCGTACTCAACCTCCTCGCTCGTCATCGCCTGCTGTTTCCCGACTTGAAGAACAGGTCTCTGGATTATGTCCTTACTGGCTCTTGGAGCAAGTCTGCTTATGAAGAGGGATGCAGGTTGTCTGATAATGGAGGCAGCTATATCGTCAATGTCGCGACGGACGGAAGGAATCATTCGGAAGATGGAAAATCTTTCGATTCAATCCCTCCTCACGAATCGTACAAATTTTCAGAAAACCCAGCGTTGATTTACTACTGCGAAAATGAGACCATTGACGGAGTTCAGTTTAGGCATGACGTGGAATCAGTGGACAAGGACGGCAAATCCGTTCAGGGGACGTTCCCATTCCATTTATTACCTCAAGATAGACTCGTCCCCCTCGTTGGGGATTATTCTTCGAGTTTTATGTCACGGCCTATTCCTAGACTTGCGGATCACGCTGTTATTTTCGCTGGAGCTCAGAAAAACATCGGGCCCGCGGGACTGACGATCTTGATTGTGAGAAATGATTGCATAGTCGATGTTGATGCTGCCGTGACGTTCCATGCACAACCTGTGCCACGGATGATGGCGTATAAAACTCTTGCGGACACAAAGAGCGTTTATAATACTCCTCCCGTGCTGTCCATCTATATATCCGGTTTAGTATTGAAAAGAAGCAGTGAATTAGGAGGCGTCGAGTATTATGAAGCTTTAAACAGAATGAAAGCACAAAAGGTCTATGGGGCGCTGAGGGATGGTGAAGAGAAGGGTGTGTTTAAGGGACGTGTACAGGCGGAATCGGCGAGTTGGATGAATGTGGTGTTTACGGTGCTTGACAAGGACAAGGAAAAAGCATTTTTGGAAGGTGCAGAGGTTAGGGGGATGATAGGAATCAAGGGTCATCGGTGGGTTCTTTTACAGTCTTGAACTCTTTTTTTTGTACTGACGTGCGTGGTGGTCGCTTTACGTGTTCTTGTCTTGATTCCATGTCAAAGTTCTGTTGGAGGTGAGCTTTTTCTTCCTTCTGGTCACCTTTCACCAGATGGTTGGCTGATGGATATGTGATTTAGGTATTCGTGTGTCCTTGTACAATGCTATAACAGAGGAGCAGACTGATAAACTCGTTGCATACATGCACGAATTTATTGCCTCGCAGTCAACGTGAACAATATTTTTGATAGAATAATCTGACACGGTGCCGGGAAAGGTTCCGAACTCTGCAGAAATATTCATATTCAACTTTCAAATTTCAGGATTATGTAGGATTGACGGTTTTCATTGGTCACGAAGACGAAAATACGTTATATTTCAATTTCAGATAGCGGCCAAACAATAAGTCACTTTGCCGGAGTGGTTAACGGGATCGCCTGCTACTTGACCAAGTCGTAAGCGGTTGGTCTTTGACCGCGAGTGTTCGAATCGCTCAGGTGACGTCATTTTTTGTGCTTTATTGACAAAGTATCTACCTATTCCTGGGCATACACAAGAGAGGTAACTGAAATCCATTCTGCTTCGTTCCCTTCTATCGCCATGTATACAAAAAAATCCTTCTCTAGGAGTACAATCTTGAAGGAACCTTCTCGACATTCATGGTAGTCATTATCCAGCATGCTTCGAGGGATCACTATTAATACTGTAACCCCTAAAGTTTAATTGAATTAAAGTATGCCCAGATCAGTGGCCAATGAAAGGCTATGAGGTAAATCAGCATTTAGGGGAAGGAAAGTCAAATGAATTCCTAGAGTCTTCTCTCTCAGGAAATAGTCAATCGAAAAAAAATGTTGTTCAACTTCTTTTGGATAGGTGTTGCTATACACCTTGAGTCAAGGAATGATAAGGAGATGAGAATTTTAATAGAAAT
>Ga0153986_1000560_pt1 | contig 11165 bp, 13 predicted proteins | sample TSGA070MetaG_FD_104724 | JGI IMG/M metagenome (GOLD analysis project Ga0153986, IMG submission 104724) | Attine ant fungus gardens microbial communities from Georgia, USA - TSGA070 MetaG | ecosystem: Host-associated > Fungi > Mycelium > Unclassified | place: USA: Georgia, Alexander Wildlife... | reverse complement strand
GGGGGACGCTCGAATTCGAGTTGTTGTTTGTACTATCTAAAATTTGACTCAATGATGCATTTCTTGTATTTGAACAAAGGACGATCTTCCAGATAATGATACGATATTAGGTGATAAGTAGAAGCGTAATACAATGCAAGTTTGGATACGATCCTAATCAAGAATTGCCCATCAGGAGGGAAGCAAACAATTGTGAATGTCAGATGATTCATCGAACCATAGCTGAGAGGGTGTGTCCAAAAGACATGATTCAATGGGTCATATTGCATAGTACAAAAAGTTGAATTGAATCATACGCATAAGCCCGGCGACCATGCCAGACAGAAGAACCAGTGAGACGCTCCTGAGACTCTTCTGACACGATTTTGGATACAGTTTCTTACACCTTGAAACCACGAGACTTGCGGCGACCACGAGCTTGTTCGAACTACAATCAAATTCATTAATAGGATATCATGCAACCAGACGAATAAACACGCCTTGCGACCCTTTGAAATTGTGTAAGGCTTCTTGTTCTTGTGAGGACCCATACCGAAATGCTTATACGCTTCACGAGCAGTCTTCACACCTCGGAGCAGAACGGTGTTTGAACCCGTCGGTGCCCTGAGAGCGAGCTGATCAAGGGTGATAGCTTCACCACCAGCCTTCAGAATACGCTCCTTAGCTGCACGGGTGAACCGGAGAGCGGCAATGGAGAGCTTGGGAACCTCTGTAAGACGGATGTCATCGGTGACTGTACCGACTTGAACAATGACTTTAGAATCGCGGTCCAATGTTTTCGAGGTCTCCTTGATGATGCGAGAAAGAGAGAGGGGTGGGCGATTGGCCTTTGAGAGGAAAAGGCGGTGCAATATGACCTGAAGAAGATATTGCATGAGCTATGAGCTGTTTCCTATTTAAAAGGAAAAAAACCTTGTTGAAGTTGGAATCTGTGCGGCGGGCTAGGAAGCGATAGAGCTAACACGAAATCAAACTGTATTCCTGATTCTAGTGTGACCTTGAAACACACCTTGACAAGTAGGAGAAGATAAGGATCTTCGCTCTTGGGAGCAGTACGTTGACCCTTCTTGACATGGTGCCTGGCAATGTCAATGCCCTAGCCACTATATAAGCAACCTCCTAAGTATACTGTTGGATATGATGAGCTCACCATCTTGGTTCTCACCTCAGTATGTGTTTGGGTATGTTGTCGCTGCTTCGGGGCTTGATGAACTATGCAGTCGAAAAAATAAGATTCAAGCTCCGATAGGCGGCAACCTCCGGGATACCAGCTAGGTGCAATCTCCATGTAGCTGTTGTCATGATGTTTATGAATTTATCGTGATGCAGTATTCCAGCATTTTTCGTAATTTTCTCTAGAAGAGCAATACCAAGCCTCTTCTCCGCCTCTTCGGGAGGCTTGTGTCCGTGCGCAGTCTCAATTTAGCACTCGTGAGACTTATTCAGCTTCCGACGTAAACAATAATAAATAACTTCTTCCCTTGAAACCACCATGGTCAGTTTTTTTATCCAAGTCACTTAGATATCTATGGACGCAATTCTGACTTCAAGCTTACAGTACGGTGAACCAGCTGCTTCAGCCACTGTTGATCCCTACTCTGACGCGTACAATGCGCCACCTGCGGCTCCAACCCTTAATGACCGTGATGACGCTGCACCTCGTGGACGGTCGCGTTCTAGGAGTCCTGCCGCTCGTAGCAATGGTGACAAGTCTGAATTTAGAAGTCCTGCCTTCCGAAGGCGTTCTCCTCCTCCCAGACGCCCTGCCCATGCACCAGTTGTCAGTTACTATGACCCATGTCTCATGTAGTTCAAGCATACTCATGAATTTCAGCAGGCGCCTCCTCCTTCCAAGGTGCTTGGAGTCTTTGGCTTAAGCATTCGTACTATAGAGCGTGACCTAGATGAGGAATTTAGTCGTTTTGGCCGTGTCGTCAAGGTCACTATCGTTTATGACCAGCGGGTAGGTGGAACTCCATGTGAAGCTGTGTTCTGGTTCCTGATGCTGTCCAGTCGGACCGTTCCCGTGGTTTTGGTTTCATCGAAATGTCAACTGTTGATGAGGCAACTCGTTGTATTCAGGAACTCAATGGCGTTGTATGTCTTGTTCTTTGTGTAAAGCTCCGTCTATTGACCTTTTATTAGGAACTCAATGGCCGTCGTATCCGTGTTGATTATTCAGTGACTGACAGGCCCCATGCACCCACTCCAGGAGAATACATGGGCCACAGGAAATCAAGCCATCGTGATGGGTATCGTGATCGTGACTCTTACAGGGACAGGGATTATCGTGATCGTGATCGTGAGCACCGCGACCGCGACTTCCGCAGGGGAGACAGAGATCGCGACCGTGATCCGTATGGAAGGGACAACAGGTCTGATTGGCGTGATCGCCGAAGCCCTGCACCTCGTCGTTACTCACCTGAGTATCGTCGTCGTCGAAGCTATTCTCGTAGCCCTCCAAGAGGTAGCAGCCCATCTCGCAACCGAGAGTACGATGCTTCGGTACAGAATGGCTCTGGCGAAGGCCACCGTTGGTAGAAGGTATCGTCTTCTTTGTTTCATTCTGTGTTCGGTTCTCCAGGCATCTTGGGGCAAAAAACCTGCAACATCGAAGATCAAACCTTGTTCACCATGACTTGAGTATCCTTCAAAAATTTATGCTTCAAATACTTCAAATACTTCAATTGTCTATTTGCAAGTTTTCTCGTCGTCTAGTATCTTACTTTTTGCAAGTACAAGCTTTGCCGAATATTCCTCAAACCTTATACATTTTCAAAACTGGTATTCATCAGTCGTCATGGAAGATCAAAGACTGCCCTGACTGAAGTTACGGCATTAACAATAGCAACTGTTCTTGAATAGTCCAAGAAAAGCCAATATCTTTGGTAGGCTAAGCAAGAAGAAGTCGGTTTCAATTAGCTCCAAACCAGAATGAAGTTGAATCTCAATGTGTAATTTTCAGTGTCAGTGGTGTCATATTGTCCATTTGCTTTGCTGACTATAGGTGGTCGGTCCCCATGGGCGAAGATCCTGAGAAGATGCCACTTTATATATCTTTATTGTACATACCAGTGATAATTTAAGCCTGTACAAGGTATTTCCCACAAAGGCCTTTTTATGTGCTTTTATTATTTGTCCTTTCCACAACTTGACTTGGGGATATAGAGACCGGTAATGGTAAGTCAAGTCGAGTCAGAGAGGATGTAAGAAAAAAAGGTATTCCCACAACACACCAATGCTAATGAAAACCTGGCAATATCCCCTGTGCTGGGATCAAATTTGGCTGAGGTAGTAGAGCAACAAAAAGCAGTGCGTCTCAATATTTGAGCAGCGCAGTCCTTGATCATCCTTTGAAGCGGGTGAAAGGGAAGGAGAAGCAAAAAGGGGGAAAGAGATTTGCGACAGAAGGGTGATGGCTGACCGTATTGGGTCACGTGCTTCGATCAATACTCCTTAACCTCGAGTCCACCTGGCAACTTCTACTTCGTATGTGTAACCAGAATGGTGACATCTCGCCCATAACTCATTTTCGAACACTGAGTCATCAGCAACACAGCTCACTGAAGGTCAACTGCGTTCTAGCCATTCGAAAAAAGCTGTTCTGAATGATTTGACAGCAAGATGTCTATCATAAATTGGTTGCTACACGTGTTCGATGATCAACATCCATCCGCCGATATGTTTTTATCTCTGGTATACATAGTTTGCGACTTGTCAATCCGAGATCCCGGCCATTTCAAACATCCGACAGCTGAAAGCATCTAGAAGTATCTATCCCCCTTAGTTTGGTTACCGCCAGAACGTACGTTATGTACTTCTGCTCTCCTAGTCATTCTGGAAATACATTTTATCTAGGAAGATCCTCTTTATTTGGCTGATTGATTGTGGACTTGAGCTTGAGCCCTGCCACAGGTCCTCACGTAGTCTCAAATGGGAAGATACTTATCGAGTCATCCATCCAAGGCATCTATTTCTTCAAATGTCACCTCTTCCACCATATTCCTACCTCCATCAACTCCAGCATGTTGAACAGTACCCGACCAAATCGGCAACACCATCCCACTCGAACCAATATGGCTTCCCTTATCTCCACTAGCAAAATGGTATGATTTTGGATACAGATGTCAGACCACTGTGCTGATTGATGACAGTCTCCTACCCGTTCCATTCTCGAGTACACTATTCTCGACAGAGTCCCTGTGGAAGTATTCGTGGAGATCTTCGGTCATTGTCTCACAGATTTCCCACAGATTGGTGCTCAAGCGCCTCCTCTGACGTTGGCACTCGTGTGCAAGGCGTGGTACTACCTGGTGGTACGCACGCCTCGTCTGTGGTCGTGTTTCGAGCTTGCATTGGAGGGAACGGGTTCATCGCAGCAGGAGCAGGCTGAAACAAAGAAGAGACTACTGTTATGGTTGCATCGATCACGACAAAAACCTCTCTCTTTCCGCATTATCCATGACTGCCTTGGAATCGTGCCGGACTTTCGGTCAGCGGAACTCCTCGAACTCCTACTTCCTCATGCCTCCAGGTGGGAATTCGTCTATTTTCGTGGACCAGGTGCCAACCTGGTCCCACTCCAGGGTCAAAGAATCAGAGGAAGCCTACGGGCACTCAAGTCCATGTCCTTGCAGCTAAGCAATCCGTGGGACCGTGATTTTGACGTATCTCGGATAGGCCTCCCATGGCCACAACTCTCTGCCCTTGACCTCCAATTCTATCAGGATAATGTTCTTTCTTTCAATGGATGTTTCAACATCCTATCCGCAACACAGAAATTGACGTCCTGCACACTAAACGTCGATTGTTCATTCTCCCTTTCTCATGATACGGGGAGAATATCTTTGCCATCGCTTAAATCCCTCAAACTGATCGTACAGGGAACTGATTCGTTGGGAAGGGCAGAAACAAATTTCTTCAGATTTCTTGATCGTCTTTCGTTGACCGACTTGCGGGCATTCCAACTTGAATGGCTCGTCGATCCAACACAGGGTGGAATAGGCTCGCAGCAGTGGGCAGTTCACTCTCGATTAACCCGATTTGTCCAGTCCACAGCCAGTTCCCTAGAGCACCTCGGATTTGCCTATCTCCCTTTACGAGACCACGAGATCATTGCATGTTTGAAAGGCCTATGCAACCTGAGACGTCTCGATTTGAAGTACGCTCTGGCAAGTCGATGGCCCGATCCCATCACGGATGTCTTGCTGCGATACCTGACCCCTGAAAAGTCGTCTCAGCAGAATCGCGGAAGTACAGGTGCCTGTCTTCCTCTTCTCAGGGCTTTGAAGCTTCAGTGCTCAGGGGAGTATTTGGATCATTTCTTACTGCTGGCTCTGGTGGAAGGTCGTGCTGCTCGGGGATTGAGGGAGTTGGAGATATTGACGTTGAAATGCTTAATGAAAAGCATCAAAGATGAGATTGAAACTTGGAAAAGCCAGGGGTTAAATTTCACTGCTTCTACACTCTATGTTCGTTAGAATCATGTAAGAAGCACCAGTACATCTTTTACTAACTGTATCATTTCTCTTTTTGTGCCTTGAGCTCTGACCTTGCTTATTCTAAATTGTTTTCATTAGTATATTTTTACAAAAATGTGAATGAATCAACATGTGATACCTGCTTATTATAGACTAACTACTGGTAGATTGCCTCCTGCTCTACTTTGTCTCAAGGTTGGCTGTCCAGTTATCTTACTAAGGAACTTGGATCCAGGAGAAGGACTTTGTAATGGGACAAGAATGGTGGTGTTGAATGTAAGGAGAAAGGTGCTCCAGTGCAGGATTGTTAGCAAGGATAGAAAGTTTGGAGAAAAGATTGTGTTGATTCCAAGAATTAGACTATCACCCAATGTAGAAACATTACCTGTACCTAAGAGACTCCAGTTTTCAGTCAGGCTGGCTTTCACCATGACTATCAACAAGTCTCAGGGATATTGATAGGGGGTGCTGCACCAGTCATAGCAATCCAGGTCGATCACCACGACACTCCAATCTATTCTGAGCCTTGTACCAATATAGATACTCTTTACCTGTGCAGGTACTCCTTTTTGCCCTCATACTTAAACTCCTTTTGATGCAGTACTACCTCACTCATCAACCTTATAGTGATGTCTGAGGTGGGTACAAGTGGACTCATTTGCCTCAGTTCATACTTATGTCTACACCTAGTTTATTTTATTTAGAATGAGATGTTTGACTGACACGTCACTGTCAAGATGTCACTCAGTCTGATAGAACAGAACTATATTTATAATTTACCTGTCAAGATGTCACTGACAGATATATCAATACATGACATATTAGAAGATAGAAATAATAGTAAATACCTCAGTCTGATAGAACAGAACTGAGGAAGAAACAATGCCCTGCAACGACATTAACCTTTGCTTAGTAATAAATTTAGAGTTTGAATCAAGAGATAAGCAGATAGAGAGGGATAAGATACATAATCACAACAGTTTACATTGACTTACTATAGGTGTCCTTCCTTTGAGCTATTTGAGGGAACGTCCGCTCGTTCCACATTTTCATTCCAGATATCCCTTGATCGTTTGTCGTGAATCTGTACTTTGACATCTTCGCCTTCCAATTCCTCTACTACCGTATTCGGAGTAGTAATCGCTTGCGTAGCGGCTCTCCTGCGTTTGCTCAGTGGACGTTTCGCTGGATGGCTCGGGGCTTGAGTCATCTCTGTCAGCCTCCTTTTTGACAGACAAGCGAGCTAGTCTGTGGGTCTAAGTCGATTTCAAAGGTTTTGCATCACCTCCATCTTTAGCCCCAGCATCGACTGACAGCCTAATTTTCTTTCGTCTTTGTAGTAGGCGCAGTGGCCCCTCCAGAAGATATTATCCTGGGTGGTTTGGTGACATTTTCGTTCTTGTCTCAACTCTAGAACCGCATTTTCGCTTAGGTAGAAGAGCTTTTACCAGTATAAATTGGACTGAACCCCTTGTCTGAAGTAAATTGTATCCTGGGAGGCCGGTCCGTGCGGATCAGTGGTAAATCATTTTTCGTTTGGATTGTTCGTGTGACCTCTTTCGTTGTCTTTCTCTCTCAGCATGCCTCGTGGCCTCCGGCAAAGAGGTAAGAGGCACAAGAAGGCATCAGAAGAACAAGAACATGCTAGAAAAGAACCCGATTCAACGGAAGAAAGGCCACTTCCGCCTATCTATGATCGAACGAATGCAACTGACTCGAAGCCATCCTGGATCATACCCGTTGCCAGTCAGAATATCAATGACAGCCCTGACCAAGACGCTCCTTTTGGATTTGTTGATGCGGAGGTCAAGGCATATTTCAGGACTGTCGATTCACAGATTCGAGATTGGCAGGAAACCAGAACGGAGGTTGAAGGGGAGGGTGGAAGCGCAGAAACTGATCCAAATGAGGGTATGTTCACCTCTTCAGTCTCATCACGGAAAATTGACGTTGCATGTAAATTTTTCAAAGAGAGGAGGCTATTTTTTGTAGCTGCACTGACTGAAATGCGGGGCAAAGAAAAACAACTAGCCACCGATCCAGATTGTTCGATCATACTAGAGCGAATGATCTATTCAATGGACGACTTTATCCGCCGTGTATTCGTGGATAGCATGGCTGGTTCGTGAGTGGTGCTTGAAATATTGTGGGATAGCTAATACAATCTTATCAGGTACGAGATTCTGGTTAGACATCGGTTTGGATCCCATGTATGCCAAACACTCCTCACACTTGCAAAGGACACCGTTCAAAGAGAGGTGATGGTTTTTCTATCTGAAAAATTCCCATTACCTGACTCGTTTTGGCAGGTCAACGGTATTTATCCCCAGGTGCCTGACTCGGAAAACCAAGGAGAACTTTGCACAATGACACATTTAATCCAAAATATCTGTGAAGTAATTCTATTTAATACTTTTTGTCTACTCATTTGACTGAATATGAGCAAGGAAATTTTACCGACTCTTTCAGTGTTGATCATGGATCCCTTCGGTTCACATGTTGTCCGAAGCATACTGACATTGCTTGACCCAAGCCTTGTGGCCCATGGTTCCACACACTCTGTCCTTGTGAGGTCTAAAAGAAGTGCCACATGGAAGGCGAAACAAGGACCGATGAAGTCCGTTTTGAACAAGGAACAAGATAGAGAATTCTCAAGTTCATTATATCCGCCTGCAGCGTTTAATGAGATGGCCGCGCAGTTTCTCAATGTCCTCCGGAACGAGCTTGGTGAGAACGAGATCAGAGCGATGGCAGCCAACAAAGTTGCAAGTCCTGGTCTGCAAGTACGTGAAGCCTTATGAAATTATGTCCAATCTGATGCATTTCTTAAGATGATGTTGGAGGTCGAGGCGAACCAACATCTCTCAAATGAACCTGGCTCACTCATGGATAGAGTGACTGTTGGCATCATATCCTCCTGTAGCCAGTAACTTTTTTCTGCCAAGTTGTCGTGCATTGTTAATGTGTTGTGTTACAGGAGCCGGACGGCCGCCTCCTGAACCTTCCGATTATCTCCAAACCTTACTCCGCGATACAACATCCTCACATCTTCTGGAGACAATTTTTGCCCGATCGCCCCTTGACGCTTTCAACAGCCTATGGTCACTTTATCTCAAAGGTAAACTGTCGCGTTTGTCTGTTCACCCAATTGCAAATTTCGTGGTTGCGAAAGCGCTTGAACGAGTGGATGAGATGCAATTATTTGACGCTTGTCAGGAACTGAAGCACGTTTGGCCGAATGTCATTGGTAAGACCTTGTCTGATTGTTTTCTAACTAGAATTTACGTACAGCAGCTGCTTCCAGGTCAGGAGTGTTGAGATCTATCATAGATAGGGCTACAAAGCTGCAAAGATTTGGAGAACAGGCAGTAGAGGTAAGGGCTACTTGTTTGGGTAAGAGTGGACAATAATATATCTAAAGGCAACGCTGGCTGCCTTTGGTTTTGAAGGAAAGGAGCAGGGGCATCACTTGGTTCCTTGTGTCCTCGCTTTACTTTCGTTAGAGGTAGATGTCTCCTTTCATGGTGCAAGCCATTCGTCTTATCAGGTGTATACAGAACTACAATACCCTGCAATCAGCTCCGCCGGAAGAGGCCAACCCCCCTAGTAGAAAATACGGTACTTCAAAACGTCAATCCCATCCACTAGAACCTCAGTTACAGGGGTCCCTCCTCCTTCAATCACTGCTCCAACTTCCCGAACCACATTATCAGATTGTGACCGATAGGTTGGGTTTCTGTTGATATGAAGAAAAATAGCTAATACTACTGCTTATTTTAGCATAGCTTCGCTTTCCATAGAAGAACGAATTCGTTTGGCTCACCATAGCATCAGTTCTAGGGTTTATGATGCTCTCTTAGGCTCGCTTACAACTTCCCAGAAATCCAAACGCAAGTTCGTGATCAACTTTCTCGGTCACTATGACCAGCTAGTAGATGACCGTTTTGGGAGCAGAGTGGCTGATCGGTGCTGGAATTTTGCTGACACCTATCTTAAAGTTAGTAGCTACGCTTTACGATGAAATTCCTTGTGGTGACCAATTCCATTCACACAGGAAAAAATAGCCCGTTCCTTAATTCCTCACCAACAGTCTCTTGCTGGCTCTTTCTATGGCAAATTTTTCGTCCGCAATCTGAACCTCTTCCTTTTGCAGCGCAAACCTGACGAGTGGCGAAGTTTGCAGACAGAGAAGAAGCTCAGCGACGAAAAAGTCAAAGTCGAAGCCTCAGCATCTCCGACACTAAAGGAATCCTCAGGAGACTTGGGTCTAAAATGGTCTTCTGTTGCTGAGTCTACTCCATCTCAGCCAAAGAAAAAACGCAAGAGGCAGGAGGATGAGATTGATGTTCTTTTTAGCTCATTTCCTGGAAAGAAAATAAAAAAAGGAGCAGTGGATCCCAAACTGACAAAGAAGAATCTGGATTCACGAAGAGGATTCGTTTCTGCGGACGAGGATTTGCAGGAAATCCTCAGCGCGATCCAGGCCGCTCCTCGTGGCGAAAAATCGAAGAGCAAACAACGCAAAAGCGGCTAGTCAGGCTATCGGTTGCGAGGCCTCTTGTATGTGCCATCTTATCTGATGAATCAAAGTTTCCTCAAATTCCTAGGCTAAGATGTCATGACCTGTTAACCACTCTGAAATGTTGCTCTGGCGTTCCAAGTGGCTGCTCTTTGCAAGAATATGTGGGGGTGCTTCAGGAAAAGGACCATACCGTGATCAAACTTGATACAAATAAGAACCACTTGGGTCGACAGGATCACCAAACAGCTCCATCGAATTATTCATCTGTGCGCAGTCAGGCTCGGGTTGACTCTCATGAAAGATTCTGTCATCGATGTTTGCCCGGTGGCGACAGCTGGTAGTGTCACAAAATGATTCTTTGACTAAGTAGGTGGGTATACATTATTGGAAGAGATACTGGGCTCCGTTCAGGGTATGCAAGGTGGCTCTGAGGATATCCTAGATTGGAGGCTGCTCGGTGACAGTTTTTTTGTCTTGAGTATTGCTTGAACCACTTCCGAAATCTCCCTTGTCAACAGATGTGGTCCAGATTCGAGTGTTCCCTAACTGGGCTGCCCTGATCGAGAAGCCCAGTAATGTGATAAAGTAGCCCATTACTATGGGAGGTGTCAGGCAAGCGTTAATGAGGCGTTTTTTAAGCAACATACACGTGAACCAGCTGAGGAAGCTAAAGGCTTCGATGGCATTGACCTCACCACAGATAGTCAAAGCCCGTCCCAGGAACAACTTGTCACAATTACCACCAGTGAAATTGATGCTTGCAGTCGTGCCAGCCGTGGCAAGCCACATAATCCAAAGAAAAGCTGGGGATTCTATTCCACAAGAGAGCTGGGCAATGTATATGATTCTTACCAGTCCAAGAGAGTTCAACAGCAACGAAAGAGGGCAGGACACCTGAATAAAGTCGACTGATGAAAAGCCTACGCAGGTAGATCATGAGTTGTGTTTCACTGAATAGAAGAAATTCAATACATTGCAGGTAGGGTCACAAGGGTAAGTACCGAGGTCGCTACCCCCAGACCAGCAAAATCTAATCGAACATGGAACAACTGTAAGATATCTGCACTCATGGCAAGCACGATCAAAGAGAAAAGGGACACAATCCCTACACAGTCATGAGATATAGAGCAAATTATTGTTCAATCAATTCAGCTCACCGAAGG
>Ga0153986_1000559_pt1 | contig 11166 bp, 13 predicted proteins | sample TSGA070MetaG_FD_104724 | JGI IMG/M metagenome (GOLD analysis project Ga0153986, IMG submission 104724) | Attine ant fungus gardens microbial communities from Georgia, USA - TSGA070 MetaG | ecosystem: Host-associated > Fungi > Mycelium > Unclassified | place: USA: Georgia, Alexander Wildlife... | reverse complement strand
TATGTAGAATATTACAGGCATATATAAAGGACTATTGCAGACAACAATATCCATGGGAACATTTGCCAAATGGCTACGAACAACGATCTCTCATCTTGACAGCTGTTTGATCTCCAACACAGACTACCTGACTTACATTAGTAAGGTTGTTTACAGCCATTTCACAAGCTTTGTATCTACTACCAACTTAACTTATAAAGTATTAGTGACCAACCATGAGCAGCAGCGGTGCCAAGGCAAAAGGGTCTTAGAGAGAGAGAAAAAGGAAGGGAGTGCTACTCATAGATCAGGATGATTAACAAGAACCCGACAAGAGTCCTCCTAGCATTGCTCTACCTATTTATATAACTGAGATAGCTAGGTGTTCACATGTATCTAGAAGTATTTATGTACACTACTTCCATGTCTTGTCTATTATGTGAATAGATTTGTCGTAGGTCCATGTGCAACCTATTTCCATGTCATGTTATCCTATTAATAATAATGTCTTCCCAGAGACATCACACCTAACTCCCACAGCTGTCAGTCAATGACAGCTGCCAACTCCTGATGTCAGAAGGCCTGTTCAAGGTGAATCATAACATAAAGTAGTAGATTGTATTTATTTCCTAGTTTTTTTACTACTAATGTTACAGCTCAGAGCCCCTAACCAGATCTAACTATGATAGAAACCTGAAGCAACCTTATATTCTCCCCTTATCTCCAACAAGAGGCTTCAGTTAAGGATTTCAGGAGAGTTATACAAAAAAGAGCACAATGAGACATTGGTTGCTTTTAGCAAGTTGGCTCACAAGCCTGGCTAGTGTGCTCTCCTAGGCCTTTGGTCAGGATATAACCTTGCTCTAGAGTATTCACTCAGAGAACAGTAAAATTAAAGGAAGGTAGAGAGAAAAAAGAGAACTGCTTGTAAGAACTTAAACCCTAAGCTAGGTCCAAGTGCTACTCTTTATCAGAGTGGAGAAAGAGAACTTGTTAGAGTTCCCATTTTATTGGTCTATCTACTTATACACATTTCTAGTAGTCTATACACCTTCTATCCTGCACTCCTAACCAAATCGTGTGTGATGTGACCTTGCCACTCCTCCTGTCACATGGTGTGACATGTTTCCCATGCTATAAATAGAAAAGAAAATGGAAATAAACTTACTAAAGAAAAGGTGGTTTATGACACTACTGTTCTTTCTTCTCTTCTCTTGCATTTATAGTCTACCTGTTGTCATGAACCACCTCTTTGAGCCATTGACTAGTCCACACAACTAAGTCAATATTTATTTTTCTTTTCCTTTTTATTTCATTTATTTTTCTAGATCAAAGACAAAGCCATGGCCTAACAACAAGATAACTCATTACTGATGCAACGAGCACATATACGTACAAATACCAGTAAATAGAAACGTTTGTATATAAGTAGTAAATAATGCAGCGGGAACTCTTATCGAGTTCTCTTTGCCTACTCCAATTTAGAGTGCTTTTGTGAGTCAGCTCAGACTTACAATCACTATACCTGTGACATGAACTTGTAACTACTGTAACTACTGAGGAGTCATAGTGCTCATAGAGGCATTATAAGACAAGGTAACTATGTGTTACAAGGAAAAGCCATTCTGTAACAGTCATAGGAATAGGGCTGTAACTGTCTGTGACCAGAAGTGTAAGGTCAAGGTTGTGATGGCTTTGGGCTAACCCTAGGTGAGGGGTCAGGAAGAACTTGATAGAGTTCCCCAGTGTATTATCCCTATCTTACATACATGTTGGGCTTGGTCTGTGCGCCAAGTTCCTGCAGGTCACATGTCTATCTAGAAGGTTCTACACTATTTACATAATAGGGTCACCTGACCTGTTCTATTTATAGATCTCGTAGCGTTATAGTCCATTAAGTTATTTAATAGTCCGATGAAGGCTGGAGAAAGTTGGGGGTTCAATTCCGAGTTATGACAAGAAGCAAGTCTGTGAGGAGTTGCTCCTCAAAAGAAAACACGGATCAAAGGAAAAGAAGAGTGTCACTGTCACAGAGAACAAGACAAGAAGCATTAATTGATGTACCAAGAAAGTGGAATGGATCAGAGAGTGGGGAGAAATGATGCTAACTTTCCTTCTTCAAAGCTCCAGAGGTAGTCAAGCTATTGCCAGTCAATTATTGATAACTCTGGTGGATCCAGAGTTTCCATAACAATACCTACAGTGTTAAACTTCACTTTTGGTATTTCCTAAATATATTTTCAGTCTCATTCCACAATTCTGAGTGTTTAGCTTCACTTTAGATCCCTGTCACTTGTTACAATAAACACCTGTCTCAGTCTTCTTTAACATGAAACAACAGGGTTTGTATTTCTTTTTCCAATTCCACAGTAGCATTAGGCCTTCTTGAGAGGCCTGCCAGAGAAGTTTGTTAGTAACACCAACCCCTGAGCCAATCAAAGGACCTGGGTTGAAGGCAGGGATAGTGGATTGTTCCTAGAGAACTCATAAGGGGCATTCTTGGTTTTTAGTTCATATTCCTCATGGATTATGCCGTGGCTCAAGTCCTAGTCTGCTATAGCTAGGCAAAAAGTTTGCTTCATGGAATTTGATATTGCATGGATAAAATGTATTAGAGGCATTTTAGAATACCTTTTAGGATTGTCGATTTTGTGAACTAATATAATTACAGACAGATAGTTATGTCACATAATACACCGGTAAAAGGACTCGTTGAGATTCCTCAAATTACTGTTCCTTCCTGTGCGCCTGGTACCAATGGATCAGGCCCGTGGTCTGAAAAAAATTAGTGATAGAGACAAAGAGGATTCAAGAATACAGACCGAGCTATCATGACCCTTCACATCGCCAGCATTTTCCAGCTGCGCCAAGATCCTTTTGGCTAGAACCTTTCCGAGCTCGACACCCATTTGATCTAATCCAAGGAATGAGAATAAACGTTGCGTCAACAGGTGTCAAATGGGCTCACCAAAGGAATTAATACCCCAGACAATACCTTGAACAAAGATCTTGTGTTCGTATAGAGAAATGAGTGCACCGAGGGTAGCAGGATCAAGAAGATCAAACATCAAACTCGAGCTTGGTCGGTTACCCTCGAACACCTTGCTCTTCACAAGAACCTCGCTTACATTCGGTCCGAGTTCCTTTCTTACCTCCTCCTCAGTTTTGCCAAACGCCAATGCCTCGGACTGTGCAAAAAAATTGGATAGGAGGATGCGGTGATGTCTGCTATTGGCAATAGGATTGTGGGTGTTAGCAGGCGCAATGAAATCTGCAGGAATTATTTTTGTGCCTTGGTGGATGAGTTGGTAGAAGGAATGTTGTCCGTTTGTCCCTGAGGCACCCCAGATAATCGGCTGTGAGCGTGCTTTCAGACTAGATAAGGAAGGCTGAGTGAGGATTGCTTACGCCAGTCTGATAATTCACACGTTCACCACTCTTCGTGATGAATTTCCCATTGGATTCCATATCACCCTGTAGCCAAGATTATGAAACAGATCAGCCAAAATTCGAAAGCAAATACCTGCTGGAAATAGTCTGCGAACTTATGAAGGTACTGATCGTACGGCAACAAAGCCAAAGTTTGAGCACCTATCAATTGAACGTTAGCGTATGGCTCAAGGAAATGAGTGGACCATGACAGACCATAGAAATCATTGTACCAAATACCTAAAGCTGCCATGATAACAGGTATATTCTTTTCAAGAGGTGCTGTCTTGAAGTGGAGATCCATAGAGTGAGCGCCACGAAGAAGTTTCTCAAAGTTGTCGAACCCGATCACCAAAGCAATTGAGAGACCGATGGCACTCCAAAGACTATAACGACCGCCAACCCAGTCCCAGAACTGGAACATATTGGCTTCATCGATACCGAAAGCTGTCACTGCAGAGGTGTTGGTACTAAGAGCGACGAAGTGTTTGGCCACATGTACTTTGTCCTTGGCGTCCAAAAGGAACCAGTCCCGAGCGGATTCAGCATTGGTAATCGTTTCCTGTGTAGTAAATGTCTTGCTCGCAATAATAAACAAAGTGCGCTCAGGATCACATTCGAGTAGTGTCTCTGCCAAATGAGTTCCGTCAATGTTGGAGACGAAGTGCGCCTTCAAGTCGCGCTTGGCATACGACTTCAGAGCCTCAGTCACCATGACCGGACCCAAGTCGGATCCACCAATGCCGATATTCACTATGGTATTAATAGTCTTTCCGGTGTATCCCTTCCATGTTCCATTGCGTACAGACTCAGAGAATTCCTTCATATGTTGAAGGACTCGGCTGACTTCATCGACGCCTTGCTCATCGATAGTGAAGTCATTGTCAAAATTGCGAAGAGCAACATGAAGGACTGCTCGATCTTCGGAAGTATTGATATGCTCTCCGGCAAACATCTTGTTGCGGGCATCTTCAACACCAGCTTCGCGGATAAGAGAAAAGAGGGTTTTCAGAATGGGTTCGGTAACAAGATGTTTAGAGTAGTCGAGCAAGATTTGAACTTCTGGACCGCTCGTGGAGGTATATGTGGCAGAAAACTTGTTGAAACGTTCTGGATCAGCCGCAAAGAGATCACGAAGAACAATATTGTCATGCTCCTGATCATATATCTCCTGCAGCTTCTTCCAAGACAAATAATCTATTGTCAAGATGAGATATATAATTTGTGTACTTCACTTAACTTACGGTTGGCGAGCGATCCTGGCATGGCTGGTAGATAGTGAAAGAACGAGGTGCCCAGAGACGAGCATATATGTCATCGGCTAATCGTGATCGTGAGAGAATGATAAATCTCTGCCGACCAGTTACTCGTGGTTGTATACGCGGGGTTCATGGCAATAAGGTACACCGAATATGATAATGCAGCTGAAAATACTCTTCATATCTGTTGACATGACTACTCGAATTTCCTCCTCAAGTGTGCTGATAGGATTCTCTGAAAACACCCGGACATAACTTGCTTGAGCGGGATACTAAATAAAGCTCAGCATATTTTGAGACAAGCATTTCAATCAATAATTAGCCAAGTATCGGATGGAAATAGAGAAGGGTTGAGTTCATCTCGATACATTCCAAATTAGAGGCCAATTAAAGGAAGGCCGACGTGAACGTGCAAGGCACATTGATAAATTTATGGAAAAGATTTCAAGAAGCTATGATTCAGGTAGGTAATGCATTTATATAAATAGGAGATTTACTCCAAAATTTACATCATTAAACAGGATGTCTCAGCTCGGTACCATCAATATAAATTCTAGACAAAAGAGTAGACATGTTAATATTTTTTGTTTAAAAATTTTTGTGGCAATCTTTTGGAGGTGAGAGGAAGGAAAGTGTCACATATCGATCAAAGTCATCACCTATCATGTGGCTCCTCGTGGCCAGGGTGATGAGTTGTCGAGATGTAAAGCAAGGAGGGCACTTATCTGTGAGAATTCATATTTCGGGACTTAATAGAATAGCGTACGTTCCTGCTAGTACCGTAGTATATATTCTAGAAAGAGATTGGTTTTTCAACAATAAAAAAGGAGACGATTATTGCTGCAAAAGTCAAGGCCATGGAAAGGACCTGAGTCCTATGAATGGCAGTTCCGTAAGCGCTAAGTACATTTTCTCGGGTCTCCATGTCCAACTGAACGAGGTATGCAAGCGATTTTCTGATTCGCATTGTGATCTATTTGATAAAACCATTGAAGAAGCATCCAAAATGAGATTTTCAATCTTACTTCGTCCGCATCCTTGCCCTGGATGGTTTGTCGAAGTGTGGAACAGAGAGTAGATTGAAGAAGCGTGTTGCCTAATGAGAGGCCAATTACGGAGCCAATAGAACGGAAAAAGTATGATACTGTTTCGCGGCGTTCAGAAACTTCCAAAACCAGTGGGAAGATCGCACCTCCTGTCGCGACGGCCTGATCGGACTTATTCACATTCGCCATCAATGAAACTACAGAAGTCGTGATACCACCACCATAACCCATTGCAGTCACAGCCAAACCTATAAACTCGTTAATCTGCAACTAACAACTCGGATCGGAAATCTACCAGCTATTATCTCACCCATAGACTTAGGCATATGCAAGAGCCCTGTTCCCCCTGCCACGGTCACAGTCCCAGAAAGCATGACAATATATGAGCAGATAGATAGGTAATAATACCTTCCAGTGCTTTGTATTACAGCACCGCAGATCAGACTGCTCGTCAAGTCAGCAGCAATGACGATAACTAGCCAAGCTCCTGTAACTGACGCGGATTTTCCCAGCACTGCTTGGAAATAAAGCGAGATATGAAATAGCTGGCCGAAGCTCGCCGCGACAGTGAGAAAGTTAACGAGATAAGATGCGATGAGGCATCTACTAAAGACAATACGCGGAGGTGCGAAAGGCTCAGCGGCGACGAAACTCTCTATGAACCCGAAGATGATGGAAAGAAGAGCAAAAGAAAACAGTGCAGAGACCGTTGACACATGCGACCAACCCAAGGTTGCTCCCTTGTCCATGCCATATAATAGACAAAAGACCGCACAAACCAGTGTCATGGCACCGAAAAAGTCTACTCTGCGCACTTTCGCTTTAAAGAACTCTACTGGGTTTGGCGGTATTTCATTAGTGGGATCTGCCAAAGTCTCGTTCGTGTATGGGATCACTGGCATGTGAAGGAAAAAGTAGACCGAGATACCAGATGCGACTGCCAGGGGAAGCTGAATAAAGAAGCCCCAACGCCAGCCAATCACATCCGCAAGGAAACCACCCAGTGAGGCACCTGCAGTATTTCCACAGGACCAGACAATATTCATAAAACCTGAAGCAACTGGCATGAGACGAAAACAGACACACCAGTGATCATTGGACCTGCCTTGCCATGTGCCTCGAGATCGAAGGGGGACAAGGTCAGAGATTATGATGCTAGCAAGCCTGTTGGACGATGTCAGTGCTCTTGACACAAATGAGAAGGTTACAGACGTTGCCATTCCACCTCCGCCAATCCCTGCCAGTGCGCGACATGCGATTAACATGTATATATTCTGGGCCGACCCACACATCACGCAACCACATGCGAAAGTTATGTAGGCAAATAGGATACAATTCTTTCTTCCGAATATGTCGCTAAGTTTACCATAAAGAGGTCTGTATGCCGAGACTCAGATCATGGATCTTAGGATTGAAAGAACATACTGGAAGCTCGAGACAGTCAGTAAATATGCAGTAGCAATCCAACTTGTTTTTTCAAGTGCATCAAAATAGGAACCAATTGCACCAAAAGCTGAAAATCGATGATGAAAGGATTTAACGGCACAAGTGGCTACCTACAGGAAATCACAATGGTGTTATCCATTGCCGAAAGGAAAACACCAACAAGAATTGGAGCTACCTGTATAAGAAAAGAAGTGTTAGTAGCGGTACCCAGGTTTTAGCCAACGTACACAGAAAAATTGTGAACTCAATTTTGCTGGTTTACCATCTTCAGTTTGTGCATCAGAAGCCCCTACTTCCTCAGCATTGACTCTGTCTGTCTTTTCTGTCAGTTCGGCTTGAGACGTGTTCTTAACGACCTTGATTTGTGACCATGAAGACGGCATAAAGGAAGGGGCCATCTGAATTTTGAAGTATTATTATACCGTAAGAGGCAAGGGACGAAGGAGAAACTAGCCCATCGGGTAGAATTTGTTGAAGCTTTAAACTCCTTCAGCTCTGAATTCGGCTGAAAAATGTATAATTGTGGTTGAGGGATCATCTTAGCTCCACAATCTTGTACCTCCACTTTGATCAAATGTGAGCCAAGAAAGTTATAATCGAATGATCGCCGGTCGCTTGTTTCAGGACTTGTGAGTGGACCCTCACATTGGATTGTATTGGTCATCGATGACGTGCGGAACAGATCCACAGAATTCCTTAGTAAAATTTCAGTGGCCGGAACATACTCTGTCGCTTGACGAGGCTCCCTGTTCGCAATCCCTTCATTGATACAGGGGTCTGGATCGATATGAGTTCCATGCAGAATTATATTGATGCAAGGCGACATGCCTTCTCCAACAAAAATTTACTCACTTGGAAACCGAGCGCCAGTGAATCGAGGGGACAACTTACGGTCACAGTGGAGTATTCGTACGACCCTAAGTATCGAGGCTCTCACTCCACAGCTGCACAATACAGATGCTGACTTTGGCTCTTTAATGAATTTGGTATTTGTATATCCGTTGTCTTGGATTCTGGCCAGGTTATTCTTGGCCATTAGCCCAATGTGCAGGTATCAGGTTGTCTTTGATGGAACATAAAATGGAAATAATCTACTCACAAATTTTGGGTCGGCGTTATTCGATCAACACGTAATCAGGCGCTGGCAACGCACCTTGAGAAATGGCCTGAGTAACGGAGTGATTGCTGAATTTCTGCTGAGAAAAGATGGGGAGGGAGTAGATGCCCACGTAGGGGTTATCGGCCAACGGTAAACCTGCTGATGGGGTTCGTAGGATCACCAAAACATAGTCATTGAATGAGGTCTCGAATTACATACAGGCGTGCATTTATAACACGAGAACCGTCCCTTCAAGCAGTGTACGTCGAGTCCTCAACCCAACCACCAGTCTTCTCTAAGGCCTCTTCACTAGTATACAACATCTCTTCAGCAGCACCCCACGACTCATCTTTTAATTTCACAACCTTGGCCAAGTATTCACGAGACTTTCCGAGATCCGAATCGAGTTTGGAAAGGAGCGCAGCTTGATTCTGTACAGAACGAAGGAGGTTGTCGACTTGAGATCGGGTGAATGTTGGAGGTGGATCTGAGAATATCACCGTGCCATCGGCGGAGATACGGGCTGAGATTTCGTTGGATTCAATCTGTTTTCATAAGCCAAGGAGTGGCAACGAGTGTTTACGTAGAAAAGTACGAACCATATTGAGTAACATTTCGCGAACTTGATCGTCTGACTGTAGTTTTACCTGACGCGCGATGTCAGTCAGATTCAGTGTGACGTAGGTGCCAACAAGCTTTTTGAGTGCCCATCGTGGTGCACGCTCGATTGCTTGATTGATTAACCCAAGGTTTTTCTCCTACATATCCAGTCAGTACTATTACCGGTAAGATGAGAAGTGTCAGGGCATACTGTGGCAAATAGTGTCCTCTCCTTCCTCGCTATCTCTTTGAGTGCATCGATGTTGTGCGGATACGCATTGACGAACGCGTTATATGGAGTGCTTCTTACCAATCGGGTCAGACTTGGCAGAGCATATCTTGGTAACACCTCCGTCTTGCCTCGCGAGATCAATTGCACCAAACGCATCTTCTTCAAAGCTTCTAGCTGGATCGCACTTGGCACCGTGCCAGGTGCAGTAACACATATCTCAAACAATTCCTCTGCTTTTGACCACATCTTCAATGCCGCTAGAGTGACACCACCAAGGTAATGGAAGACGAGATTGTCGACATATGTCATATCGGTGGTGTCCAAATTGGTGATAGGGTGTTGGAGAATGGTGAGTGCATCTGTGAATCGACGATGAGAGACACAGAGCTATCCAAGATATATGTCAATGGAATAACCACAGATGCTTGAGGGAATGAGACACACCAAAAGAAATACAGGGTGAAGGGCAGTGAGGTACGATGGATCAGGAGAGAATCGCCGAATGAGCGCACGAAGTGGTATTATGGATGCTATTTTCTGTAGGCGAGCATACTGAGAGATTAGATACTGAGTAAGATACAGAGACGGACGTTGTTATAATGTAAGGCCAAACGCTGCAACGACTTGCCAAAAGCAATCACTTTGACTTTTCAAAATACAAATATTTGAGGCGCAGAATTGAGAAACATACAGCGTTCAGGGGCGCAACGTGCTTGGTTTAGATCAAAATTATGGCAAAAATTGTCTACTACCTGCCATGGAGGTGGCACAGCCCCAGGAACAATCATCCTGGCAGACCTGAAGGCCAGCACTGTTTCAATCACAGAGCTTCAGTCTTTCGAAATATTATCCTCACAAGATATACAAAACTCCAAGAGTATTGACTTTAACATCCAAGATTCCAAGAGGGTCTTGACCTGAGGAAAGTGTACTCGCGAGGATAATTTCTCGTGTATCGTTTGGTATACCTCGAAGATACTTATTCAGTTCCAGAGGGTTGTCAGAAGAAGTAATTTGTGTGATAAGTGTATCGAGGTCCAAGTGGTCCATGTTATTAGATCTCTATTGCGGAAGAGGAAAAGCAACGTGATGGACAGTCACGTGGTCCCTAAATCAAAGTTTCTTGCATGCTATTGGCTGCGACAGATTTCTCTTGAAAACCTCTACCGCTAACTAGCTAAAAGGATCTTGGCGCAACTGGAAAATGCTGGCGATGTGAAGGGTCATGATAGCTCAGTCTGTATTCTTGAATCTTCTTCTGTCTCTATCATTAACTTCTATCCAGACCACGGGTCCGATCCATTGGTACCAGGCGCACAGGAAGGAACAGTGATTTGAGGAATCTCAATAAGTCCTTTTAACGGTGTATTATGTGACGTAACTATCTGTCTGTAATTATATTAGTTCACAAAATCAATAATTCTCCTAGAAGGTATTCTAAAATGCCTCTAATACATTTTATCCATGCAATATCAAATTCCATGAAGCAAATTTTTTGCCTAACTACAGCAGACTAACTAGGACTTGAGCCATGGCCCAATCCATGTGGAGTATGAACTAAGAACCAAGAACACCCCTCATGAATTCTTGAGGAACAATCCACTATCCTTGTGGCCCAAGCCAGGTCCTTTGATTGGCTAAAGGCACATTGGTGTTACTAACAACTTCTCTGGCAGGCCTCCCAAGAAGGCCTAATGCTGGAATTGGAAAAGAAATAAGCCCTAACAAGACTGAAAATTCTAATCTAATTAAAACAGAAAATGCTGTTCCAATCATAAATTCATCTAATTTAGTATGTAAATTATAACTAAAAAATAATAGTTTTTTCAGCAAATTGCATTTCCATAGTCAATGTGGAACAAAAACACATTGCCTCTCTAACTTGTGCTGCTACCTTCAATGGTAGTGCCCAAGGTGTCATAAACTGCCTTTTCTGCACTAAGTCCATTTCTATTTTTCTTTTCTTTTAAAATATCTTTTTCTATTTATAGCATGGGAAACTCATGTCACACCATGTGACAGAAAGAGTGACAAAGTCACATCAAAGGTCATGTCACACATGATTTGGTTGGGAGT
>Ga0153986_1000558_pt1 | contig 11173 bp, 18 predicted proteins | sample TSGA070MetaG_FD_104724 | JGI IMG/M metagenome (GOLD analysis project Ga0153986, IMG submission 104724) | Attine ant fungus gardens microbial communities from Georgia, USA - TSGA070 MetaG | ecosystem: Host-associated > Fungi > Mycelium > Unclassified | place: USA: Georgia, Alexander Wildlife... | reverse complement strand
GAAGACGTATTTTGAACAGAATTTGTCATTCTCTGTCTTATCCTCACTCCGAAGGGCCGGGAGTTGGTGTCTATCAAACGAGGAAACATTCCGTGTATACCCACGTGGTAAGCGACTATCTATTACCTATCAAGCAAGAATACAGGATGTTCGTGAGTACGTGTATAGCATCAATATACCTTACCTCAGCAGTTACCAACGTACTGAGGGAGGGAGAATGCATAGCCACACTATATACATGTTCAGAACGTGTACGTATGCCTAACGAGGAACGGAAAAACTCTCTTTGTATGCATTCTGTGGAGTTCACCATTATCATCAAGTGGATTAAATTCTTTCGCTAGTGTTTCCATGGCATTCACTGGAATATGTGCTTTGCTTGGAACATCTTGATTCTGTGACGGTGCATTCCTTTCTTCTCTCGGCAATTCCTGCATGTGGCTCTGTCTCAGAGAAGACGCATGTAGCAATGTGGAACAGACCCTTTTTATGTTCATCGAAAAGCGGGTAATCTGGTGGTGTCGACATTCCATCTCACTATCTATATATCTTTGAGATTGAGGAATCTGCCTTTTGCTTGTCCCTCCCCCAACCTTGTTTTGAATCTAATGTAGCAAGAAAAATCGGCAAGAGAATTCGACAACTTCTCTTGTCTCTCATTCTGTTGCCACCAACCTAGTGGGTCCCCTTTTTTTTATCTTAGTAGAAGACCCACAGTGATTTGGGCCACCGTGTTGGGAATTCTAGGAATTCTAACATAGATAGTGTATCTAGGTAGTGACTTGTGGTCCACCTGGACATTGTATGGGAAAGAGGTGCTTAAGCAAACCCAAGGAGCATTCAGAGAAGGCAAGATGAATGAAATAAAAAATCATTAGGGAGGGCTTGGGAACGTTCACTGTTGGTGATAAATTCTTCTGAATAATTCGTAGCAGAATTGTACATATTGTAGGCTAGAACTGCCATTGGCTCTCATTCTAAAAAAGCCTTCTTGAAATCTTGTCTTGGATATCGACGTTATCACCCTGAAGTTAATAACATGTTCTAGCGATAAGCGAAAAGTTGGATGGCTTCATCTTTGACAGGTTCTGCCTATCCATGGTCCAGATGATTCAAGAATATTATCCCTTTGCTTGAATACCATCCCAGCATTGATTGAGTCATCGGAACACGGCCCGAACCTTTGGGATCGTGGGAACGATAACTCATATCCGAAGTTTGATAGTTATTTATATTCAGAATAATTCCGCACAATACTCCTCTCCCATCATGGCCCAGCCAAATGTCCACCTTTCAGAATCATTCACAAATCCACCAAACTATGAATTTCCTCACCATCGCCTTCGTCGTACCCTCCGCGACCCTAAGAAAACACCAATCGTCCTCGTTGCATGTGGCTCATTTAGCCCAGTCACATATCTTCACCTTCGCATGTTCGAGATGGCAAGAGACTATGTCAGGCAAAATACCGATTTTGAAATTGTTGGCGCCTATCTGAGCCCGGTGAGCGAGGAGTACAAGAAACTCGGACTTCTCTCCGCCCGCCATCGGTGAGTACATCATCATCTCTTGCCGTTTTCCCTGAATAGCGTACTGATACATGTATCTTCTCGTTATCCTCTCATGGTAATCCAACGATGTCGAACTTCGTATCTAGAGTCAACATGTGTACACTTGCGTCCGAAGAATCTAACAATTTGCTGATGGTGGATTCTTGGGAAGCTTTTCAATCATATCAGCGCACGGCAATTGTGCTTGACCACTTCGATCATGAAATAAATACCATCCTTGGAGGAGTCACAACACAAGGGGGCGAACACAGAACTGTTCGTCCCATGCTACTTGCAGGCTCAGATCTTATTGCCACGATGAGTGAGCCGGGGGTGTGGAGCTATTCTGATGTACGTCGGCTCATGGTGAAGATGAATCAAATATTTACATCGATATCAGCTGAATCACATACTGGGTCGATATGGATGCTTGATTGTGGAAAGAGCTGGGACAGGGATTGACCAGGCTGTCGACAGCCTAGCACGCTGGCGTGATAATATTTATCTGATTTCACAGCTGATCCAAAATGACGTTTCCAGCACCAAGGTATGTTCAATGAATGTTCATGAATGAACAGTCTTAGTCGCTCATATCACTATACTTAATCTCAGGTCCGTCTGTTCCTTAGGAGGGGACTTTCTGTGCGATACCTCCTACCAAATGCCGTAGTAGACTACATAGACCAGCTTGGTTTATATCAAGATGAAGGACCAAGCTCCTCCATTACAGATAAGGATAAGGACAAGGACAAGAAAAGGGAGTCAAATGAGAGATTACAGAAATGTTGAACTCAGAACGAGGAATATCCGCTTTGGAAGTTCACATATTGTATTGTATGGTGGATCTTTGTATTCATTCGTTTCCTGTCCCAAACTCATTTTTCTCTGTATTGCGTACAGATCGGATATCCGTTCTCATTATCATGTATCGGCTTCCTATTTTGTATCTGGTATCTCGCGGAATCATCGGTTTCTTCGGCGACTTGTTCCCCCTTAAAGCTTCGCTAGGCTCACTTTCCATTACAGCTTAACGCACATTCTGTGAATCCCCATAAAATCAGCCAGACATCGCTTGTGCCTTGTTGCTTTGACTCTTGATCGAGGTCCTTCCTGCCCGCTGTCATTCACCTTGTTGCAATTTATTAGCCCTGGTGTCTTTCCAAGACTCTAATCACATTCTGCAGTCGGTGTTGGGATTCAGCCCGATGGTAAGATGCTCAGTAACTATCTCGTACGCCCCTGATCATGGATTGAATCTAACGACACTAGCCACCGTCTATAACAAACATCCAGTGCAGGGAAAAAACGAGGCAAGTTTGACGCGGTCCTCAGAGTTTCCAATAACAAATAGCTTACGAAAATTCCAGAGACGGTAACGAAGCAGTGAAAAGTCATGAAGCGCAAACTGCGCACCTTGACCCACTTTAAGAATCGACGCTTCTTGCCTGAAATGGATTTGATCACGCTTCACAGGCTGCAATGAGTATCCTTGAGTAGCGCAATTATGCCTGTCATGTGCTCGAAGAACCATTGAACCTTTTCTCGGTCATTGCCGATGACCCAGGGGTTCAGCATCGCATATCAGGTAAAGTGAGGAATGCGATCCTCAGATGCCCTATCTCACTGATCTACAGTTGCAATTACAAAGGGCTGTTTTGACCTGCTTCTTACCCAACGTTGTGGGCTTACCTCAATATGACTGTGGACCACGTCGGCCAGGTCCATCCGCTACAATTGAATATGGTACCTTCCTTACCTTTCATGAATAAAAAGCTATCCTCACAAGACGAAGTTCTTGATGCTGCCCTGATCTCTTAAAGCTCCGCATCACGCCAGTTTCGTTGATAAAAGGTCTCGGAGACTAGTCACCCCTTGTGTAACCTCCGAGTTAGACTCCTAACCCGGGAGCGTTAAATTTCATCAGCGCCCCTAGGCCCTTCATTCCTGATAGTACGGGGTGTCAAATGTCTGTCGAGAATAACTACGAGAATTTGACGCCTAACGTGGACACTGCTTTACGAGTGAATTCGAAAGCTCGCAACACTGAAGGACAACTTGATGAGGCCCAATGCTCACTTCATCTATTTCAGGGAAATCAACTTATGTGAGTCTTTGCAGGCTACGACTCTATACAACATTTGTGCCTAGGACTAATGAGCTCTTTATCCAATTAATCATGTATTTTGGGCTGTTGCATAGCCGTCGTATTGATTTCAGAATGCTACCGTTGTTGGGATTGTTGTATGCTATTGCACTGATTGATAGGACTAACCTTAGTATTGCACGCACTGCAGGGATGGATCGCGATTTGGTATGTCCTTCCAGTTTTGCCTCGGCGTCATCAAAAGAATTGCTCAAGCGTTTTGCATAGGAGCTTAGCAGGGGATCCCGATACAGCATCGTATCCTTTGTCTATTTCATTCCTTACACCATCCTGTAGGTGCCATCCAATCATCCCTGATCCTCGGCATCAATCTACATTGAGTGCCTAACAGGATAAAGTGAAATGCTAATATGTCATCATGATCATCAGCCAATTTCCCAGTACTGCCATCCTTCGTAAACTCGGGGTCAGTAATTGGTTGACATTCTGCGTTGTTTCGTGGGGGGCCGTTCAATTAGCTATGGGTTTCGTGCAGTCTTGGAAGTATCTCGCCCTCTGTAGGATGTTGCTCGGAGCTTTTGAGGTACTAGACACCCTCTTTCGCCCTCTAATGTCAATTACTGAGGGCGAACGCTAGGCCGGCTTCTTTCCCGCTTTGGTATTTGTTATTACGACTTGGTGAGACCGTCTCCATTGTGTTGGGCAATTCTGATGGACGTTTCAATGTTGTCATTGAATTACAGGTATACTCGACATGAAGTACAAAAGCGGTAAGACACATCGTGTCCTCTGAAATTTATTTCCTGAGGTTTTCGTGTTTTGTGCCCTGCTTTGGATTACGAAGGCTCGGCGCATTCTATCTTATATCCATCTTGACAGGCGGTTTTAGCCCCTTTTTCGCGTATGTCTTGACTCTCCTTGGCGAGAAACGGGACATTCCAGTTTGGGCCTGGATCTTTGTACGCTCCAAATCAACTGAAGCTGCCCTTAAATTCTTATTTCCTGTTGGTTAGATCATCGAAGGGGCGATTACCATTGTATTTGGCGTTGTATCTTGGTTCTTCATACCTGACTTTCCGGATCAGAACACCTTCCTGACCAAGGAGGAGACGAATTTTGTGCTTGAGCGTGTAGAGCGAGATCGTGGTGACTCCATTCCTGACGAGCTAACTTTAAGGAAGACCATCCTGCATCTTTGTGACTGGAAAATGTGGGCGTTCGGTAAGTCTTATTTCATGGACTTCTGGGATACAAAAAACCTAATAATTGCCACAGGCCTGATGTATTTCTGCGCAACAGTTCCAGCGTATGCCATTGGGTAGGTGTAGTAGATACTATCCCACTTGGCATTGATGCACTATCCGTCAGATTTTTCATCACAATCATACTTCGTTCCATGGGATGGTCGGTTCAGCAGTCCTTACTATTGGTACGGTTTTTATGGAGCTTAGAATATGTTATCATGAATCTGATTTCCATGCTGGATCCAGAGCGCACCCCCATATGTCTCTGCAGTGTGTCATTCTTTGGGTCTTGTGTCCTTTACCTTATTGATAGTCGGATGGCATCCAGGCTATAAGCATCATGTTCTTCTCATGGTTGTCCGATAAGTATAAACAGCGAGCAGTCTTTATTGCTCTTCAGACCGGCCTTACCTTATTTGGGTTGTTTCTGATGGGTTTTGTGTACTCGGCGTCATTGAGGTACCTTGGTATGCCATGTTTTATTACCCTGATATCGGGGAGTCTAGGAGAGTGGCTCATCTTCATAAGGTATATTCATGGCCAATGCCGGATCTGCCGGTTGTATTCCTGGTATACTTGCATATGTGAGTGTTACTTTGATAATACCTCGGAAGACGTCGTCTTACCGGGTAACTCGTTCTCAGTCAGCCAACAATACCATCTCACATTCTAAACGCGCCGTGTCCACTGCAATGATAGTCTCCTTTGGAGGATTGGGTGGTATCTTTGCCACGACAGTCTTCCGGCAGATTGACTTCCCTCGTTACCTCATGGGGATCTATGCCACTATCGCATGTCAGTTGGTTCTTCTAATCCTCCTCTCGGCGTCGACCAAATTCTTCAGACAAGAGAATCAGAAGGTTGTCTCGGAATGTCATGTGGACGAGATGAGAGTTTTGTATACTTTGTGACGAGTTTTATAAATTCTCCTGGTTACGTGGGTCCATTGTAATCTTCAAGCCACGCCATACTGGAAGCGGTCAGATTGTCTCGTGCACCTCCAGATCCTTTAAATTCCGTTTGTATGCTGCATCTTCAGATATTCATGCTATCACATTAGTTGATGCAAATTGTATCGGTGGGTTGATCAAAGAATGATCTGTGCAAAATGTCTCATCCCTAAATACGAACACTATCACACTTTGGCATGAAAGGAAAGGTAATTAAAGAAGCAGGATCCAATGTTCAAGAAGGAAAGACTGCGCTTACTGCACAGCCACAAGAAAAACCTTTCCAAGGTTACGTGGACAGTTTTTTTTGATAACAAAGAAGTTGTAATTGAGCTGTTCATTACTATATAAATGTCCAGTAGTAATATCAGTAATCCACCCAGTATTGAGTTGTTATGAACCAGCAATACAAGACCAGTTCCACTGTATCATTTTGTTTATCATGATATCGTGGAGCTACTAGTCAGTTGTCTATGCTCTGTAACTTGTTCAAACTTCCAATCAAGATGTCATTGATTTTAATAGCACATGTGACCATCCAATGAGTGTGGTTGATGAGATACATTGACAGAATTGACAGATCACTTGAACACTTATCGGATCACTTGTTCGGATCACTGCAATTTATCATTGATAACACATCATCTATTTTACTCCACTGATGATAGTTTGGAATGAAAAAGGAGACCTAAATCTTGATACACTATCAAGCGATCAACCAGATAGTCCTATAAGGTACTCTATGAAGATTTCATGAGACCACGTGAAAAACCCATCTAATACCATACACAGCAAAGCAACCGAAAACCGACTCTATATAACACCATTTTGCGTCTTAGTGCTTAGCTTTCTCGACCTTTTGGTTAGCCATGCGCCAGAAATCAGAGAGACGAGCACCACATCGGAAATCTCTCATGTCCTTCCACTCTCTTCTCCACTTGCCCAGCTCTCCCTCCAGAATCACGATCCGAGGATCGAGCACCTCGAGCCTCGAGACCATCACCCAGATGTTCGACTTCCGTAAAGCTTCGGATGACATCTTGATAGATCCTCCAAAAATGCTGATGACCACCATCTTGAGCTTCTTTCTGGTTGCCAATAGATATGCGACCTCTTCAGTAAAAATGACATCGTTGTCTATGTTCGAGCCCACCCTTCGGGCCAGCTGCAAATGAGTCAAGTTGGGCACACCCCGCAACGAGGCAATAATGGACAGTGGAGATTGCCATCTATCGCTGGGCTCGCAGATCCGAAGATGAGTAAGAGAATTGGAAAAATAGGCCGGTAGAAGGTCCTCGGACGAGAGTGGTTCGGAACCGATTGGGCTATCAAAAGATCGTATCGTCAAATCTGATGGACCATCAAAACATGGCAAGAGTATGGAGGGAGAAATTTTGATTTGACAAGAAGATGCGATCGCGACTTGGTATAAGGATGGGCAACGTGCAATTATATGCCCAAGCTGCTGTCCTGTGCTGGAGGTGAAGTGTTCTGGTTTCACAGTTACAACCAGACTCTTGACGTGAGCTAAGAGATGCAAAGAGCGCTTGCATGAAGCTGTGCGATGGAATAAGGTGATAGTGTGAAGGGTATCGAGGACAACGGTTCTGTAGACGATCATGTTAACGAAATGTCGGATGAGCTGGGATGTTAGGGCAAGGTCTTGGGGACGGTTGTTTGACAGAGCAAGCTCTAGAATGAGGATGATAATCTCCGCGGGCAAGTTATCCAACAACGCAGAGGACCACTTCCCGAGCAGAGGTGATGTTAGGGTGTGTCTCCTTGTCCTAAGGAATGAGACGCATGTTGTTGAGACTTGCATATAGGTGGTCATGGTATTCACAATCAGATGCAGCTGGAAATCGAACTTGTATGGCTGGGTAAAGGAGAATGGAGAGACAGATGACTGGAGACTGGGCGATATATAAAGGTAGAATGTTTCAGAGACAGAAATGTTACCATTGCAAGTACCGATTTCAATGGAGATGGATCACGCATATCTGGTCAAATATGCTGTAGTATTCTCCTATCTCTGCGGGTGAACAGCCTTCGCGAAAAATACCTGAACTAAGAAATTTTTGGAGTCCATCACCTACTAAGGTAGGTGCGGAATAGAAACGGGAACCGAGGTCCAAAAAACGGGAATCGGCTGAGATCATTTTGCATAGAATCAGAAGCCTCCAAGTACATTATATCTGTAATACCATTAGCATTCTACCAATACATACGCACATGAAAAGTCGAGTCTCCGTATTAGGGGCAGTGAGATTGAACCACATATATTCGCTTCCCTTTCACCCAGGTACTCAAAACGCGTCCTTGCTTACTGAGAACCACAAAGTCCGCATCGGCACCTGGGCGAAGTGTCCCTTTCTTCTTTTCGATACCCAAGCACCTGCATAAGCATATATTAATAGATGTCCAGATACACACAATAAGGTCCTACTTGGCAGGATTATACGTGGCACACTTGATAGCTTCGCCGAGGGAGCACCCAGTGAATCGTGAGAAATTACGAATACATTGATCCAAAGTTACAACACTGTTGGATAGCGGACATGAGTATTTTGAAGAAAAGTCTTATTTGATGCATACCTTCCTGCCAAAGTATTTGTTCCCTCCAGATATAGTTTGTCTCCTTCTTTCACATAGCGTTGTCCATCACGCCATTCATAGATACCATCTTTCAGATTAGGATCCAAAATTTTCATGGCTAATAACTCCAATGAAATCAAGGTATTGCATTAGCAGAGAAGATTACCTACCATCAGTAATGAGGAGACATCCCTCAGGATGTGCCGAGTAAGCAAGCTATTGATACGAAATAAATCAGATACAGACAACGATTTCATGTTAGATAACACACTCGAACTGAGTTGGGATGGCAATGAATCCCATCTACGATGATGCCAAAGTAAGGCCGTTCAAATTCCATGTCAGCAATTTGGCCTTTATCAAGGTGCAAGCTCCTCCTGTTTTTGTTGCTGGTCGCACTGGCTGGTGATGAAGTGCCACTCTGTATTACAGGTATCGATGGAAAGCCCATGGTGTCCATGATCAAAGGAGGCTCTTCGGTCATTCCGGCTGTTGAGTTGAAGGCTGGAGAAAAATTCCCAGATTCTGGTACGGGCGAAACGTGAGGAGATGCACCAAGAAGACCGATGATAGAGGGATCCCTGTGGTGAAGCTGAGGCATAGCGTTGAATAAATGAGTGATGAGTTTTGCACCGCTGCGGACTGCGTTGGTTGCAATTTGGGTAGTAGCTATACTGGAGCCGCATGTGAGAAGAATGCCTGGGCCGCGACCAATGAGCTCACCTATGACCGATGGAAACCGTAATTCCGCGCGGCTTTAGGTTCTCAATAGCATTCATCACACCTGGTATTTCAGGGGCAGTAGTGATGATCCTAGCAGCTGCGGCTTGCTCGTTGCCCATGATCCAATCTTCCTGATGAGTGAGATTGTCGACGCCATAAACTTCTTCAAACGTCTTGATGCCGTCCTCTGCAGCCAAAAGATATGAATCAGCATGGGCACCTCGTTTCGAGTACTCTATAAAGGGACCCTCGGCATGCCAACCGAGGAAGGCAGCTGATTTATCAGTTTGGAATGGCTGCAGAAGGCTCAAAATCTTCGGGTACAAAGACTTTTCTTGAGTCTTGTAGAAGGAAGTATAAACTTGAGGGCCGACTGCGACTTTGGAGGACTCACGATCACAGTTGGGACCAGACTAGGCCATCACTGAATCAGGCACAATATATGTATCTGGGGAGTGTCGACTTACGAAGTTACTCCTGTCTCAATTATCTTCTCAGCCACCATGATCAATCCCCGCTTGTATGTCTCTTCATCGCCGTCAAAAACAGAGAAATCGAACCCGTAACCACCGTTGAGTTGAAGGTCCAAGAAGCCAGGGCTGTAAAAAGCACTCCACTGTCAGAGGATGATTGCCATGATTAAGCATCACCGACCTCAGAATGTTGCCGTCGAGATCGACGATTCTTTCTGGTCTAAGTTGACGCAAATAAAATGTTTCCTAGCAAGTGTGGGTGAGCTAGCGGTAGAACAGCATTTTGGTCAATTACCTGAGCATCGAGAATGACACCCCGGGTTTCGTCAATCCACAAGTCTTTCTCAATCAAACTACCATCCTCTTGAGGTAGCAAGCAATTTGTGAAGCAGATGAGGCTGTTGGAAGGGGTCATGGAGAGATATTATGGATAAGGAGTAGATAGATTTTCATTCTACTTGAGTCATTCGTTGGTCACGGTTCTGACAGATACCACATGGATCATGACGAAGTGTGCTCACTGTGAGAGCACTTCAGTTTCCCTGACAAGTTCTGCTTTGCAGGTTGCAGTCAGCAAGGCATGCACGTTCTATTGTAAAATCTCTTTCTACTGGGTGCCTGTAAAGCCGCAGTTGTCCTATTTGCTAAGTTTTGGCACATGCTCTAGGTCCTAGACCTGATCAGACTATTTGGGGAACGCAGGGCCATATGCAACTAATAGAAGGCAAGAGCTGAATCCAACTAACGTTCTCTTTCTGGCCTCTCCATTTAGAATTAGAGAGCGCAAAGGCTCGCCGATTAGACACGGATGACACTTGAGGCATCAAGGTCTCACTAGTTCTTACCCTGGTACTTCTAGACTGATTGTCTATCCAGGGTTCAATTTAAAGCCAGCATCCAGTCTATGCCAAAACTTTGCTCGTGATTCTTGATGTTCGATATGGACTTCCATTGTTTTCGTTTTTGTTCATCCGATTCCTGATTGCAGCAACAGCATCAGGAGGGGGAACCTGACGAAAAAAGTTATACTGCACACCGTTCCAGGGTTGGGCACGTAACCTGGGTCCCTTGTAGCTGGCAGGGAGGAATATTCCAAGGAGATATTCTTCGTTCATGATCTCTAATTTGCCTTTGGGCAAGTGTTTAAATGTAGAAAACTTCACACAAGTCTCCGACGTTTTCGCTCGACCAGTCGCTCCCTATGCTCGCTCCATTGGAGATTTCCTGGAATGACCAGTTTCTGGCCAAGCAAACGACAACAGAAGAAAGAATTTGCAGTTAGATTGCAGCGAGACGCCACTGCTAACTTTCATCCACAATTGCGTGGCCTTGCGGATGTTTGTGTGCAGCAAAGTCACAATCTTCAAGCTTCTGCTGCACTGACAGGTATTGGGGCCTAACTTGCCACGAGTTACAGTACGTCTGATCAAAGCCCGCAGGAAGCTCACCATCGGGGTGATCGCACTTCCTACTATACTTCCATCTTTCTGGCGCACGTTTGCATGATTAGCAACTCACGGGTACATTTTCGAGG
>Ga0153986_1000556_pt1 | contig 11195 bp, 11 predicted proteins | sample TSGA070MetaG_FD_104724 | JGI IMG/M metagenome (GOLD analysis project Ga0153986, IMG submission 104724) | Attine ant fungus gardens microbial communities from Georgia, USA - TSGA070 MetaG | ecosystem: Host-associated > Fungi > Mycelium > Unclassified | place: USA: Georgia, Alexander Wildlife... | reverse complement strand
TGTGGAGCAACGAATCGCTCTCGATGGTCAATGATTTTATACGACGCGCGCACCTATCCTTGTATCGATAGAATTGATCAGCATCTCGTCTTTGCAGACAAACAAGATCCATACCCTTCCATCCGAGGCATCAAGCAATTTTACGGGACTTTCTCGCACTGATGCTAGAAAGCAAAATGACGAGGGGTCACTGGGCGAGGCAGTCGGAAACCAGGTGAAATCAAGTATAGGGGCTGATTGCTGCAAAATCAAGTTTGGTCGTGCTGGTACGCTAGGACGGTGAGACTATAGAAGAGGAGGTTCAAGGGGCTAACTTGGCGTGACCGAGGTTGGGCTGAATCCGTGTCATTTTTCAGGATAACAGTGAAGAAGTAAGACATACGAGATGAAAAAAGATTCTAGTGTTCTGTTTTCGCAATGAGCCATAAACATAGAACCGTCCGGACACCTTGAAACCTTGTAAATTCACGCATCTAGTCATTGGCAAGGTATCCATACCAGCGCACATTTCGAGCAAAGTTTTCATTGCCCCTATCATCATCGATTGTAAAAATGTATTTGAGCTCAGGCTTTGTAGATAGATCGTATGTTGGTGGTTGCCATAAGTAGGCCGAAGATTTAGCAGTCATTATAAAAAGTACTAGTTGGATGCGTACAATTACCGATTACGAAATTTCAATTATATTATTGTGATCGCGGACTGCTCCGTAAAGCAAGATAGGGAAAATCAGACATGATAGGAAGTATCAGCGAGAAAAAGACATGGTTAGCCAGGGTCCAACAATGCCAATCGGAATCCTGCTTAATTATGCCCTTAGCATAGTAGTCGCAGCGCCGTTGTCTAGGGTGATCAACACACCACTCTCGAGCTTCTCCTGAAGACTGTTCCTCTTGCTCATCCAGCGACCACTTTCTTCGACCTCCTCTGCCTCTCTTTTGATCAGAAATATCCAGTCAAAGCAGGTTGAACAGTCTATAGTCTTATGACTTTCGCATTGGAACGATTCTGTTGTGTGGAGTGCTGCGAATGCCCCAAGAGCGTATGCGTTGAGTGGTTGTCGTTCCTTGCGTGGAATACCAATATTGTTGAGAGTCAAAGTGAGTGTGCGGAGGTAAATTATGACAGCCCGAAACTTGGAACTCACCTCGACCTCGGTCTCCAAAAACTCGGACACATCGCCCAGCTCTTCCTCGATCATGACATTATTGCTCATCCGATGATCGCAGCAGCATGTCTGGCATAATTCATCGCCATGCCGTGCGCAGAACTTGAACTGGTTCACGACAATGTCACGTTCCGAGGTGATTTTGCCTATCGACATGTAGATTGTGCAGCGTCTGTGTATAAAATAGCAGGATAAATTGACAAAAAAGATTGGATAGGGCAGGTAGCAAAAGCAAGTCAAACTGAGTCTGTGGCTGAGTCTGTGACAGTGGCCGATTCGCCGCCATAAATATAGCTGTCACAAATGCTATGTCCGGATCATTGTAGTTCCCGACACGTTTGCCAACTGAATGCGGGCCTGTACAACTGCTTTTTGAACAACTTCAGAAAGCTCTCAGTTACAAAGTAAATCATGAATGAACGGCAGCGTAAGACGCTCCGTCCGGGTACATGGTACATGAAATAAAACCTCAGCTAATCAAAACTTCTGGAACTGGCGTGTGCGAGATCCTTCTGATCCATGTTGTCCATAGCGCTAACGTCAGTATCGGTCTCCGATGTTAGCATAGCAAGAGTTGTACTGGACCAAGCGTTTCCTTGAAGTACACGCAAGATAATCAGCAGTGGCGCGATAGACTGTAGAAAGGGTCAATAAAGCATGGCGACGTCTGTCTATGAGATATTGTACCTGAGTCTGACCCAGCACGGGCAAAGCAAGGTTCTGAATAGGACTGTTGACACCGTAGCTCACAACTTGAATAATACCGTTGATTGAGTAGAGAGAAGCGGACTCGATGAGCATAGCGGATACCGAAATATACTCGGATCCACTTCCTGCTCTGGCATTGTGCAGTTGGCGCCGCATGTATGACAGTCGAATAACAATGCAAGCCGTGATGACGACAGTCAACGCGATTGAGATAGACCAATAGGGAATACTAAGGTCGATGCTGATCGTTGACCAAAGCGTCGTACCAGGGACACAGAGCATGATGATGAGCAGCAATGACAGTGCTGATTAACAAGAATCCTCATTAATGACTATAGATCTAGAAATTCTGATCACGTACTAAACGAAGCAAGGAACATGAGAGTAGGCAAAATTGACCACCACCATCCGAAAGGAGAGAAGAACATCCAGAACCTGTACAACTAGAGAGAGATCCTGGTAAGATGTGAAATATCATAATCAAGAAAACTGTTTTATCACCAAAAATGCATCTTGAAACCAGGTGTTGATGATATAGATCACATTACAAGTCAGGCCAACGGGCCCGCCGCCAGTAGCAAAATATTGACTAGGTCCTCCAGGGAAGTTCCTCATGTTGACGAATGTATCCTCTCCAACCTTGATGTTAGTTCCATTGCCGATGCTTCCCATGGTGAACAGGAGAATAATGTACACCATCCAACAGTAGTCCCGAACGGACTTCTTTTTGTGAATCAGAATGTTCATGCCCCAGATGAATAATGTCAAGTGAATCCCTGGAAGATGTCTTGTTCGTGAGCAATGCTTCGTAGTCAAACAGTCATTAAAATCCTCACCATACGCAATCGCTCCGAGAAAGAGGCCATCGATAATGGTACGCTCGCTGTAGAGGATGAAGGAGGAATCTGCCGGTGCAGAGGGGTTGCTCATGATGATGTGTCGGAGTTGAGAGCAACTCAGGATCCGTGTGGATTTGTATCTCTTACCATCTTTCCAGGCACACTAGTTCCTGATTAAATATATCCTGCTCATGGAGACTTCCAATTACTTGAAGTTATGAGTCGCCATTGACTGTGAAGTTTTGCTTCGGGGTCCCTCAGCCCCTTAGTACCACTGGAACCCGGCAGTCTTGAATAACCTCCTGACGAGCGCAACGACAATTACCAGAATGATTCATTATTACTGATCAGATTCGTGTGAAAGCACTCACAAAAAATAGATTGTCCATATGATGTATTATGAGATGGAGGCATGACTTTCATCTTCCGACAGGAAAGTCTGGGGACCATATAGTATGCAGACGTGAATGTCAAACCATGGGTCTCAGTAATACCTAGTTTGTGGTAGCAACTCAGTATGGTAACAATTGTCAGACTGTCAAAAAGAAAACTCTGAGTTTCTGAAGGCATGAAACTCGGAACATATCTATCTATGCGTCACGAGGAAGACCCCAGCACATTTTATTTCATGATACTGAAAACAAAACCTTAAACACATGCAACTCCTTAGTCATCAAACAAGATGAGAAATGTTATTAATCAGTGCAGTGATGGTCAGTGAAAGTCTGAATTAACTAGTTCATCGTTTGGAATTTGGAATCTGTGGAGACCAAACTATCAGAGTCATGTGATTCAAAGCTAATACGATCAGCGGAGCGTGAATTTTATTTTCCAGATTCTTCAAAACGCCAATGATGATAACAAGTGGTGCAGGGAATGAGCAATGCATCCTGAGTGACTTATCAGCTCGCAGAGCACTGATCTCGCCCGTTCTGCACCATTACCTTGTGATATCCAAAAAAATTTACATGTGTTTTTAATCTTATTCATCTTACTCTCACTCGACTTAATTTTAGCTATTTTACTGTTTCCGGCGATTGTCTTTCTGATTTTTTCCTTTATAGATTTAACTAGGGACGGGCAGTACTTATCTGATGGCGACTCTCATTGTCTTTTTGCTTTGACTAGAACATTGCTCTTCAACTAGGTTGCTGAGTCTGTATGGCTCACTCATCGGCTCGAGATGTGCGAAATTCAAGTACTCCACTCAACTGTGCCCCCTTGTAGTCATTACTAGCCATAGGCAAATTACATCCCAATACATCCCTATGATGCATCGTGACTTTTGAAAGCTGGATCACATTAATTGACCTTTTTTGAATGCAGGACTTCATTGACTGTGATGATAGAGAAAAAGAAAGTAGTGGAATGATTTGACCCCACTCAAAGTTTCCGTAAATTGTAAAGATGGTTATTTCACCCAGCCGCAACAGTTGAAATTAGATATTAAGATATTAATTTTCAAAAGTGCGTCATCTTCCCACGATAACTGAACTACAGCCCCCACGATTACGATGAACTTGACTGACCAGTCTGGGTGTTGTTATCCTAAAAACAACTACAGTCCAGGAGAAAAGTGGATTAAGGACCTTACAAAGCAACGGCTGAACAACTTTCAGGGCGGGCATTTCTCTGACGTTAACCTTTCTTCCGTTCTTTTCACCCATCGCTTAGATGGGCAGAAGTTTGTCGAGTTGAAAGTGTAAGTTTTATTTGTTCGCTATATCTCATATCCTGTCGAGTATTATCCACATGTAGATGGAGTGCCCCAGGACTTTCCAAGCCTTCGTTCCCTGAGGCAATGAAACAAAAATTTAAGATAGCTAAAAAGGTGTGTTCCTTCAGTCGATCGTTGACAATTGAACCACATCCGAAGATTTAGGGCGACAAGTTTGGTCCATCTTGTAAGTGCTTCCCGCTATTGTATAACATCTATATTCATCTTTACAGGGGTAGGTTATGTGTTTGCTATAGCCCTGCTCTTCTCTTATCCTGTCGTAGTCAAATCACTGGTGGAAAGTTTCAGTTACCATACCAGAGTACTTGAAGCAATACGAACGAATACAATGTGAAGCTAGATCATACTCTCCCTGAACATCGCTTACTTTTCTCGTCGCCAGTTGAATTCGACCCTGGATGTGAGGCAATGATTTTCACGGTTGATGGCATCCCTTTGCAAGGTTTGTTGTGACATCCTCCCTGGACATATACTAACATCAACTTTAGGCATAACTGGTGGCTTCGGAGGTGACCGTCGTGTGGAATATATCATCCCACACAAAGCAAAGGAAGAGGGTCATCATGAATTCGTCATTGAGTCCAGTTGCAACGGGATGTTTGGTGTCCCGTGGAACGGAGACACAATCCAACCTCCTGATGTATATCTTACACCAACCACACATTCAAGTTCAAGAACTGAATTTTAATCAGATGAATCGCTATTTCACTCTTGCATCGGCAGATCTGGTGGTCCCCAACCAGGAGGCATGGAACCTTCTATGGGACTTTGAAGCGCTTCGACAGCTTGTAGACACGTTGCCAGGAAACACTCCGTATGTCTCCTTGGATTGAAAATCCAAGTGCTCATCGGTCATTAGGTTGCAGAACAAAGCTTTAGTGACAGCCAATGAAATCATGAATATATTCAAGCGCGGAGATGTTACTGCGGTATCCGCTTGTAGGAAGAAGGCGCAAGAGGTCTTTGGTAAGGACTGGGATACAAAAGGAGCAAGCATATACGATGAAGGGCCAGAAAACCCGAATATCTGGGGAATCGGACAGTAAATGTCTTCAAACCTGTTATGTTAACTCTGACTTATCTTCCAAAGCTGTCATATCGATACTGCTTGGCTGTGGCCGTACTCTGTCACTCAGCAAAAGGTTGCTCGTTCTTGGTCTACTCAAGTTGACCTCATGGAGCGATATCCCGAATATCGGTTCACCGCTAGTTCAGCTCAACAATTCAGGTGGCTCGAGACATCCCATCCCCAGCTATTTGACCGTGTCAAAAAGAAAGTTCTCGAAGGGAAATTTCAACCCATTGGTGGTTCTTGGGTAGAAAATGACTCCAACATGCCTTCGGGAGAGGCTTTGATCCGTCAGTTCCTGTTTGGACAACGCTATTTCAAGTCGAGATTTGGAAAACGATGCGATACTGCATGGCTCCCGGATTCGTTTGGATTAACGGGGGCCCTGCCACAGTTGATACGCGGTGCTGGTGAGTTGGATCTTCTTTTTGACCTTGATTGAATCTGATTGCTGATTCCAGGCATGACGTATTTCTTCACTCAAAAACTCTCCTGGTCAGTGTTTACCGCTGGTTTTGGTCTATCGAAACAGGACTCATAAAATGCATAGGAACAATATGTGAGGTTGTTTATCGTTGTCTCTGAACGCCGCTTATGCATTGCAGCAATGTCTTTCCCCACTCGACGTTCAACTGGGTGGGCATTGATGGTACTCAAGTTCTTTGCCATATGACACCTAGTAAACTACTGTTTTAATCACTATGATCAAATATAACTGATAACCTTTTCAGCCGATACGTACACAGCACAAGCTACCGCTGGCGATGTCAACAAAGGATTGACGAACCACAAAGTATGTTCTCATCCGATTGACTTCTGTCTCACTTGTAATCCAGAGATCATAGAATCTTGAATCTTCTGATGCTTCTCTCCTTGTCTTTGGAAATGGTGATGGTGGAGGTGGGCCACTGCCAAAAATGCTCGAAAATGTGTGGTATTTCGTGTGATATGAACTCTGAGACTTAATAAGATTTTTAACAAGCTTCGGCGTCTACGCGCGGTCTCGAACACTCACCGTGAATTACCGTCTGTCAAGATGGGCCACCCTGTGGATGAGTTCTTCAGATATATTGAAAAATCGACGAAAGGAGGCAAAACTTTACCAAATTGGTATGCTGTTCAGTCATATGCCTAACCTTGATCTCTGACGCTTTTAGGCATGGAGAGTTATATCTCGAGGTAGGTTGAGGGAGTTGAGGGAAGTGAATTCGACTAGGTGTTCAATATGTCCCCACAGTTCCACAGAGGTACTTATACTTCTCATGGCAAGTTGACTATCTTCACTGTTTTAACTTCCTGGCTTCTCACATCTGCAAAAAGGTTCGATCAAGAAGGGAAACCGTCATTGTGAGATCCTTCTACGCGATGTAGAACATCTCGCTACCTTGGCATCTCTCCGCAAGGGCGACTATACTTATCCCAAATTCGAGATTGACAACAGCTGGGAGAAAGTACTTCTCAATCAATGTATGTCTTTCTCTTTCATGCTTACCTCTGTATTGATACGTTACAGTCCACGATGTTCTCCCGGGTTCAGCAATGTGCGTCACTTGCCAGTGAATCTGAGTTTACATTCATACGTTTTAGTGGTATGGTGTACCAGGATGCTGAAACGTTGTACACGGATGTCATGAAGTCAGGTGAAATCCTCATTGAAGAGGCTCTTTCCATCCTCTTCCCCGACTCGGAGCCATTTTTATCCATGGTTCCCCCAAGGAAGTTCCTGGGGGGTTCATGTGACAAAGTCATTGGGTATAATACGACGTTCCTTCCGCGATGGGATATCATCGCGTTTCCGATGGATCGAGTCAATTCAGCGCTGAAGGCACAGATTTTGCAAGCAAGTGATGATGGCAAAGAGGGATATGGCGTAATGCAAACCCCTGCCGGCAGTCAGGTAGGGCAGTTGAGGGATCCCAACTGCTCTCTCTATACACATTTGTTACCCGCTTCCGGTATGTGGCCCATGAAGTTCGCGACGTGTGATTACTATACAAAGGCTACAGTATATACAAACGGCTCTGATCACTTCGTTCTTCACAACTTTAGTGTGCGGTTGACAATCTCGCAAGGTCGGATCACCAGCCTGTTCGACGTCAAACTCAGGTACATTTTCTAGTTTTGTACTCTGATTTGATCTAAACATAGTATAGCCGGGAACTTATCGACAGAGGACATACCGGAGGATTCGTCATATTTGATGATCAGCCAAATTATTGGGATGCCTGGGGTATGTGACACAAAGCGTCTCTTACGAACGCCTATCAAAGTTCCTTCTTTCTATTAGACGTCGAAATTCACCACCTGGAGACTGCACACCAATTAAAGTTCACTAACATTTCTGTGGTTTCCCAGGGCCCGCTCCGTGCGGCTGTTAAGGCTGAAGTCCGTTATGGTCAAAGTGTCATTATTGCCACAGTAAAGTCCACCTTGACCACTTCGCTTCCGATTAAATCCTTGATCCTGGACAGATTTCTCTTGATGCCACACCGGCTACGACAAAAGCAAATTCGCGTTCCCTCTTCAACTTTGACACTATGGTCAACTGGCGCCAACGCCATGAAATCCTGAAATGTGGGCCCATTTTCGAAATTCTATAAGAGATTCATATAATATCTCCTGCAGTCGAGTTACCTCTTGACATATGGAACCCCAATGCAACATACGAGACTCAATTCGGCTACGTCCAAAGGCCGACGCACAAGAATACGACATGGGACATTGCCAAGGTAAACGCCTTCCTATAGTGCCAATAACTATGAATACAAAAATTAGGAAATTACAGTTTGAAGTCTGTGGTCACAAAGTAGGGCTGAGTGCCTCTTGTTCATTATGTTCTTTATGCTCACGCTTCTCCGTTCAGTACGCTGATTTCAGTGAATTCGGCTATGGAGTCGCTATTCTCTCTGAATCCAAGTATGGATTCTCATGTATTGGTAATGTATTACGTATCTCTCTCCTGAGAGCAGCCACCGCCCCAGACGCAGACCAAGATCAAGGTATCACATTCATGTTCTTCCCTTCGAAATTCCTCATGAGCTTGGGATAGGAATTCACGAATTCGCATTCGCTGTGCTTCCTCATGAAGGCTCCTTCCTGGAATCTGATGTTCCCCATGCTGCTTATCTGTACAATTCTCCTTTACAAAGTATGTGTATACAATACAATGAACAACTTGTTTTGACGAAGACTCCAGTCCGTGCAATCAACTCGACTTTGTCTTCCTGTTTCGATTCTCCTTTTAGTATATGTGGGGCCCAAAATGTTATACTGGAAACTATAAAACGAGGCGAAGATGACGATCATCTGTCGACCTCTAGGAGAAAGCCTGTTACAATTATCTTGAGGCTCTACGAAATATTCGGAGGGCATAGCAGGGTATTACTGAAGATTGCTCCCAACTTGTCAGTTGCAAAGGTCTTTGTTACTAATCTCCTGGAAGACGAGGAAGAAGAGCTCGATATCACTCTATCAGTGGATGGTGGCATTGTTGACGATGCTCAGTCATTCGGGTGTTCAGTGACTCTGAACTTCCGGGGTTTTGAGGTCAAGACCCTCAAAGTTGTCATTGGCCCGCCGTCCTCTCCACCGCCTTCCTCTCCACTGCCTTTCTCTAACATCCAACAAAAGTGAGGATTTTCCTCGTTTCTCGAACATTCAAATTAAACTTCCTCTGGTGTAGCCGAGAGAGAGATAGCTGGGTCAAACTTGACAGTAGTCGGTTGTTAGCTTGTGATATATAAAGCTTGCTTTTTGTATGAAGAACCTCATACTTGTGCCTGTGATTGTAGTATCATGTCCTTGTACATTGTACCTTTGGGTTCTGCTACAAGGATACTGGGGTTTTGTATCTTGATAAAAAATTTCTAAACATTCAACCTCTAGATCTTCTGTCCCTGATGGCTAGCTTCAGTCTCCTGTGACAACAGCAGTCTGATATACAGTCAATTTCAGTGTATCATTCTATTGTTGATTATGCTTTTGCCCTTCCAAATTATTAGAAGGAAGACTGCAATGTGCAGTTGCAGAGTGAACAATAATTTGACTTGTCTGATTCTTTCCTTTGTTTTAATACTTGCTTCATCATTGGGTTTCTGTCCCTGTGATTACTCACTATCTCAGTCAACATCTCATCAAGATTAATATAATTATATGTAAGGCTGAAGTTTGATGACTTGGCCCCCAGTTCAACATTAGGGTAACAAAGAGAACTTGACAAGGTTTTCACTGTGTCTATAGCCTCTTAACCTACTGATTCTGAATAGATTTAGATCATGTTGAAGACATGTCATGAACTGTCCCTTTGAGCCATTGACTAGTCACTACAACTAAGTCAATATTTATATTTCTTTCTATTTTCTTTTCTTTATTTCTGGGATTACATAAGAAGGGAGATAACAATGACTCAACTATGATGCAATTGTAGCAAAAATGTACACAAATAGATAAACTGTATAAGTAGTAGAGCAACCAATCAGGAACTCTATTGTCAACTCCTATGTTGTGAATCAACTTGACCCAATTGAGGAGTTATGTGACTTATACTCAGAAGAGGAGTCACCAAGGATCATAGAGGTACAGGAGGATGGGATGGACTTCAACTCAGACTTAGAGGATGGACCAGCTGACCTGTATCTCAAACTGTAGTTTTGTTTCTCAACAGTTTGATAGGATCACAATAAGGGATCAGGAGATGAGTCATTAGAGTTACCTGCAGAAAAGTAGTAGTCAACATAGTGCACAGACCATGTGTATCCAGTATAAGTAGCTGGCTTAATCAAGTAGGAACTCTTATTGAGTTCTTGTTATATTATGGCCTGGATGGCCCTCTGACATAGACAGTCAGTGGCTGTCACTGATGGATGGCTGTGGGAGTTAACAGTGACATCCTGGGGATGTAAACTATTTAGTGTTATGGACTACCTTTTTGGCTAAGTCCATTTTCTATTTTCTTTTCCTTTTTATTTTATTTTTCTATTCTTAGTATGGGAAAGTATGTCACATCACATGTCACATCATACATAGTTTGGTTGGGAGTACAGGAAAGGAGATACACAGACCAACAGAAATATGTATAAGTAGATAGACCTAATGAAGCAAGAACTCTAATGAGTTTTCTTTGTCAACTCTGATAAAGAGTAGTGCTTAGACCTAGCTCAGGGTTTGAGTCCTTACATTTAGGGAATAACATAAGAATGGTTCTGTGATAGACCTACATGGACACATAACAGATGAACATAGTATAGTGGCTCAAGTTTATGATAACTCAAGTCATTTCTCTAAGTTGGAGTTGACAAAGAAAACTCATTAAGAGTTCCCATTGGATTGGTCTATCTACTTATACAAGTGCTACTTGGTCTGTGCACTACTTTCCTGCACTACCATGTGACCTTGTGACCTGTGACAAGTCTTGTGATGTGACCATGACATAACCCTTATGCAACATGTAATGTCATACCTGTGTGACATGTTCTTCCCATGCCCCCTGAATAAGAATAGAAAAGAAAAGATAAAAGGAAATAATATCGACTTAGCCATAAAGGCCCAAAATGCCATTTTATAACACATAGGAGATATATCATAGAAAGGACAAGTAATAATAGTACTTAGATACATATGAACAATCCTAGTAGTTCTTTGTATAAATAGCTAGAAGAATACTAGGAGAATGTAAC
>Ga0153986_1000552_pt1 | contig 11272 bp, 20 predicted proteins | sample TSGA070MetaG_FD_104724 | JGI IMG/M metagenome (GOLD analysis project Ga0153986, IMG submission 104724) | Attine ant fungus gardens microbial communities from Georgia, USA - TSGA070 MetaG | ecosystem: Host-associated > Fungi > Mycelium > Unclassified | place: USA: Georgia, Alexander Wildlife... | reverse complement strand
TGGCCTTGATCCAACAACACCTGCACTCGTGGATGATACAGATGAAGAGACTGAAGATGACGTACACGCTTTTGATCATCCCTCAACTTATGTCGATCAACCGTGGATCTGGATACCTGCGGACCATTTGGGCCTGAGTTCGTTGTTAGTGAAGGAGTTAATGGGTGCGGGTGTGTGCGCGAGTGATGTTGGAGCTGAGATGAGAGAAGACGGGACCGTAGAGGTGTCGAGAAACCCACCAGATGAGAAGTGGTCTGGGGGATACAATGCATAACAGAGTAGAATTGGCGTTGCATGTACATATTATATACAGGGCTGCATTAGGACTAATCTGTGGTTTCTTGAAGCTCGTCGAGAGGAAGACGGACAAGGCGTTGTCCTTGGGATATATCTTGATTGTCTAGATTTTCCCGAGAAGCCACTGATGAGACCTATGAGTTGATGACATGGCCAAGACACGGTAGAAGTTTACAGAACAAGCTCAAAATCTGGAACATCCGTGGCCACTGTTCGAGGACTTGGCCATGAACTGCGATATAAATGAGGCAAGCAACACAAATAGGAGGGATTAGGCTACCTTGGCCAGCTTTGGCCATGATTTCGCAGTCCTGTGCGAGGGCCTCTATTCGCTGAAGATATAAGGTGGATGCTTGTTCGAGCGCAGATACGGCATCGTACTCTTTTTTGAGCTCCAGGAATTTTGCCATGACCACAGACTTGCTGCCGTGTGAGCCCCGGGGTGCACTGGCTGCTGGGGGCTGACGGGTCATCATTGAGCCTAAATTAGGCAACCACATGGATCAATGTCAAGCTCATCTGTACACAGCTTTTCTCCTCTTCTCCTCATACCGCATGTGTCCATCTTCTGCCCATGGACATGCGACATCGCAGAAATAAGGATACACTGTCGACATACGAGTCCCAGCCCCCCAAGTGGCTGCCTAAATCCCATGCTACGGCTGACTTGGGTACGTAACAGTCTAGTCGATTTGGGCTGAGTTGCGTATTCGGTTTCCAGGGTACCCTGGGTTCTTTCCTCCCAAACCCAGACAGGACGAGGATGTCTTGTCAGGAGAGAGGGTTAGGACCGGGTTCATGGCTGGACACCAAGTCTCTGTAAGTTATAGTATGATTTAATCACATGTTATTTGCTGACCTTCGAATCCACAGGCAGAAACGTTTAGTGCGGCAGCAATCATAAATGAAAATCTGAATGCTAGAGATACGCTCAACAAGCTAGAGGACCTCATCAATGAGGTCTTCAAACGTCGTGCAGATCGCATACCCCCTATTCCGTGTGTGTTCCTGCTCGAGTAAGGGTGGGGGCTTGCTAACCTACATGCAGGTCCTCAAGCTTCCGCATGCCCACGAGGGTCACACTCAATGAGACCAAGAAGCAAGCCTGGTTTGCCGATCTTGCCAATCCCGATGTTCCTTTGAGCAAACTTGGAAAGAGTGTACCTCATGAACGTAAAGATCATGGGTTGCTAGACATGTTACAACAAAACAATGTTGCTATCTCCCGCGCTGTATGGTTCCTCAGAGTATCTGGTGCTAATGAAACGGTCTGTTACTCGCATTTTTGTCGAAATCGTTTGGTTGAATCTAATTCGATCCTGTAGGTTGGGTATCGAGCAAAGAATCCTACTAATCCTAACCAACATAGTATTGAGTGGGCAAATGTCATGACTGGATATATGAAGAAACAGTTGAACGAAATTGCACTTCCAAGTGCCCCTCGACCTGGACTCAACATCAAACAAACTTTCAAGGGTGTGCTTGCTGATATGGAGGGGAGAGAGAGGTGGATATCACGATTTTCATATTGGTATGTGAGCCATTGAGTCTTCTGAATTTGACAATTCAATGTCCCCAAGTTTGAAGCTCTTGCGTACGTTCTATGCAGAAGGACTCGTAGACCATCAGACGTTCCTTGTATGGTTTGTTAACCAAATGGGAACTTGTAATCTCGCCCAAGCTGGATTTCTAAGTCGACTTGCAGATGAGTACTTACCCCCGATCATGACCAGTCGTGCCCTGGCGAGACCATTCATTGAGGCATGTCTTAACAAAATGTCGGAGGTGTGCCCGCTATTTTCGGGACACGAAATCGAGTCTTTATTCAATACATAGATTCATGACACAGCACAGGGCCATTTGTTCGACACAGAAAAACAATTATGTATGATACTTCAAGTCAGTCGAGATTCTGACTTCAATCTTACTTTGAGCTGATCAGACCAAGCGAATTTGTCTGGCTTCGCCTGATGCATTTGTTTGTCCACGCATGTGGCTATCACATTCAGTACTCATCAAGAATGCCATCATCGCAGACACTATCGAAACTGCTACCGGAGTTGGACTCATTACTGATAGGGCTACCCAAGAAATTCAACGATTGATCAGTGATAAACTCTATGACATTCAGATGCGGAACGAGGCTATGGTTTTTCATGACCCTCCTTCTAAGGGAGTCGGGCGTCTGGCTAGAGCGGTTAACGATGTAAAGGTTTGTACCGACTTCTTTTTTTGTCCCTATGATCCTGATCCATTCCTCTAAGCTGCTCAACTCCATCTCGGCAACCACTAATATAGCAACCGTATCCTTTTTCAAGGACGAGCTGCACAACACACCTGCATTCAAAGAAAAACTTGATATGTTACTCACCTGGAGTGTCACGCCTTTACAATACGGTGATCATCGACCCTTTGCTGCCGTCACTCTCATACGGTCATGGAGAGACAGAGTTTGCGAACGCGCTACTCGTCGTGACATTGAGACTCCAAATGACTTCCTTCAGGATCAACTTTTCGACTGGCTTGACACTTCAGAAGTTGCTGGGGAAATAAAGAGTATTCGACATATTGCTCTCCTCTTTGAAGAGCTGGTGAAGCGGGAGTTGTTTTCGTATGCGAAGTATATTCAAAGGTTGATTGCACGAGGAGAAACGGGGCTATCTACAACTGAAGTATGTCCCTTTGGTTTGAATTCTATGATAATTGAACCAGTCTTTCTAGAGTTTCGAATCTCGACACCGCCAGTTCTTGCGTTGGATTCCTCTACACAGTTCAACTTTGTCTGACCTGAATCAAAGGAAAGTGACGTTGTATGGCGTTAGGGTTCGAGAGACACCTGAAGACATCGTCGAGCGGGAAATCCGGAAAGGAGTTCGTCTCATTCTTCCTGAACTTTTTGGCGGCAAGGTCTCTTAATATGACTTCTGCTCGTACCCTAATTTACTCAATAGGCGATCAAGAGATTTCCAGCGTATGTAACTCTACTGTCCTACTGGACAGATGTAAGATACTCGTCAATGCTACTCGGTTTGAGCAATCACGAGTTTTCAAGCATTGGTTCCTACCCCGGCTCCGGCAACACATCACCAGGTGAGTCAGTGAACTCAATTTTCAGGATGTGTTCTGATTGTTTGTATGAGCAGCCTAGAATCTACCATCACAAGCTCTACTCTCTTGCGCATATACTGTATCTCTGTTGAACTTATGTTTTACTCAAAATACTTTGATTGTATCCTTGATGTATGTTTTTATTTCTAGTGTGACGATACACCGGATTCTGATTCTTTATACAGCTCACACTTCATTTACTCCCAAAGACTTCATATCCCGAATTACTTGTCGCTATCATTGATACTCTCCACCGCTTTGCGACTATCTGGTCGTGTATGGATATCCGACAGAACATTGTTCTTGCCCTTGACACCGCCCATCAAGCCTGGAAAATACAAGGCATACAGTCGAGAGCATTACTCTCATTAATGGTGGAATTCGATCAGGACCGTCAGTATCTTAGCCCTGCGTCAAGAGAGCGCATAGACTCTGATCTCCACCACTTCACACTGGTATGATTGAACGGTCCAATTTTGAACTTATTGACCATTGCTCAAGGCTCTGCGACCAGTCACGAAGGGACCTGACATAGTCCCTGACGTCCTTCCTGAGATCCTCATGATGGCTGCCGATACAGAGGCAGAGGCCCCTTCCATACTTGCCAATGGCCTTTGGATCAAATATCGCACCTCGCTTGACTGGGCATGGAAGGTCTGGGACAATGCTATCGCAAGCTTGCGTCAACTCCCGGCAATGAACCCCGATACTGTCCAGCGGAAAGCTTGCGCGTTGAGATACGGCACCTTCCTGTGGCAGGTTGACCAGCATCTCCCGAATGGTCTGGATGGTGACGTCCAAAGATGGTTTGGTGGCCCTGGTCAGAATGAGATTGCTGCACTGGGTGCAGAAGCTTGGGAAGTCGTCACAGTGGTTTTGTTGCATCTTTGCGTTCATGGTGCTCTGAAGACGACAACGATTCTGACTGGTGTGGTTTATCCAGCTTGGCAGCTTGGAGCTTCCGAGTCGGGTGTTGAGGTTCAGGTCTTTCTCAATGCTGCTAACAATATATTCCAACAGCTATTGCTACAAGAAAATCCAAATCCCAGCGGTATACCTCCAGCTGATCTCTTCGATGTCCAGTGTCTGCAGACGAGACGGCGTACTGTATACGAAGAACCTCACTTTTCTTGCTTGGTATCCCATATTCCTCTCCTTATATATCTGGAGAACAAATCAGACATCTCGAATGACACCAGAGCAGAGCTTACCTCGCTTCGTAACCGATTATGTTATGATACCCATTTTCGTCAGGGCGCTTATAGAAATCTGGATGTAATCCGAGCAGCGTTCGAAGACTCTCCTTACCTATCTGAAACATCTTCAGCTGATTTGGGACAGCATATCATTGCAGGTCTACGGATTATTTTGGGTGAAAATGTTGATGGTGGGTGTTTAGATATTGTCTGGCAGGTCACGATGTTTAATGAAGTGCGAATAGAAACGGATATGTATGATTGGCCCGAAGTTACTTGCCTCCTGAGCCCTTGGAAGATTGTCGCCACCACGATACAAATGCAGTTCTCAGTCAAACAATTAGGGAAGGCTCTCTCCCAGGAATCTACACACGATGCGGCGAGTGGTAATCTCAATAAGTTGTCTATCATGCTTTTTCATCAATCGATGACCTCAGAGGAGGCGTACTATGTTGGGGAGATGGCACGAGGGGCTGACATTATGGTTGCTAGCAAGGTCAGCTGTCCCTATTATTTCATCTTCAGGATGACTGATGATATGTTGTGATGTCCTTTTTTGTACTCTAGCTTATTGCCAATGGTTTCAAATGTATCATCGAGTTGCTTCAGGAATTGAAACCTGGACAGATGACTGATGTCACCGATAAGCTCCGCCGAGTTGGAGAGTTACTGCGCGCTTTAGTGTATATCGCTCAACCGTTCTGGAAAGAAGGGCCTCTGCTCCTGAACCTTGATTCGGTGGTTCAAACCGATTTCGCGGTAGTTCTTCGCGATAAACTTTCCGTAATCAGGTCGACCCTTGCTGAATCAAATGGATCTATTCAAGTTTCCGTTAGTAGTGGCGAAGATCTCTCAATGACCATTTCACAACAGGTGGTCTTGTTAGTTCGATTGCTACAGTTCGACCTTGGTTTCCGCGGTGCATGGACTCCCAAACTCAGAGATCTGAGTTCGGAATTGATCAATGATCTTTTTCATCTCGCATTGGTACGTCTGTCGATCCTTGTACGCATACTGGAGCCTATATCCTCGTTCTTGCAGCATTATGGTACAGCAGACTACCTAAATCCTGTCGTTTACCCACTTCTTGTCGATACACTCCTGTACCTAATAGACGGTAAGCTATGACCTATTGCAGTGGTTCATGATTATTGACAAATCGCCCCACATTCTAGAAATCCCCCAACCCGCAAAACCACTATCCTTTGATCCATTTAGACACTACCCAAAGACGCCAGTTTCTGAATTACCTACCGATCTTCCACCGGAGTATCGTAGACAGGTTCTCTCGTTACTCTCCTTCCTATCAACCAACAGCGCCTCCAACCTCGTCAACTCGCACTTGGATTCAGCTGGTGCCCTCGTGTTTGATCATCCAGTCGTCAACCGGCCTTGGGAATGGATTGAAAACATAGGCGAACTGTCTTCAGTTGAAGGTGCCAAGGATGAAGACCGCGACGAAAAGGCTAGACTCAACACAAGGTATCTGGTCAAAAACTCAGGATCTTTATCACTTGAATTTTTTGAGGCAAAAATGACTGGTGATGGCGTCGTGGAGAAGACTGCAAAAGAATGTGATGTACAGGCCGAGAACGTGCGATTATTCGAAGATGGCTTGTCTAATGAGGGTATCTTGGTAAGAGATTGGAGGGAGAGTCGAATTGATGTCGAACAAGAACCTTCACCGACGTCGGGATCTGGTGAAAGGACGACTCAAGGCGTTGTAAACGACAGCGGCAATGGTGATGGTGATTTGGAGTCTGCGTCTGGCCGTACAAAGAACGAACGGAGATCAACATCGATGAGGGCGTCACCAGCTTCTTCTATCGTTTCACGAGGCTCTGCGAAAGTATCTACTGCATCGTTGAAACAGAGCCCGATAGCGAAATCGATATTGGACCAAGCAGATATCGGGGTTGGTACCTCTCAGAGTGTGACTACCAAACGCAAGATGGAAAATGCTGATGAAACTGAAATCATTGAGGGGCCTGTTCGAACTGCTCAACCCACCAAACGTGCTCGATCTAGCACTAGTAAGGCTGCAGGGAAGACTGCGGGGAAGACTGCGGGGAAGACTGCGGGGAAAACGGCTGGCAAGACCAAGGTTAAAAAGCGGTGATAAGACATGTTTCGTGTGTTCGTGACTATTTTTTTGGGCTATTTTTTGTACTTCATAGACTCCTTCATTCTCTGTATATCAGCCATCGTATCAATTTATTAGTGTTTGATAGTATCAGCAGTACAGACCAACATGCTCTTGTATGACTATAGAACAATGAAGGTGGGAATATTCAATGAAAGAAGCACTAATGGAAGAAGCATCAATGTAGGAAGCACGCCAATATGAAGCAAACAACTAATGTTTCCCAGTGTAGTAAAAATATTCGGACCAAGGGTCAGCTAGGCGCCCAAATTGATCTATAGAAGATCGATCTGGTGGAATATTTGCACTCTCCTCCTTGTCAGCAGCCGAGATAGTCCGGACAAGGGACTTTAACGCATAGACTTCCACTGGACGTTGGTATACTCGCTTTCGACAAGTGGGACATGTGTATTCAGGGACAGGCTGCTGCAATCGCTGTATGTGATGGTGAAGGTCGGGATGTTGAAGATATTCTGGTCGAAGGATATTTCGCATATGTGCAATACACGTGCCGATTACTTCCCGACGCCAGTTGGGGTTTGCCTGTATGAAGTGTGCATGAACCGTTCCAAACCAATCATGGAGACAGGAGAGACAGAATGTATGTCCACATTCAGGTAACCTAGTTTATAACAAGGTGAACACATCACGCTGCTGATGTTAGGAGAAACGCACAGATAAGGGGTGTACATGCGACGTGTGCAGATTTCACAGTTGAGGGCATCTTCAACCTCTGAAGATTTCTGTAAGAGAGAGAGAGATTGAAAATTGGGAGAGGAATTTTGTTTGGTGACTTACCAAGACGAGTCTGCCATTCGCAGGCTGATCTTGTGACGCCTTGAGCTTGGCCTCGTTAAGTTCTGCGCGGACCTTGGGGAGCTCTTCAGCGAGCGAGATACAAGTCCTTTTATACTTGTTCCTCTCCTAGGGTGAGAGAGGATAAGTGAGATGACGAGGAAATAGCAACATAAACAAACGCAAGCGAGGCTCTTGACCTGGCACCGTAGGTTTGCAACGGTGGACTCTTGAGAGAGCGATACCTCACCCTCATCAGACGAGATTTCAATCACGTCCTTGTTGACTATCGGAGCTTTCAGCTTCAACTTGTACTTTGTCAGTGGTTTCCGTCGTCTCGGTGGCACATGAGTATGGACATCAGGGTTGCTGAGCTCAAGAATGTCTGGAGAAAGATTTCTGCGCTTTGAGGGGTGTTTCTGAGCGGCAGATGATGATATCGAGCGTGCGCGGGACTGACGGGGAGGAGTTTGTATGGGTGGCATAGTGGAGGAACTGTATTTGTATTGCATCACCTGCTTATAACTTTGCAAAGCTAATCCGACGCGCCCTTGAGCACGTGATCTCATTATACAGTTGATGGAAGCTCATCAATACACTGTTTAATTACTCGGAATGTCTCCCCTTTGTCGTAGAGCAATCGACCACAATCCTTCTTGCCGCACTTCGCCCCCCAGCAAGCCTTGGCTTCTGGCCAGTCATTCAGTCCAGGAGCAAGCACAGTATCCCCTTGCGGATGCCGGTCCATCTCGAGAACAATCCTGTACTTCAGTTCTCTCCAAGTGTGATACTCAATGATGGAATCACACTGGACACAGTTTGCGGCAACCCCAGAAACAAAGGGGGGGTTATCTAGTCTGTTGCGTAATCTAACCGTCAAGGTCGATCAGTTTGCTGCTGGTCGGCGATACATTGTTAATGAAGAGACACACAGTTCTCGTCTTCGATGACGTAGATTCAGCAGATCGAGAAGCGCTTTGGAAGGTAGTTGCTGCAGTGTTTCCTGGTGGCAGGGATCAAATAGATCGAGTTTGAGTGTTTGATTAGACGCTAGTTTGGCTTCTTTTTCCCATCCATACCGGCATGCAAATGAATAAAGACGGAGGGGATGGTCCGAAATGCTCTGTGTAAAGGCCAAAAGCCGCAGGATTGAAATTGGCCCAGGCATTTCATATTTTTCGGCAACAAAGAGAATCTTCTCGATCAGATCACAGTCTGTCATGGATGGTACTTCCAGGCCGCAGACCATCTGAAGAAGCGGCTCAAGTACTTCAGCATCCTCATCCAAGTAGATCACGTCGTCAACAGGAGATTTGGACCTGCAGATATCAGTCTGAGACCCCTCAAAAGCCCAAGAAGGGAAGGCCTCGACTCACGGTGGCAAATTGTACATGGTCCTAAAGAACCCCGATGTGGTCTTCAGGGTATAAGAATGCACACGAAAATAAGTCCGGCCTCCGCGAGCAGACAATACAACATCGCCTTCCGGCGATGCGAAGAGTGGATGGAATTGGTCAGTCACAGACTGGTCTTGGACATCCATAGCATTGTCCATTGGTAGAATTGGCAGAACAGGAGTCCATCCAGTTTCTTTCGGCGATTGCATGATCCCAGATCGATAAGAGAGAAGAAAGAGTGGAGGACTTGGAGGAACTCTACACTCGGAAAGGAATTTATTGCAGATGCAACCCCTAATTCCGGAATAGTGCTAGCGGATTAGGACGGACCGAAGTCAATTCGGGTCCAAAGCTTTCACACTCTTCACATTTCTGAGCTCGACCATGTCTTCTGTCCCTCGTCAACGCTGGATTGTGTATGCTCCTGACAGGACCGAAGAAGGCACTCTGGAGAAACGCCTCTCAGTCAGGCCGAAGCACATCGAGAGCGCGACGGCCAACTACGGCAGCGGAATTGTTCGTATGTAACGAGATTTCTGGAATTCGTCTATTAGTTACTGGATTTAGGCGTGGGGGGTGCTATTTTAACCCCCGAGTCTGTTGCAACCCCAGATGCACCGAAGAAAATGATCGGCTCTGTCTTCATCTTCGAGGCGGATAACATTGATCAGTGCGTCCCGGTCTGACTGCATCCCATCGGATACTCATCTCCCACAAAAGAGTTTGGCAGATAGTCAAGGCGGACATCTACTATACCTCAGGAGTGGTATGCCACATAAGTCCTTATGATCCCAGACAATAACTCATAACATTAAGTGGGATCCCGAGAAGTTGTCAGTTCTCCCCTACAACATTGCCACGCCTTTTAATGTTGCACCATGAGCTACATTTTTCTGTACTAGTTCTATCTGAGAACGTGCTTCGAGGTCTTTTATTTACTCGCTTGATTTTGTGTCTAGGCTTGATCCAGTCACTTGTTGCAGTCACACTCTGATCCATCTATGGCTTACCTCTCCCGTCCCTTCCTCCACAACTGCTTTCGGCTTTCCAGCCTTTCTCGTACCTGCAGGGCGGCCACCCAGCATCATAAAATGTCTTCTGTTGCAGATTATGAATATATCATAACATCTCGCCCAGAGCCCCATGTTCTGCTCATCCAGCTAAACAGACCGAAAGCACTCAATGCCTTGTGTAGCCCGCTGTTCAAGGAATTGAACCAGGCACTCAGAGGTGCAGATAAGGATGACACAATCGGTGCTATGGTGCTGACTGGGTCGGAGAGAGCTTTTGCTGGTTAGTAGACGTTGAATCAGATCCACTGAATTTCGACTTACGATATTATCACTAGCTGGAGCAGACATCAAGGAAATGAAGGACAAACAATGTGAGCTTATTGTCATTGTCATGAACTACACCTCTTATACATGTACTGATACAAGTCCAAAGTCGCGGATGTGTATCAGAACAGGTTTCTCGAAGACTGGGCGGACATGACTAAAATCAGCAAGCCTATCGTCGCCGCTGTTAGCGGATTTGCAGTATGTTTCTTGAGACATCCGATTTCAATGCCTAACTCATAGATGTCAAAGCTTGGAGGAGGCTGCGAACTCGCACTCATGTGTGATATCATTCTCGCCTCACCAAGTGCCAAGTTTGGTCAACCTGAGATCAACCTTGGTGTCATTCCGGGTGGTGGAGGTTCTCAGCGTCTTGTGCGGCTCGTTGGTAAATCGCGAGCTATGGAGATGGTCTTGACTGGTCGAATGATTACGGCTCAGGAGGCAGATAAGTGGGGTATGATCAGTAGGATTGTTGGAGAGGGTGAGGGACAGGTAGTCAAGGATGCTATTGCGATGGCAAAGGAAATTGCTGAGAAGAGTCGGATTTCAGTACAGGCTGGCAAGGAAGTTGTCAATGAAGGTACTGCATCCTAATTGGATATAGGAGTTCTAGGGAACTAATGGATACATTACAGCCTATGAAACTACATTAACGGAGGGACTGAAGTATGAGAGGAGGATTTTCCATGGATTGTTTGCTACCAACGACCAGAAGGAAGGCAAGCAGCTGGTTTTCTGTGTTCCAAAACATGCAACTGATGTATCCGAAGGCATGGCTGCATTCGCTGAGAAGAGGAAAGCCAATTTCACTCATTCATGAGTTTTGATTCGAGATGTCGAATTCGTCATCGATTCGTTTCTAGCAGAGGAGCTGAATTATTACTACAGCAGCTCGAGATTGCCTCCGACTCACATTGATACCACCGAATCACACTTCCGATTAGCATAGCTGCAGTGGAAAAAATAAACTTGGCAGTTCATATGTTTTTGCGCGTG
>Ga0153986_1000551_pt1 | contig 11297 bp, 11 predicted proteins | sample TSGA070MetaG_FD_104724 | JGI IMG/M metagenome (GOLD analysis project Ga0153986, IMG submission 104724) | Attine ant fungus gardens microbial communities from Georgia, USA - TSGA070 MetaG | ecosystem: Host-associated > Fungi > Mycelium > Unclassified | place: USA: Georgia, Alexander Wildlife... | reverse complement strand
TTGGTATTACCTCTAGCTATTTATACAAGGTATCTACCAAGTCATCACATGTTAATCTATGGAAGTATCTATGATCTACTCCCACACCTTGTTATTCCCATGTCAACTGTCTACTCTTGTCATATGTTCATATGTATCCATCACACAGACGTTCCTATGTCGAATGTCCATCTTTACACCTTCCCAGAGGTGTCACTACTAACTCCCATGGCCGTCTATCAATGACAGCCAGCGTCCCCTGATGTCAGAAGGCCTGTCCAAGGCAAATCATAACATGACCTCTCACAGGATTTTGACTTCTTGGAGGACTGGTCAGTCTTCACTCAGAAACTAGCCAATGTTTTTGGTTCTTACACTCCAGAAGACAACAACAAGAATGCAATCGTTGTGATCCTTTTTCCTCCAGATGGCAAGGCTGTGATGTACTTTATCCAGTTCACCAAATACCAAAATAGGATTCGTTGGGGAGACTGTTCCTTAAGGAAGGTCGTCAAGGATACTATTCCACCAAGGATCAGCAAAGAACTCCGCTATAGCAAAGAGGACCTGTCTACCTTCGAAAGTTTGAAGAGAGCAGTCCTAAAAATTGACAGTGACTACTGGAGGAGAGTCTTAGATGACAAACAAAAACAACAAGTTGCCCGTACCTTACAAAACCGCTTTCCCAGGAGCCCGAGACCGGAACCAACCCAGCCACCCAATCCTACCAAGACTATTGCCCCTCCAACAAATTCCACTGATCAGGCTCAAACCTTTCCCCCCCATTAGACCTGCCTAACTTAGTACTGCCTCCTCCATCTTAGGCCCAGATGGCAAGCTAACTCCTCTCGAACACCAACGTCGCATGGACTTGGGCTTATGTTTACGCTGTAGAAACATGGGCCACCTTGCTAGATCCTGCCCCCGCCAACCCCCGCAACAAACTTCACTTTACCTTAGGCCACCACCCAGAAGCTGATGGCCAATCCGAAAGAACTAATCAAACCCTTGAGCAGTATTTACGCTCCTATTGTAATTACCAGCAAGATAACTGGTCTAAACTGCTACCTCTAGCCGAGTTCGTGTTCAATAATGCACTATCTGCATCCACTGGTGTGTCACCCTTCTTTGCCAACAAGGGTTACCACCCCCAACTCCAGATCCGAAATCCCAGTGATTTACCATCTGAATCAGCGAGACACTATACAAACAACCTAAACGCGGTATTGTTGAACCTAAAACAGACCTTAGCAGACTTCCAGGCACGCTACCAGATCTACACAGATTGTTGTGTTAGCCAACTCCAGTAACTGGAATTAAGCCAACTGCCTCTGTTGTCAGCGATTGACAAAGAGAACTCAATAAGAGTCCTTGCTGTATTGTGCCCTACTTATATACAAGATTATCTATTTACTAATGTTTGTCCATGCATGTGACCATTGCACCAGTATTGAGTCATCTTGTCGTTAGGCCGCGACTCTTTTATAAAATAAATGAGAATGAAATGTAAAAGAAAAATAAATATTGACTTAGCCATTGTGGCTAGTCAAATGTCTGGAGGGACAATTCATGACACAGATGCCCATTGCGCTTCTCCACCCAGGATCGAAGTAGGAGACCTCATGTTTGTCCTGGCAAAATTCACCAGAACAACAAGACCATTAAGGAAGTTATCAGAGCGCTATCTAGGACCTTTTGAAGTAACAGACAAACCAAGCATGCATTCCTACCAGGTCAAACTTCCTCACCACCTTCGTGTTATTCATCCTGTGTTCCACATTTCCCAACTCGAACCGGCTAACCAAAGCCAGATTCCGAGTCGTGTAAACCCTCCCCCACCTCCCATCACCGTTGATAGTGAATTAGAGTATGAGATTTCTCAGATACTCGACTCGAAACTCGACCATCGCAGGAAGCCCCCCCTTCTTTACTATGTCCATTGGGCAGGCTATGAAAGAACCGATGAGGAGTTCTCGTGGTTGAGCACCTCAGAGTTAAGTTATGCTAACGAGCTAATACATGACTTCCATACAAATTACCCCTCCAAACCCGGTCCTATTACGCTCGCTGAACCTGTCCCAGTACCACATTGAGGCCACGAGGGCGTGGCCTTAAGGGGGGGTACTGTTACAACTCCCATCAAGTCGTGACACCACTACCACATAGGTCACACTTCAGGAACTCCCTGAACTTTAATCCCAATCATACTCCTACTATATAGTTCTAGAATTCCTTAAGTAGGGACAGATGTATTATGAGCTCTAGTTTTGTTCTCAATAAAGTCAACCCCTCTGTTACTCTATCCTGTCATCTTTTCTACCCTTAGGATAAATCCAAAATCTAGCCCAAATTCTCCATAAGTCTCTGGACTTGACAGACCGGTTGGGTCCAAGACATGGGAATGCACAAGAAGTCGAGGGAGGAAGGGTAGTGTTTCTATTTTTATAATTTTGATTGAGTCTCAAACATTTGTACCAATATACCTTCCAGGGTGAAGGGGATGGAAGCAGACTACTTTTGGTACCTGCCTTTATCTCTAAAGCTCTTGGGATTGTGAAAAGTGATTCTAGAAGCAAGTAAGTGTAAGGATCTCAAGGGGTTGGCTGGTATGAAGCCGCTGCCCTAACCTCAAGGTCGATGGTCAAGAGAACTCGATAGAGTTCCCGCTCAATTCATGCCCAGACTTTATACTACTTTATATGGTCTGTTGTCATGACTTAGAAACGAATCCCCAACTTTCCCCTGCATTCATCGGACTATAACGCTAGGAGTTCTATTTATAGAACAGGTCAGGTGACTCTATTACGTAAATAGTGTAGAACCTTCTAGTAGACATGTGACCTGTGGGAACTTGGCACATAGACCAAGCCCAATATGTATATAAGATAGGAAGAATACACTGGGGAACTCTATCGAGTTCTTCTTGACCCCTTACCTAGGGTTAGCCACAAGTCTTTATGACCATTGCCTTACACTAAGAACTCGATACCCACTCGCCTACCTCGCACCTCACGGCCTAGGCATTCCCTATACCCACTTTACTCTCACTCTACTCGTTAGTGGTCACAGCAACCACAGACCTCTTGGATAGCGGGCCCCAGCTGTAAAGGGGACTTACCAGTCAGTTAGGGACTAGAGGGGGACACCGGGTGACACACTCAGAGCCGTCAGGTGAAGACCAGAACTGTTAATCTAGGGTGTTAGTACAAATTCTTCACTACCTACCTCGTGCTGCGGTGCATTGTCACTGGTACACGCAGAGGAATAGCAGTAAACTCCTTAAGAGCCCGCTTAGTTTAGAGATTCCCTTCTTAGGGATAGTATCATTTCACCCTTGAGTAGTCAGTAAAAATTAGCTCCGACAAAGAAGTCCGCTCCTCATCCAAGGAATCTACATTATCACCACCACTACCTACATACGACGTCGCCAACATGTCGCAACAACAACAACAATCAACCCCTCCTACCATGGAAGATCTTCTACACTTCATGGCCCAACAATCTGAGGCCATCCGCACCCTCCAGCAACAGCTGGTAAACCAAAACACCCAACCAGAGGTCGCAGTGCCTCCTAAATTCGATGGAAAAAGAGAAGCAGTGGTAGGATTCATAAATGCGTGCCGTCTGTACGCAACAGCAAGGTTAGGAGGAGCAGGGGAAAGGGAGAAGATCAGTTGGGTCCTCTCCTATGTGCAGGGAGGAGCAGCAGAGACTTGGAAGGACAACGTCCTGGACGAGATTGCAAAGGGAACCTCGGAGGTCGAGACAATGGAAGAGTTGTTCGAAAAGATGAGGGAAGAGTTTGGGGAGTTTGACGAGGAGAGTAGAAAGGCGGACGAGTTGAGGCTCTTGGTACAAGGATCAAGAATGTGCGATGAGTATGTACAGGAGTTCAGAAGGGCAGCAAGGGGAAGTGGCTACAAGGGAAGGGCCCTAATCAATGAGTTTAAAAGAGGACTAAACGGGACAATCAAGAGGAAGTTAGTGGAGGTGGAACCCCCACCCAGTACGATTATGGAATGGCAGGAGAGGGCGGTGAAATTGGACAGAAACATAAGGCAGAGCAGAGCAGAAGACAGAACGATGGCAGGATCGGCGCAAACCCAAGGAACAAGCGCACCACAGGGGGGAATCAGGCAAGGCTGGCCCCAGAAAGGGACATTCAGGGGAGGCTGGGTCCCAAGAGGAGATTAGAGAGGAGGAGAGAGACGCCGCCCCAGGTGCCAAGACTTACTGGGGCAGAAACAGGAAGTGGACAGATGGCAGTGGACTGGGCGACAAGGAAAGCCCAGATGGTGTGTCACCGGTGCGGTAAAAAAGAACATTTAATGTACGAATGTAGAGAGAGTGAAAGAATCAGGATATTGGAGCTGGAAAAGAAGATCAAGCAGTTAAAAGGAAAAGGAGGGCAGTAGGCTCCTGCCTGCTCTCCTCAAATAAATACGATGTTTTGTCTACCAGAGTAATGCAAAGTGACCTGAAGCATAACATTGAGGGAGCAAGAGAAGTAAGGCGCACACTATGGCCTCTAAGAGAAGTTTGGATGAAGGTGGGGATGGAAAAGTTGGACACACATGAGGAGGTAATAGTGAAGACACTGTTAGACAGTAGGGCGACAAGAATCTTCATGGACAAGGACTTTGCAGAGGAACAGGGGTTCAAATTAGAAAGATTAGATAAACCAGTAGAGGTAAAAAATATGGATGGAACGGACAACAATGGGGGAAAGATAGAATACAAAGTCCAATGTAATATGTACTTTGAAGGACATGTAGAAAGGATCCAAGTAGATGTATGTAGGTTGGGGAGGACAAAGGTGATACTGGGCATACCATAGTTGGCAGCGCATAACCCAGAAATTGATTGGGAAAAGGGAGAGGTGAAGATGACGAGGTGCCTACCATAGTGTACACAGAACAAAGAAAGAAAGGAGGAGAGGAAGAAAATCAGGGCGGCGGAACAGACAGTAGAAGAACTGGTGCCGAGGAGGTTTTGGAAATGGAAGAAGGTGTTTGGGAAGACAGAGTTGGAATGGATGCCGATACAAAAACCTTGGGATCACACTATCAAGCTCAAGGAAGGATTCATACCAAGAAAAGGGAAGGTGTACTCACTTTCCAGGGAAGAAAGGGAGGAGGTGCAAGCGTTTGTGGAGGACCAGTTGAGGAAAGGATACATCCGCCCATCCAAGTCACCTCAGACATCACCGGTGCACTTCGTAGCAAAAAAGGACAGAAAGAGAAGAATGGTCCAGGACTACCAACACATTAATGAGGGAACCATCAAAAATGCGTACCCGCTACTCCTTATCTCAGACATCCTGGATGGAGTAGGGACAAAGAAGGTGTTCACCAAACTAGATCTTTGCTGGGGCTATAACAACGTGAGGATCAAGGAGGGCGATGAATGGAAGGCGGCATTCACAATGCACATTGGGTCTTACGAGCCGACCGTCATGTATTTTGGCCTCACCAACTCACCTGCCACCTTCCAAACAATGATGAACGACCTGTTTAGAGATATAGTCAACCAAGGAAGCACGGCCACGTTCATCAATGACATAATAGTCGCGACAGATACCGAAGAAGGGCACGACGAGACAGTGGAGGAGGTGCTAAGAAGGTTGGAAGAGAACGACTTATTTGTCAAGCCGGAGAAGTGTAAGTGGAAGGTTAGAGAGGTGGAGTTTTTAGGAGTAGTGATCAGGCCAGAAGGAGTAAGGATGCAGAAGGAAAAGGTGGACGGTGTGTTAAGCTGGCCAACTCCAAGGAGCACCAAAGATGTGCAAAAGTTCATGGGACTGGCCAACTACTACAGGCGGTTCATCCAAAACTTCAGCAGAGTGGCCAAGCCCCTGAGTATGTTGGTGGGGAAGGATAGAAAGTGGGAATGGAGAGCGGATCAACAGGGAGCATTCGAGGAGCTGAAAAGAAGGTTCACCACAGAACCCGTGTTAGCCGTACCTGATAGGGATCAGGAAATGAGAGTAGAAGCAGACGCATTAGACTACATGACAGGAGAGACATTGTTGGTAAAAGGGGAGGACGGGAAGTGGAGGCCAGTAGCCTTCATCTCAAAGTCGCTGAGTCCAGCGGAAAGAAACTATGAAATTCACGACAAAGAGATGTTAGCAGTGATACAATGCCTGGAGGACTGGAGACACTACCTGGAAGGTACAAAAAAGGAGTTCGAAATCTGGACAGACCACAAAAATTTATAGTATTTCATGTCTAGTCAGAAACTTAACTGTAGACAGACTAGATGGGCACTGTATTTGTCTAGGTTTAACTTTACGCTAAAACATGTACCAGGAAAGAGCATGGATAAAGTAGACAGTCTAAGTAGGAGACCCAACTAGCAGGTGGGGATAGATAGAGACAACGAAGATAGAGTGCTGGTAAAGAAGGAATGGTTGAGGAGAACAAAGGAGACACTGATAGAAGAGGACAACTTAAGAGAAAAGATTAGAAGGGTGCAGGAAAAGGACGAACGAGTAGTAAAAGCAGTGGAGGAGTTGAAAAGATCGGGGATGAAATCAATAAAAGATGAGAAATGGTCAATAGAGGATGGACTAGTGTTGAAGGAGGAGAAAATATACGTACTGGAAGGAGCACTCAGAGTGGAGGTAATATGACAACATCACGATACTACCGCTGGAGGACATGGAGGAAGATGGAAAACGACAGAATTGGTAGGGAGGAACTATTGGTGGCCGGGGATGACGAAGGAGGTGGCGAAGTATGTAGAAGAGTGCGACCTGTACCAAAGGCACAAAAACTGAGCAAAAGCTCCGGCAGGCAAACTAATGCCCAACTCCATACCAGAGAAGCCATGGAGGCACATTAGTGCAGACTTTATAGTCAAGTTACTGTTGGCATAAGGATACAATGCTATCTTAGTAGTGTGCGACCACCTGACAAAAATGGCGCATTTCATTCTGACTACAGAGAAAACGTCCGCAGTGGGATTAGCTAGACTATTTAGAGATAATGTATGGAAGTTGCACGGCTTGCCGGAGAGCATTATATCAGACAGGAGAGCGCAGTTTGCAGCAGGGATGATGAGAGAGTTGAACAAAAGGTTGGGGATCAGAACAAAGCTGTCGATAGCGTACCATCCACAAACAGATGGGCAAACCAAACGGATCAACCAGGAACTCGAGCAGTACCTAAGAATGTTCGTAGATCATAGACAGAAGCAGTGGCCTGAATGGCTGGGAACAGCAGAGTTCGCGTACAATAACAAAAAACACACCGCAACTCAGATATCACCGTTCGAGGCCAACTACGGCTTAAGTTCAAGGATGGGATTCGAGGGGAGAAGAGGAAAAAGGTATGAAGCAGCAGAAGAGTTTGCAGAAAGAATGAAGCAGGTGCAGGAGGAGGTAAAGGCAGTGCTAGGAAAAGCGCAAGAAGAAATGAGGAAGTATGCGAACAGAAAGAGAAGAGAAGGAGCAGAGTTTAAGGTTGGCGACTTAGTGCTGCTAAGCACCAAGGAGTTGAAGTGGCATATGAAGGAAAGGAGGTCGGAGAAACTGACGGAACGCTTCATAGGACCCTATAGAATCAAATCCATCATATCAGCGAACGCAGTAGAATTATAGTTACCGCCTATAGTACACATACACCCAGTAGTTAACGTTAGTAAACTACAACTGTACAAATCGCAGGTAGAAGGACAAAGGGCAACAAAACTGGCTCTGGTCATAATAGAGGGAGAGGAGGAGTACGAGGTAGAGAAAATCCTCAACAAGAGAAAAATTTGGGGAAAGGATAAGTTTCTAGTATGCTGGAAAGGATACATGGCGGAAGCAGATACATGGGAAGACAGGGGGAACTTGAAAAATGCAGGGAAGTTGGTAGAAGAGTTTGAGAGGGAGTATGGAGAAGAGGACGAAGAAGTTAGGCGACAGGAGCGGGACGAAGAAGAAAAAGAGTTCGATAGAGGGCTACCAGGGAAATACACGGCGAAACTCATCCACGGATGGGGAAACAGGAAATACGAGAGAGAGAGGGAGAGGAGATGGGACAAAAACTGGTCCAGATGGAAACATTCCTCAGAATGAGGAATCTTAAGGGGGGGGTCGTGTCATGACTCAGAAACGAACCCCCAACTTTCCCCTACATTTATCAGACTATTAAATAACTTAATGGACTATAACGCTAGGAGTTCTATTTATAGAACAGGTCAGGTGACTCTATTACGTAAATAGTGTAGAACCTTCTAGTAGACATGTGACCTGTGGGAACTTGGCACACAGACCAAGCCCAGCATATATATAAGATAGGGAGAATATACTGGGGAACTCTATCAAGTTCTTTCTGACCCCTCACCTAGGGTTAGCCACAAGTCTTCATGACCATCGCCTTACATCTGTGTGCAGTACTGACTAAGCAGATACTCTATGACTTGTCTACTAATCCCATCTTATCACTCTATCACTGATTTGGCAAAGCGTGGAGATCGTGAGCCTATAAGTCCATATAAGGATCGGCTAGCCCTTCTATGTCCGAGACAAAGTCCAGTCCATCGTCTTCTAGTTCTACAATCCTCGGAGTGTCTTCTTCCTCCGAGTACATCTCATACAGTTCTTTAATGGGGTCTAGTCAGTTCATGACATTACTCTTCCTTTTAAGATTCTTCCTCCAGAAGAATTTTCCACCTTTCCATTTCCTCCAATTCCTTTCCAACTTCTCCAGATATTCCTTCTCAAATTTCCCGTCATCCTATCCGTACAATATCTTGGCAGTATACCTTCCTGGTAGCTCACTTCTGCTGTAAGCCCCGTCTTCTTCTTCTCTAATCCTCCTTGCCGTCTTCTCATACTCCTTCTCGTAATTTTTTACTGCCTCTCGTGCATTTCCCAGGTTACTTTCCTTTTTCCAGGTATCTTCCTTGGCCGTATATCCTCTCCATCATACAAGGTATTCTACTTTCCCATACCTCTTCCTTTTACTCAAAATCTTTTCTACCTTGTACTCCATCTCTCCTTGTATTTCTACTGGTGGGGGTGGCATCACTTTCCGCCCTTTCACCTGATCCCTGTATCTACATATTCTACTTACGTTTACTACGGGATGTATCCTTACACTACTAGGTAGATCTAATTCAATTGCGTTTGAAGAGACGATCCCTTTCACTCTATAAGGCCTCACAAATCTTTTCGTCAACTTATCTGTTCTCCTCCCAATCATCTGCCATTTCAGATCTTTTGTGCTTAACAGCACCATGTCCCCAGCTTTGTACTTCTCTACCTCTCCTCTGTGCCGATCTGCCTGTTTCTTCACCTCCTCCTGTGCTTTCCTGAGCACTGCCTGTGCTTCCTCCTGAATCTCCTTTATCTTCGCCGCAAATTCTTCCATTCTCAACCCCTTCCCTTTCTTCCTCATCTCGAAGCCCATCCTGGGATTTTGACCGTTGTTTGCCATAAATGGCGACACTTTCATAGAGCTATTTACTTTATTGTTATAAGCAAATTCTGCTGTGTCCAACCAATTCGGCCACTGTTCCTGATGATAGTCTATGAACATCCTGAGGTACTGTTCTGGTTCCTGATTTGTACGCTCAGTTTGTCCATCTGTTTGCAGATGGAAAGCCGTCAACAATTTCGTCTCGATCCCCAACATCCCATTCAGTTCCTTCATCAATCCTGCTGTAAACTGCACTCCCCGATCGGAGATAATACTCTCAGGGAGTCCATGTAATTTCCACACATGATCCCAGAATAATACCGCTAATCCTTCTGCTGACGTTTTTTCTGTCATAGGAATGAAATGCGCTATTTTAGTGAGTCAGTTGCATACTACTAGGATAGAGTTGTAGCCCCTTGACAATGGTAGCTTTACGATAAAGTCCACTGTTATGTGCGCCTAAGGTTTATCTGGCGCTTCATTTGGCATTAGTTTTCCTGCTGGTGGCTCTGTCCTGTTCTTGTTCCTTTGACATAAGTTACACCCCTCCACATATTGCTTTACTTCTACTGTCACCCTGGGCCACCAGAAGTTCCTGATAACTAACTCCACAGTCTTCTACTGTCCTCTGTGTCCTTCTACCGGCGTTGATGGGGGTGACAAAAGTAAAATAGGTAATTAAGTTAGTGTGTCCTTTTATCAGAGACAAGGGTAACGGGCGCAAGTTAGAGATATGTAATCTCCGAGATGGGTTACAGTTGTATGCAAACAAGTAGGCACTGGGGAGGTAATTAGGATTCAGGGAACGTACTGGTGATTTCAATAGATATAAAACAGACTAAAAACAATAATAAGTCTCACTCGCGAGTGCTCTCACTAGTCGGATCTCAAAGGCACACGTTCATCTCGCGCCGTAACACTGCTGTCCTTACCTAGTCTAGTAGCCTGGCTCGCTGTCGATACAGCAGTTACTACCTAGAACTCCCAGAGCCTCGTGCAAGCTCTACTTCAGCTAACTGTACAACTGGAAGCTTACTACGAAAAACCGTAGCGAGGGTTTAGTCTCCTAGCATAAACGAATGTCCAAGTCCTCTCGAGGTCGGGTATCTCGTAGGGAAATGAAGTAGAGAACAAAAAATAGAACTTAAGTTCGCTCGAGTTTGCTTTTCAGCTCTAGAGCAGGAAAGAAGGTAAAGGGGGTAAGATTTCTTCTTCCTTCCCTCGTACTCTAGAGGTTTTTATTAGAATACAACTGTCCGAATCACGTACAAAGAAAATAAAAAGAAAGTCGATGGCGTTCCCCAAGATAGCCAGCCAGAATGCTGATCATCTCTCTCCATCCGGTCCCTCTCTCCTCATTCGTTCTTTTCTTATCCGAGCCCTTCTTTGAGGTTCCCTTATATTGACATAGCCATGCGGAGACCTGGTATAGAGAGATCATGTTCAAAATAAACCACCGATCCTCCTGATCGTACCGTCTGCGAGCGCGCCGTACTCTTCCTACCTCTTCACAGCCTGCTCCTTTCCTTTCCCATACCCTCTCTGAGACTCCTTTCTTCTTAGGCATCTCTTCTCTATCGTCCCGATCCCCAGGTTATTCTTTACCAAGCCTTCTCGTAGCCGCTCCTATGCCTCTCATTCTAAATATAGCTTCTGTGTTACATCCATGATCCGTCACCTATTTTTACCTTTATGGCGTCAGGCTGCTGACTCTTCATCGGGGGCTGGTCTCTTGAGGCCGTTTCCTTCTTCGAGAGTACATACAGAGGAGGGAACTTTTATTGATAACTGTCACAAAAAAGTGACTACTGAATGAGAACAGGAAGTATAACAAAATACTTGTTCAAAAGAACTACATAAATAGCTGGACCCACGTTACCAAGTAGCCTTGTTAACGTCGCCCTTTTG
>Ga0153986_1000550_pt1 | contig 11298 bp, 15 predicted proteins | sample TSGA070MetaG_FD_104724 | JGI IMG/M metagenome (GOLD analysis project Ga0153986, IMG submission 104724) | Attine ant fungus gardens microbial communities from Georgia, USA - TSGA070 MetaG | ecosystem: Host-associated > Fungi > Mycelium > Unclassified | place: USA: Georgia, Alexander Wildlife... | reverse complement strand
CAGTCGGCTTAATTCTAGCTCAGGAGTTGGCTCACTACATAAGGATTGCTTAGCATAATGCCTTACAGTTGCACTCAATGTCAGAGTAGACAAGGAAAACTTGTTAGAGTACTCATTGGATTATGCCCTACTTATATACAAACAGATCTATTTACTATTGCTTGTACATATGTGTGCTTGTTGCCTTACAATTGAGTTATCTTTCCTTGTGCTTGGCCTTGTTTTGCTTCTATTATTAGACTTGTGAAAAGAAAAGAAAATAGAAAAGAAAATAAATATTGACTAAGCCATGGTGGCTAGTCAATGGGTCGATAAAAGAAAAGAAGAAAAAAACAATAATAAATATTGACTTAGCTGTGGTGGCTAGTCAATGGCTCAAAGTGGCAGTTTATGACAATATGACATTCTAAGACATCTCAGTGGACATCTCTCTACTAGCCAAAGTATATATATTGTCTACTAGTACCATGTAACTTCAGTTCTTGTGTTGATTTTGAGGCTGAAGCTATTTCTTACAGGTAGAACAAAATAGTTCTCATGTTGATTTTGAGGTTAAAGTTATTTCTTACAGATGCTATCCACAGACTGTTGATGGAAGGGAGTATAGTGGACTATCTTCAACATAATCTAAATCCACTTAGAATTAGTAGAGGGATCAAACCAGGCCAGAGGCCTGGATGAAAACCTTGTCTACATTTCTGATGTATTGTATTCATCATGCTTCATGTGACAGTCGGTCAGTGTCATACTACTGTCACACCTTGTGCCAAAAAATTCTCTCTCCTGGCCATGAGTCTCTATGTTACTTATTTGCCTCGCGGACTTTTGGACTTGACTTTGGGCCGAAAATACAGCTCGTGCCTCAATGCTTTACGAACGGCATCTACATCAGGCAATCCAACAGGAAGAACGTGCAACATGCACTCGGCAGCGACGCTTGCCATTCCGACTCCCGAACCTCCTGCACCGATGGAGAGTCTGAAATCAGCGACAGTTGGACAGTACGTTTTTTTCGCTTACATCTATATTCAGTCAGGGCATAATTACGAATCAAAAAGCAGTGGCCGAAGGCGAAGAGGTCTCGAAACCGTTCGTGCACGGCTGGGCGCCAATGGCGCGAGTCTCGAGTTAGAGAAACGGGTGCAAGAATTAGAGATTGCCGCAATGGAAGAGGTATGCTTGGCTACTTCAACTCTCCAAGTATCTTGAAAAAACTTCTTTTCAAGGAGAAATCGGTCGCACCCATGTTTTATACTGAAGACGATCTCGTATCTCTGTATGAAGACATTCTTTCCATGGCTTCAAAATCACTTCAAAGCAAACTTAACCCTAAGATTATGCATGAGCGCTTCGCAGATTTTGATGCAGAAATTGTATCAGAAGCCGAGAAACGGCTTCTTCAGATATACCCAGGGCTTTCTGGTCAGACTTTGGATGCGAATCAAGTCGATGGGGCCTCAGAGGATGTGCCGACATACCGCACCGTTTTGAAGCATGCTCGGACAGTTGTTTCCAGAATAGAGGAGATGAGAGACTTGGCAATGAGAGGCTCTGACCTTGAAGGTCGTCCTATCGCAGGACCCAGCAAATTCCTGGTTCCCATAAGTGTACTCTCACTGAAGGAGTGTGAGTCACTTATCAGAGTCAGTGTATGTAAATTTAAATGAAATGTTGGATTTGTCGAGTCGTTTATTGACTTATGTTTATAGACGAAAGCACAGGACGGACCGGGGGCCTTCCTCGCTCTCGAAATTATGCAGGTGTGTCTATTTTTCATTCGAGGAAAAGTCATATTCACGACGTTACTAGCGATCTGGGATGTCAATACCTGAAAATGCTGTCACGGACACTCTCGAATTGTTGGTGGCAGCTGGCAACGTCAAAGATTCCGAGTACTTGATTGAGAATTTTATCACTACTCCCACAGAGCATCAACGCCATCTTCACGTCAAAGTGCACCTCAAGGCCACACCGCCTGGCGTGCTACCTACGTCAGGGCTCAAAGTTCTTCATGCCTACGAGCAGAAAGCTCTTTTCGCACCAATGAATACTTATTCCTATTGTATCGTCACCCTGCTTCGTTCATCATCCACCCTTGGTCGTGCTCAGGGCTGGGATCTCTTCACGCACATGCGCTACGTTGCTCATCCTGATCCGGATGTCTACCTCTACACCCAGATGATTCAAGCTTGCGCTGACCCACTTACTAAATCACGCCCCTCTGAACCTGAAAAGGCACTTGATATCTGGACGGAGATGACAGTAGACAGAAAATTGGAGCCCACGATTCGCTCATACAACGCAATCATTCTGGCATGTGCGAAATCTGGGGAAAAAGTATACGTGAATGAAGCATATAGGCTCGCGAAGCAGATGATGGATGCGTTCAGAGATGCAAAGGGGGTTTCTGCTTTTGGGCCCAATAGAAAAACATTGATTGCACTCCTGCAAGGTGCTAAGAGACTTCGTGATCTAGGACGTGCGAGGTGGATATTGGCTAAGATTGTAAGAGGTGTAAGTTATGGCCTGGGGGAGGAGATCCAAAAAGTTCCTGTTAATGAGGAAGTCATGATGCACCTATTTCAGACTTACTCCTGTTATCGGCCACCATTCTCAAGGGAAGCTACAACTGTTGTGCAAGAGCATGTGAAAGAGAAGAACAGCTCGACGGAAGCTGCTGGCCTTTCGTCAACTGTCGAAACACCAGGACCTATAAGGAATTCGACATCAACAGATTCCGACGAGTCTGCACTCATACTTGAGTCTATACCAAACTTTTCCCATCTACCGCCGCAAACCTCTGAGGAAGTCGCCAGAGAAGCAACGTACCTCTTTCGGCGGATCCTTTACGATGTTGGTACCATTCCCACACCTTCAGAAGACCATCACCACGATCCATCATCGTCTTCTAGCCTCGTCGGCAAATTCTCTGGTGTGCAATTGACGCCACGTTTGATCGCCTCATATTTGTCTATATTTTTCCGGCATGCACCCATGGCTCTTTCGGAGACGATGTTTTGGACGATTTATGACCAACTTCAAGTGCCGAGGACTGCCAGAGTCTACGTAGAGGCTCTAGAAGCCTGTACCCGTTGCACCAACCGAGACGTCGCTATCAAGTTCTCCACAGACGTGTGGGTGAAATGGCGAGAAGTAGAAGATAGTGGGCAAGATATTAATAAGGCTCTGGATGCGAGGATGATTGAGAGGGCTTATGCAGCCATGATGCACCTATACGCAAAGTGAGATATTCCGAGTACCAGTTCTACATCGATGGTGTTTTGATTTTTTTTCTTTCGCCCTATAGATATGATGATCTGGATCAAGCTTTAGATCTTGTCCATGCCTTTGTTCGTCGTTACCCTCCGCCCTCCATTCGTGCACCTCCGGCAAAGTTGAATCTTCGATCGACGCGTACTTTGCTTGAGGGAAGTTTGCGACCTCTTGTGCGGATGACTTCGAATGTGGAGTTGCCGGATGATGCTGTGCCTCCGTTGTTAACGTTCATGGATGTTGAAGTGCTGCATCATCGGTTGGTCATGTTTGATAGGACACGAGAGGTAGGGTATTTAAAATGGGTTTGTAAGGCGTATGAGTGGATGTTAAGGGTGAGAAGGGATGAAGCGTTCAAGGCTCGACCTATGACGCAGAACGATGGGAACTGAGCTGGTTTTTGAAAGTTGGCTAGTTTTTTTCTCATTCAGGATCTAGTAGTATTTATAAATAGTCCTTAATGACAGTCAGATCGTGAGAACGGTGTATGTGGATGTGTGCTTGAACCCGCTAATCACCCAAAAAGCATATGTTCTCGTCGATATGGCCTAGCAAGTCTCCCACGAACGACGAGAAAAAATCTCCTCAACAGTCATCTGTACAGGAAGCCAAAGCGAAAGACCAACAGTCGTTGGAGGATGCGTTATCCGTACCCTTGGTCGCGTTGATCTTTTTTGGATTAGGATTTGCCTGTTCAACGGGTGGAGCGCTGCTGCATGCGCGCTATGGAAGACGAATCAAAACCACGGATTGGATCGTACCTGCTTATTTTGAAGAGAAACGGTGGATTAGAGGTGTCGTGACTAGGTATGATGTTGTGATTGTTATTACTTGGTGATTTGTTGGTCTAGACGCGTTCACTCTGATGTGAAGTGTAGGTGATGCGGACAATTTTCGGTTCTTCCATACGCCGGTCTTGGGAGGTTGGTTTTGGCCGTTGAAATGGAGAAAAGTACCTACGGTGAATAAAGGTGGTTTGAATGCTTATTTTTTTTTCCGGTTACCTATACTTATTTTTTCTTTCTTTCTTAGAACTTGTGAATCAGACGTTGCATGTGAGGATTGCGGGGGTCGATGCTCCAGAGGTAACTTTTCAGAAAGTGTTTTTACTTTAATCATTTTATTTTAAGCGTAGTCATTTTGGCAAACCCGGACAACCCTATGCTGATGAGAGCCTTACATGGTTGCGTCGGAAGATTTTAGGAAAAGTGGTCTATTGTCAACTGTTACGTCGAGATCAATATCAGCGTGTGGTGAGTTTTCGGTTGGGGTCAAAAAAAAAGTTTTTCTCACAAAGTCGTGGTATAAAAAAATAATGACAGGTGTCGAATGTTCATTTGACTCCGCGATTTTTTCCTGGAGGATTCTTTTTATTATCAGGAAAGAATTTGGCGCTTGAAATGTTACGGGCCGGATGTGCGACAACGTATGAGCAGGTCAGGTCAGGTCATGCCACCAAAGTATCATTTTTTGTTGATTTTTTGATAGGCTGGGGCTGAGTACGGGAAGGAGGGGAAAGGGGAGTATCTTCGAACAGAAAATGAGGCTAGGTTTGTATCAATCCTATCGTTACCCCCCATCACGGCTGAAATGTCTACGTTTGATTAGAACTGCTCGTAGAGGAATGTGGACCAAAGGTGTCACAAAGGAGACGCCGGCGGATTATAAACGACGATATGACTCGACCTCTCCAGAGTCGATCATACCTAAACGGAAACCAAGACTGTTCGGTTAAAAAAGAGGGTATATTTATGATATCATAATTATGATAAGTGTAGGATTCATTTTCCGGGAACAGGATAGTCTTTCGATAGGTCGATTTCTCCCTTTAGATGAGTATTTGTGATGCGCACTTGCCGTTGTCTTGGAGCACCGCCTTTCTTTCCCTTCTTTTTAACAATGGGAGCTTTGGGAGCTGATTGTTCTGCGCTTGTTGCTTGTAGACCCTCTGCGTAACGTTAGTAAAAAAAGAGAAAAGAAGAAGAGAAAAAGAGAAAAAGAACGCGACGCACCGTTCTCTAGTTGTTTCAACAAATCGACGTCATTTGGAACTTTGAGTTCATGCCAAAGATCGAGGAACTCTTTCTCGACGAGCATACCCTCACCCATTTCTTTTGGTTTTACTTCATTCCAGAAAACCATCCTCAATTGCCCATCCTTGACTGTTCTCGTGCATAACACCTCTCCTTCCTTTTCTAACTCGTCTATAGCTGTTGGGGCTTCCTTCCAGCTTTCTTTCAAGGCTCTGACACTGATACCAGAACCTTTCCGGGTCTGACGTTGAATCTCAGTGAGGAGAGCGGGTTTTGAACGAAAGGAAAAATCATGTTTGTAGGAGTAGAGGTGGGTTTTGGAATCAAAGTGGATTTTAGAGTGGGATTTGAATTTTTCCAAGAGTAACGGGTCGGTATCGAGAGGGGTATTTGTGAGGAGGGCAATATCTTGAAGTCGCATCGGATTGTGTGTAGACTTATCTTGATTGTGGGAGTATGAACCGAAACAAGTTGACTGACTGACCTTGAGATGGTTTACGGCATAGAGAAGTTGGGTGTTGACATTGGTACCGGTACCTGTATCTGCTGGTTGGGAGTAGACAGTACCTGGAATTGGGTGGTAGATCTCCAGTTGGGGCGGAGGAAGAGCCTGGTCTACGCACTCGACTTGGGTCGTTTCTTTTTCTGAGGCAGAGGAAGAGCATCGGTATCGTCTGCTGGAGCGGTCGAGTGCCAGGACGTATATTCTTGTCGGTGCATTGTGGCTTTAAAATCTGCTGCGTCTTTTGCAAGCTTGGACATGGTGATGATGGGGGTCCGAAACGGTGGAGTCCATGGTAGGTAATCCATGAATTTTGCATCACGTGATGCATGGGAATATAACTTGTCGTAGTTGCGGATGCTATGGCGCTTGCTTGGATGATGGATGACTTGGCCTGGGGAGAGGATCCCAACCACGACGGCACGCGAGAGACAGAGTGGTGCAAAATTGCAAACGAATTTACAAATGTGCGTTTATTTCTCTACCCAGGCATGAAACGACTGACCGTGTGTGTGGGGGTGCAGGCGGGGTTCCGGGAAGGGGCGGCAGCAGGAAAGACATCTGCGCTGCAAGAAGGGTTTGACGCTGGGTTTGCGGAGAGTGGCGTGCCTCTAGGCCGACAGGTGGGACATGCTCGAGGCGTAGCAGCTGCGTTCGCCGGGCTTCCGTCGATCAGAGAGCGGGCTACTGTAGAGAAGCTGCTGGACGAGCTGAACAGTGTGCGGCTGTCGGACATTGGGGAGGAGCTGGGAGGGAGGCTGGCTGAGGTCGTGCAGCAGGCAGAGGCGTTGGCAGACGAAATCTAGGAATAGTCACGTGAGCTTGGTCTGTCACGTGTAAGATTTGGCTTGTCACGTGAATCAAAGATTCTGGTCAATCTGTCACGCAATGTCACGCATGGCTCCCTCTGTGTTGCATCTGCTCACTGTGCAGCCACCAGCGATCTTGCTCCCGACGTCGAGGCTCACGATCCCCGTCAACAACACTGTCGGTGATGCTCTTATTGATCTCCTCGACAACACCGACACTCTCCCTGTCGTCGCCGTCGTCCCCCTCACCCCACCATTCGACAACGTCGCCCCAGCCCTCGCAGAGTGGGGCACAGCTGCACGAGTCCTTCGCATCGCCAAGCCTTCGACGCGCAGCCAAAACCAGCCCTACCTGATTTTTTTACATGGCCTTGCCCGTATAAAACCCCTTCATCCTCACCCTCCTCCCTCCGATCCTTTTCCCTCGTGCCAGGTCCAATATCTCCCCGTAGACAAGGTCCCAAACAGGGAAACAGTTGCAAGGTTTAGACAGGCTGCTCTTAGACTTCTCGACAGACTTGCTCGCGATGCCCTGCAACCAGCTAGGAAAGAGAGCTATATCAAGATCGCAACCATGCTCGAAGACATAGCCGATGCTCGCACCCCCTGGATGGCCGACGTTCTCGTTGGCAGTATTGATACTGACTACAATGACAAATTGGGTTGGTTCCGATCTTTGTTATCCCTTTCTCCTTTTCTCACACCGTCTATTTAGCCGTGCTCAACACTCCAGATGTCAATGCTCGTTTGTCCCTTGCAGCTGACATATTCCTCAAAGAGGCCTCTATATCTGATGTCACAAAGAAAATAGCTTCTGCTGTAGACGAATCCCTGTCCAAGCAACAGAAAGAGTTTTTTTTGCGTCAACAACTTGCAGCTATTCAACGCGAACTGTCGTCCCTCCAAAGAGGTGTCAGTAATTCAAGTTCATCTAGCCCCGCCAACAACGGTGTCACGAGTGAGCTAGATGACGATGACCAGCACGAAGTAGATGATTTGGCCGACCTGAAGAGGAAAATCGAGGCCATGCAATCTGGCACCGATGAAAGGAAGATGGGCGTCAGAGAGTGGAGAAGGCTCAAGAGAATTCCCCAAGGGAGCGTTGAAAATGGAGTCATCAGGAGCTATGTACGCCCTCTCATCCTTTTTATTTACAACTCCACTTAGATACGCTGTGCAGCTTGAGTGGCTAACCTCAATTCCATGGCCCAACTCGTCAACCTCACCATTCTCTACTCCCTCCTCCGTCATTCGCGACAAAACGTTCCTCACAAAAGCCCGAACTCAACTTGATGCAGATCACTTTGGTCTCGAAAAAATCAAGAAGCGACTAATTGAATACCTTGCGGTAGTCCGTCTGAAAGAACTCAATGCGGACAAGGAAGCACAGGAAGCAGCAGCTATCACTGCAGCAGCCGAAGAACCTGCCAAACAAACCGTAGCCTCTGTTGAAACAGGTAAACCTACCCCACAGGCTCCATCTTCCAGTGATGTACCCGTCCCTTTGACAAATCCTTTGCCACCTGCCCCCCCTTCCAAACCTCGCTTATCATCGACCAAGGGCCCAATACTTCTATTTGTCGGCCCACCGGGTACGGGCAAAACTTCTCTCGGTCAAAGTATAGCTCGTGCCCTCGGTCGACCATTCCAACGTATATCTCTTGGTGGTGTCCGTGATGAAGCCGAAATACGTGGTCACAGACGTACTTACGTTGCATCTGGTCCCGGACTCATCGTTCAAGCGCTCCGTAAAGCTTCATGTGTTGATCCTGTCATTCTTCTCGACGAAGTCGACAAAATTGGACAAAGTAATTTCCATGGAGATCCTTCCGCTGCGCTTCTAGAAGTATTGGATCCCGAACAAAATTGGAGCTTCAATGATCATTATATTAATGTTCCAATTGATCTATCTCAAGTTTTATTTATCTGCACTGCCAATTCACTCGACACTATATCATCGCCATTACTCGATCGATGTGAAATAGTACATCTAGCCGGGTATACGTTTGATGAAAAAGTGGCGATTGCGAACAGGTTTTTGGTACCTAAGCAGATTGGGATGAATGGGCTGAAGAAGCAATATGTGGAGATGAGCGAGGAAACACTACGAGAGATTGTTACAGGGTGGACAAGAGAGGCTGGGGTGAGGAATTTAGAGAGGGCTATTGCAGGTGTTGTGAGGTTTAAAGCTGTACAGTGGGCCGAATGGGTGGAGAAGTGTGAGAGTGATGGGAAAGTTGGGTATGTTCCTTCGTCAGAAGAATTGCAATCACCGTCACCATTGTCATCAACCGTGCTATACGATCCAACTGTGCGCTCATCTGATTTGGAAACCATTCTCGGTCTTCCTCGTTTCTCATCAGATACTTCCGATTCCTTCACTTCATCCGACCGTGATTCAGATCAGCGGCCAGGCATAGTTTACGGTCTCGTTGTCATGGGCCAAGGTGAAGGAGGGATATTGCCTGTCGAAACGATACTTTTACCTGGTGGTAATGGAAGATTGAAACTGACTGGGAGTTTAGGTGAGGTAATCAAAGAAAGCGGAGAGCTGGCGTTGAGCTGGGTGAAGAGACATTCCTGGGATTTGGGGTTGGTCGAGAAGAGGATGGGGGACCCTTTGAGAGTTTTTGCCAGTGGCGGGCGCACGAGTGAGGAGAGTAAGAAGAAAGACAATCATGGTATTGAGAGTGATCTGGATACGAACGGAGGACAGGGGCTAGATGTACACTTGCATCTTCCTGCTGGAGCACAGAAAAAGGACGGGCCGAGCGCGGGTATAGCCATGGTCTGTGCTTTGGTATCATTATTGACAGGATCGTGCGTTCCTACGAACATAGCTATGACAGGCGAGGTACGCTTATATCTGCACTTGTTTCCTAATTGAAATATAACCTGCTGGGTTTCATAGATAACACTTCGAGGCAAAGTCACTCCTGTGGGAGGTATCAAGGAGAAAATACTGGGTGCTCATAGAGCGGGTATAACCAAAGTGCTCCTTCCATATTCGAATCGTAAGGATGTCGAACACGATGTTCCAAAGGAAATCAAGACCGAGATCAAGTTTGCGTTTGTGAGAAATGTAGGAGAAGCATTGGAAGAAGCGTTTGGGAAGGAGGTGGTTGAGGGGTGGAAGAAGACAGGTGGAAGAAAACGAGGAACGTCCGGGAGAGGAAGAGGTGGTGTTGATGTCCATGGTAATGATGATGAGTGGGATGGGAGTGAGAGTGGTAGTGATCAGGATGTGTTTGAGAGAAGGGGTGTTGTGTGGGTTGAGAGCCGGTTGTGAATGACATTCCGTGAAGAGGATGTTGTGTGTAGTATAGTAGGAATCTCAGGTTCCTACTTGGCCTTGAGGTTTTTTTGGCAGATGCTTGCTGGCTTTCTTTTTGTGATGAGTTATGAGATTTCAAATGGTGTATTGTTGAATTATCGTTTTTTTTTCTCATGTTGTCATTGATAAGTTTCAACCAGCATGAAATTATATGAAATTATCATAGAAAAGTCTTTTGTGGAGTGATGATAAATTATAAACACATCACGAGTTGTTGTTCCATTTACAAATGTGCCATACAGAAGTAGGTAGACTATCAAATGGGAATCTCTTGGACCGCAACAGATTTTTTTTTTTACCAAGAACGGTGCCCGAATAACTGGAAAACCCTGAAAACCACATCTTCCCCTTTCTCCAACTACTCGATTTCCTCGTTCCTTTCTCGTTCTTTTTACCCGACGTGAACTAGCCCTTTTTTTCTGGTAATAGACTCACGTGGTCATTTTTAGATGACGGAGGAGATATTTAGAAGGAATTTTCACAAGTATGGTGGTGGTATCGGAGAATATGTAGATCCTGTCAAAAATGGACAATTACATTTTTTTTGAAGTTGCTGGAGGGCAGAGTCGGGATTTCGTTGTCGGATTATGGTTGTTGAGTTGGAATTTGGTTGTTGATGGTCGGAATAGGACGCCAAAACATGATAACCCATGCAAAATTTATGGGAGAGGTGCTGTTTTCTACAATAGCTACAGACCTGTCCTAATAGCTAATAGTAGTGGTGCCATTCGGTTACACGTGATGGCATTGTGAGCCATAGGGAGACAATGTTTGAAAATCTCCCGAAGGATTTCAGGGTGGAGCAATGCAATGTACGTACGTACAAATTCGAACTGTGCGCCCTCATCTTATCTAAAAAAAACCTCTGTTACCCGAAGCTGTGGTATCTGTTCTTCCACAGCCTTGGACTTCCTCTCGCGCTCCTGGAACATACCATCTGTGCCAACTTACCTGATTTGTTTTGGAGGAGAATATTAAAGTAGGTTTTTCGGAATATCGAGTGTTACACTAAAAATGCGTTAGCGTTTTATTTCCTGATGATCAGGTATCATTTTTTGATAGTTAGAGGCTTGTTGCTCGTTTGCGACGAGTTTTCGACCCCCCTCCTTTTCTTCTAAACTCAGCTGTCTGGGTAGACGACCATGATTTATCTTATAGTAGCCTAATAGTCCCGTTCATTCTTGAGTTGGGGTCAGTATATAGCCATTGGGCTGTCTGTCTATCCATCGCTGGCCGCATCTTGGTTGAAGCAGATCAAATTACGGCACCGAGAATGGATGGGACACTTCAGCTGACACGAGTCATAACAACTATTTCGCTGCCAAACCCCCTGAAGTTCAATATATT
>Ga0153986_1000548_pt1 | contig 11320 bp, 15 predicted proteins | sample TSGA070MetaG_FD_104724 | JGI IMG/M metagenome (GOLD analysis project Ga0153986, IMG submission 104724) | Attine ant fungus gardens microbial communities from Georgia, USA - TSGA070 MetaG | ecosystem: Host-associated > Fungi > Mycelium > Unclassified | place: USA: Georgia, Alexander Wildlife... | reverse complement strand
TCCATCCCAATTGTTAACCACACTTCTTTCAGAGGTTGCAATGTGTGCCTCAGTACTCTCTCATTCTCCTTCTCACTTCTTTCCTTTAGCCTCCTTTGTTCCTCTTTTGCCTCCCTTTCTCTCTATCTCCAATAACTGTCATAATTTCTTGCCACATGATTTTCTTCTCCACATTCATGGCAAGTCAACCTCCTCATTTTCTTTTGCTGTGCCTCTCCCTTAGCTGGGCATGCTGCTTTCATAGGACATGCCCAATCTCAGCATCCCAAACATTTTACCACCTGCTGTGCTTCTCTCCTAATAGAGTATGCTGCTTTCCTGTCCTCCTCACATGACATCACTCTGCACCTTAGTGGCTCCCACATATTCTTGTACAACCCCCTTATCAGCTCTTTCTCTGCTTTGATCTCCTCTCTCCTACAATGCTGGGCTTTGTGCCCAAACCATCCACACTTCTTACACCTTGTGTCTCCCCTGTATCCTCTGAACCTCTCCACATAGGCTCAGCTCTCCTCTTCACTCCATCTCTTCATTCTCCTAACTTCCTCTTCTTTCAGTTCTTCTTGTTTTTCTTTGACCATTCTCTTCTGCATGCATTGATCCTCCATCTTCTCCTTTTTCTGTCCTCTCTCTCTCTGCTACTTCTCTTATAGTGCAACTATCAGTTGCAATTGTTGAATCATCAGGCCATTTTGCATGACTGTGGCCATCAGAGCTTTTATTTCCTCCTCAGTGGGTTCCAGGAGGTTGGTGGTGTTGAAAGGCAAAGACATTGTGTATTGTCTCTACCAGGGGAGGTATGCTAGTGTCTACAGCTATTGGGGTACACAATCTTAACCCAACTAGCTATCCTACTTACTACTCCTACTACCTGTAACTATTAATCCTCTGCATGTACCAGTCCACAATGGGACCATAGCACAAGGTTTCTAGTGAATAAGTCTATCTACCATCTCAGATTATCAGGTCTAGACTCCACACAACTATCCTGAGTTAATTAAAGTGTGTTCTCCTCTAGTCTCTCTACTGACTAGTAAGTTCCCTTAGAAGTTATGGCCTGCTTGTGTATGGAGGTTGCTTTGGTCACAATAATCTAGGCTTAGTCATTGATGTGAATGTGAGCAACGATCGAGACAACTGCTAACTTTAGAGTGAGATGATGAAGTTGCAAGGAGAAAGATCATTAAAGTGGAAATGAGTTCTAGTATAAGGATACCTTAGTGCAATGCCTTAGCATCCCACTCAATGTCAAAGTTGATAAGGAGAACTCATTAGAGTTTCCGTTAGTTTATCCCCTACTTATATACAAGCATTTCTATTTACTGGTGTTTGTACATATGCATGCTTGTTGCATCAGTATTGAGTCATCTTTCCATTATCACCCTTGTCTTTTATCTGATTAGAAAGATAAATGAAAAGAAAATATAGAAGAAAATAAATATTGACTTAGCCATTGTGGCTAGTCAATCATCCCAAAGTGTTGTTTTATGATAGAGGGTCTAATGTACTCCTTCTGTTATGATTTACCTTTGACAGGCCTTTGTGCATCAGGAGTCGGCAGCTGTCATTGATGAACAGCTGTAGGAGTTTGTAGTGACACCTCTGGGAAGGTATTATAGTTTGACAGGTGGCATAGGAATGTCTGTATGATGGACACACATGGACCTACAGCATAGAAGTTCATACAGTAGACAATACATGAGAGTAGATCATAGATACTTCCTTAGATACATGTGAACACCTAGCTAGCTCAGATGTATAAATAGTAGAGCAATGCTAGGAGGACTCTTGTCGAGTTCTTGTTAATCATCCCAATCTATGAGTGGTGCTCCCTTCCTCTATCCGTATAAGTTTCTTCTGGCCTGGTACTGCCGCTGCTTGTGGCTGGTTGCCAACACCTTCTTCAAGTGTTCATCAACAAACTTTTGTACTTCCTCTCTCTTGTTTCTAGATAGAGGATATACCTTGGCTTTTGTCATAAACTGCCACTTCAAGCCATTAACTAGCTATTACAGCTAAGTTAATATTTATCATTCTTTTTCTTTTCTTTTCTTTTATCAACTCATTGACTAGCCACCATAGTCAATATTTATTTTCTTTTCTATTTTCTTTTCTTTTCTATTTTCTTTTCTTTTCTCAAAATCCAATAATAAAAGCAAGACAAGGCTGAGCACAAGGTAGATGACTCAATTGTGGGATAACAAGCACATATATGTACAAACAACAGTAAATAAAAATGTTTGTATATAAGTAGGGCATAATCCTATGAGAACTTTAATGGGTTTTCCTTGTCTACTCTGACATCGAGTGGGACCTTGAGGCACTTTACTGACAGATCCTTACAGCTTTGCTTGCCTTAAACTCTTCTTTCAAATCTATTGCATGATCCCAAACTTTCCTGACTGGCATCCTTTCTGATTCCACCTTCCCAAACACATTTAGCCACTTGTAGAACTTCTTTAGAACCATTCTCTCTATTTTTCAATGGTCCACCTCTACTTTCTCTTTTCTCCTCTAGTCCTCCTTATCATCTGCAGCCCATCTAATTGCTGCTTCTTCCTCAACTTCTCTCTTTCTTCTCCTTCCCTGTTTTTCCTTCCTTTCTTTGTTCCTTCCACATAGTGGTGGACATCTCATTATCTTCACTTCCCCTGTCTTCCAATTTATTTCTGGGTTATGTGCAGCCAACCATGGCATTTCAAGTATTACTTCCATCCTCTCTAAATCACATATATCCAGCTTCATTCTTTCTACATGTCCTTGATAGTACATGTTGACTTTGATTTCATGTGTCACCAATCCACCACTATTTCCAGTTCCATCCACATTTCTAATCCTCACTAGTCTGTCTAATTTTTCCAACTTGAAACTGTACTTTTCCACAAATTTCTTGCCGGCAAACATTCCAGTTGCACCACTATCCAACAATGCTTTAACTGATACCCCTTTATGATTGTCCACCTTTTCTATTCCCACTTGCATCCATATTTCTTTTAGAGACCATAGCATACAGCTCAAGTCTCTTACTCCCTTAGTGTTGTCAAAAACAAGTCCTTTATTCATAACTCTATTCAACAGAGCACTGTACTTATTGTAGGAGGGCAGGTGGGAGCCTACTGACCTCCACTCTCTTTTAACCCCTCTACCTTTCCTACCTCCTGTCCCCATATGACTCTCCCATTCTTGTCCACAGGCCTCCCTGTTGTACAGTTGCAGACCATGTGCCCAAAACCTCCACAATTGAAATATCTTTGGTCTCCTCCCCCTTGTCCCCTGTCTACAGCCATTGCTCCTGGTCCCCTCTCTCCTCCTGTTAGCCTTGGTACTACTCCCCTCTGGTTCTGCAATTCTCCTCTTAGGACCCAGCCTCTCCTGATTATTCCAGGAAGGTTGTTGTTCTCCTGGCTGCTGCATATTTCCCATTGGGCATGCTGCATTTCCTCTCCTTTCTCCCAGAATCTTCTCTTCTGCCCTACTCTGTCTCATATTGCAGTCCAGTTGAACCATCCTCTCCTGCCACTGTCCAATTGTGGTGAGAGGCATTTCTGCCTCTGCCAATCTCCTTCTGATCACTCTATTTAACCCTCTTTTGAATTCCTCTACCAGAGCTCTCCCTTCATATCCACTATCTCTTGCTGCCCTCCTGAATTCCTGCATGTACCCATCCACTGTTTTGCTTCCCTGCTCCAGCACCCTCAACTCATCTACCTTCCTACTATCCTTATCAGACTCTCCAAGCTCCTGCCATATCTTTGTAAATAGTTCCTCCACTGTCTGCACCACTGACATTCCTGTTGAAATTTCATCCAGAATGTTATCCTTCCAGACTTCAGCCATCCCTCCCTGCATGTATGACAACACCCAACTAATCCTGCTCATCTCCCCCACTTGTCCTATTCTCATCTGCATAAACAGGCGACAGGCATTAATAAAACCTACCACCTGGCATCAGAGAGCCAACTCCAAGTCAGAATTAAGTCAACTACTCTTTATCAGTGTTACTCATTAAGAGTTCCCATTGGATTGGTCTATCTACTTATACAAGTTCCACTTGGTCTGTGCACTAATTACCCACACTATCATGTGACCTTGTGACCTATGACCTGTAATGTGTAACTTGTGACTTGTCTTATGTGATGTGACTTGTGACTCCTTTGTGTGACATCACATCAGTGTAATGTATTTTCCCACAATTCTAAACTAGAAAAGAAAAGAAATGACAATGAAATATAAATATGAGTATTTGACTTAGCTGTGGTGGTTAGTCAATAGTTCAAAGGGGCAGTTTATGACACCTTGAGCTATAGGATTATTTCACATGCAATTTAAGTTGGGACTGATAGAATTAACTCAATGAGTCAATAAGAGTTACCCATGGGAGTAGTTAGTCAGTATAGTGCACAGACCATGTATAGTAGTATAAGTAGCTGGCAATAATTGAGCAGGAACTCTATTGAGTTCTCTTGGTACCACCACTAAGAGTTGGGTTTGGGTAAGGCATCTCACTAGACCTCATTCTTACAGTTCTCTTCATACCACAACATTGAGCTGGGTTTGAGCCTAAGTTGTTGCAACTAAGCTCAATCCTTATACTGAATAAGTTCTCTTTCTAACCCTAAAAGACTATCTTGGTTAAACCTTAGCTAAGGTTTTAATGTCTGTCACTGACATATGTAAGGATCTGTTAGCATAGCACCTCAAGGTCCTACTCAATGTTAGAGTAGACAAGGAGAACTCATTAGACATTTATTAGGTCTATCTACTTATACACACAATCCTACTGGTCTGTACACTCCTTTCCTGCACCTTCATGTGACCATGTGTGATATAACTTGTAATGTGACCTGATGTGACCCTGTCACTCCTTATGTCACATAGTGTGATATACTTTCTCACACTATAAATAGAAAAATAAAATAAAATAAAAGAAATAGAAAAGAAAATACATATTGACTTAGCTGTGGTAGTGTAAGAGTTCAAACCCTGAGCTAGGCTTAAACACTATTCTTTATTGGAGTGGACAAAGAGAACTTGTTAGAGTTCTCATCTTATTTGGTCTGTCTACTTATACATATTTCTACTGGTCTGTGCACCTCTTATCCCACATTCCCAACCAAAGTCATATGTGATGTGACATGTGACATGACCTTTGATGTGACTTTGTCACTCCCTCTGTCACATAGTGTGACATATCTTTCCTACTCTACAGATAGAAAATAAAATGAAAATAGAAATGAACTTAGTGAAAAGAGGACAATTTATAATAGGCAGCTAGTCAATGGTCTGAAGTAGTGGTTCATGATAACATGTGGCAGTTAAGATGAAAAAGAGGTTGTACTTAGATAAGCACAACTTGTATATTAAACTATATAATAATGCAATTTAATTTAACAGTTCCAAGTTATTTATGAGATTGTTCTCCAAGTCATTCTCTGAGCTCTAGTGATTGGTGGTCAAGGGTACTGGATATGATTGGTGGACAGGTACTGTTATTAAGGCCATTAGATAGTGTTTGTAAGCATTTCTTGTTGTATAAAATAGTTTTTCACTACCAGGAATCTCATTCTGTTCTCTGAGGATTTCCCTGGAGCTTGTGCCCAGTCACCCTTACTGTTAGGTGACCTGGCCAGTGAGCAGCCAACAGGTGCCCAGAAGGGACTTAGAGAGACTAACAGAGAAAAGGGAGAATGCCACTCATCAACCAGGGAAGGTCAATAGGAACTCAACAGAGTTCTTCTAGTATTCTCTACCTATTTATACAAAGAGATCTACTAGGCATCCACATGTATCTAAGGTACTATTCTTATCTAAGTTCCCAAGATCTGTCTACTGTGGGTCCATCTGTTATATGTCAAGACCTATTATTCACCAGGCCATTTCCATGTTATCCCTTTAACATTTACATCCCCAGGATATCACTCCATACTCCCACAGCTGTTCATCAATGACAGCTGCTGCCTGTCTATGTCAGAGGACCTCAGGCTGTATCATAACACTAACAAATATAACTATGGTATTCTTTCTTTTTCTTATTAAATCAAATTTCCATTGACTGGAGCAAATGTTTGCCCCATTTTAGTCAAATTATTTTGATTAAGGACTATCTTGTTGTACTGGCACAGAAAAATAAAATATGTACACAGAAAAAGGAGAGAAAGGAAGAAATACTGTTAAAATACAATAGAGTACAGCGAGGGGAGGATGTCATAAACTACCTCTTTGAACTATTGAGAACCATTGGCTAGCTACCATGGCTAAGTCAATTTTTATTTTTATTTTTATTTTTATTTTATTTTATTTTCTAGTTTGGGAGTGTGGGACAATATGTCACAGTGATGTGACATCACACATTATAAAGGAGTCACAGTCATGTCACACAAGACAAGTTGCAAGTCACAGGGTCATATGGTAGCATGGGTAATTAGTGCACAGACCAAGTAGAACTTGTATAAGTAGATAGACCAATGTTGTGTGGCTAACTCTGGTGACCAGAATTAAGCCAACTGTCTCTTTATCAGCAATTGACAAAGAGAACTCGATAAGAGTTCTTGCTGCATTGTGCTCTACTTATATACAAGATTATTTATTTACTAATGTTTGTCCATGTGTGTGACCATTGCATCAGTATTGAGTCATCTTGTTGTTAGGTCATGGCTCTTTTGTAAAATAAATGAAAATGTAAATGTAAAAGAAAATAAATAATGACTTAGCCATTGTGGCTAGTCAAATACTTGCAGGGGCAGTTCATGACACCACCCCCTCTCAAGATTCCTTGTCCCGAGGACTTTATAGCTCTCCCATAGGATCACCCACATTTCCCATCTTGTCTTCTTTGTTCCACTCTTCGATCTTTTCTCCCGCTTTTTCTGCAACTTCACAGACCACAGTTAGTCTCCCCTTCACCCCTCCTGCCAGGTTTGCATACTTCCATTGCTTCCAGTTTCTTTCCAGCCTCTGCCAGTACTGTTTATCATACTCCCCATCTGACCATCCAGGGAATCCTCCTCTCCAGTAATCCTTGTTGTCTTCTACCTTCTCTTGTTATCTTACTTCCTTATCGTCTCTGCTGTACTCTTCTTCGAATTCTCTCAATAAATCCCCTGCATTTTGCAGGTTTTCTCAGCTCTCCCAAGTGTCCCCTTCCACTGTAAATCCTTTCTACTGCACCAGGAACTTGTCCTTTCCTCTGACCTTCCTCTTGTTCAATATCTTTTCCACCTCCCATTCTTCCTCCTCTTCGACAACCACAGGTTGTGGCATTTCTTTTCTCTGGCTGTCCACTTGATCTATGTATGGTTTTATCTGACTAACATTTACTACTGGGTGTATTCTAACAGTGGCTGGTAGTTCCAATTTTACTATGTTGCTAGAAATGATTGCCTTGATTTTATAAGGCCCTACAAACCATTCAACCAACTTTTCTGAACTTCTTCTGACCATTTGCCACTTGAGATCCTTGGTGCTGAGTAGCACTAAGTCTCCTATTCTGTACTCCACTGCTTCTCCCCTCTTCCTATCTGTATACTATCTCATTTCCTCCTGCACTTTCATTAGTGCAGCCTTAGCTTCACTTTGCACTTCCTCTATTTTCTTCATGAACTTTTCTGCTCCTTTGAACCTCCCCTTCTTCCTTAGTTCAAACCCCATTCTCAGACTCCAACCATTGTTTGCTTTGAATAGCAATATCTTAGTACCACTGTGTACCTTGTTGTTATAAGCAAACTCTGCCATACCTAGCCATTCCAGCCACTGCTCCTAATGATGATCGATAAACATTTGGAGATACTGTTTTAACTCATGGTTCATTCTTTCTGTTTGTCCATTGGTTTGCGGGTGGAACGCTGTTAACAACTTTGTCTTTATTCCCAATATCTCGTTTAACTCCCTCATTAACCCTGCTGCAAATTGAGGACCTCTATCTGAAATGATGCTTTCAGATAGTCTGTGTAACTACTATACATTGTCCCTGAACAGTCTAGCTAATCCTTCAGCTGTAGTCTTTTCAGTTGTAGGCACAAAGTGCGCCATCTTTGTAAACTGATCTATTACTACTAGAATGCTATCATACCCCTGCACTAACGGTAACTTTATAATGAAGTCCGCCAATATATGCATCCAAGCTTTATTAGGTATTGAATTAGGCATTAACTTGCCAGCTGGCTGTTCTGTACAATTTTTACTCCTCTGGCAGGCATCGTATCCTTCCACATATCTTTTTACCTCTCTTATTATTCCTGGCCACCAGAAATTTCTTGTGACCATTTCCACCGTCTTCCACTATCCTCTATGTTCCTCCATAGACATGTCATGATGCAGCCTAATGATCTCAACTCTAAGTGCCTCGTCTTTTGGCATGTACACCTTTCCTTCCTTCAGCATTAATCCATTCTCCTCTCTCCATTCCTTATCTCTCAACATCTTCACCTCCGCTTTCTTCATTTCTTCAACCACCTTTATGACTTTGTTGTCTTTGGTCTCCAACTTCTTAATCTTCTCTAAAATGTCTACTCCTTCCATGATTACTTCTCCTGCTCGTATACTCTTTATCCATTCTGGTTTCAAGAGTGTCCTCTCCTCATTGTCTCCTTCTACTCCTTTTTCCCAGTCACCTCTCCTACTCAACCCATCTGCTTTCCCCATTTTACTACCTGGAATGTGTCTAAGTACAAAGTCAAACCTAGATAGATAGAGAGCCCATCGCGCTTGTCTACAATTTAGATTTTGGCTACTCATAAAATATTCTAAGTTTTTATGGTCCATCCAGATTTCAAATTTCATCCTAGCACCTTCCAAGAAGTGCTGCCATGCCTCCAAGCATCTTATCACTCCCAGCATCTCCTTGTCATATATCTCGTAGTTGTACTCCATTTTATTTAAGGCCTTAGAGATAAACACTACTAGTCACCACAAGTTGTCGTCACATTTCACAGATAACACTCCCCTAGTTGCAAAGTTTGATGCATCTGCTTCAACCCTAAACTCTTTGTCTAGCTCAGGAGTTGCCAACACTGGTCTGGTGGTGAATACTGCTTGCTGATCCTCTCCCCACTTCCACTTCTCATTCTTTCTAGTCAATCAATTTAGGGGCAAGGCTACTTTGGCAAAATTCTTCACAAAACATCTGTAGTAATTGGCTAGCCCCAGGAACTTTCTGATGTCTCTAACGCATTGTGGCGTTGGCCACTTCAACACTCCCTCCACTTTATCTTCCTTCATCTCCACTTTTCCTTCTTCCATTACCACTCCTAAAAATGGCACCTTCCATGTGCACTTCTCCAGTTTGACATAAAGGTCATTTTCCTCTAGTTGTTTCAACACTTCCTCCACTACCTCATCATGTTCCTCCTCTGTTTCCATTCCTACCAACACATCATCCACAAATGCTGCCACCTTCCCCTCATTGATCATATCCCTCAGGATTTCATTTATCATTGCCTGAAACATGGCTGGCGAGTTTGTCATCCCAAAAAACATTACAACTGGTTCGAACGACCCCACATATGTGGTGAAGGCCGCTTTCCACTTGTCTTCCTCTTTTATCCTTACATTGTTATAACCCCACCATAAGTCCATCTTTGTAAATACTCACTTACTCCCCATGTTGTCTACCAGTTCTGTAATTAAAGGTAGAGGGTAGTTATTCTTTACTGTTTGTCTATTGAGTTTATGGTAATCCATAACCATGCATTTTCCTCCATCTTTCTTCCCTACAAAGAACACTGGTGATGTCTGTTGCAATTTTGAAGGTCATATGTACCCCTTCTTCAAATGTTCATTGACAAACTTCTGCATCTCCTCTCTCTCATTTCTAGAGAGTGGGTACACCTTTGCTTTACTAGGTTTGAAGTCTTCTTTTATGTCTATCGTGTGGTCCTAGACCTTCCGAACTGGCATTCTCTCTGACTCCACTTTTCCAAACACTTTTAACCACCAGTGGAATTTCTTTGGTACCATTCCTCCAATTTTCTGGTGGTCAATTTCCCTCTCTTCTTCTCTTCCCCAATCTTCTTTCTCATCCGCCATCCAACTAATTGCTTTCTCTTCTTCTACTCCTCTCACTCTTTCCTTTCATTCATGTCTCTTTCCCTCTTCATTGCTCTTGCCACACCATGGTGGGCATCTTGTCAACTTCACTTCTCCCTTCTCCCAATCTATCTCTGGGTTATGTGCCGCTAACCAGGGCATACCCAATATTACTTCTGTCCTTCCCAAACTACACATGTCAAACTTCATTCTTTCTCTGTGTCCCTTGTAATAAACATTACACTCTACTTCATGCATAATATCCCCTCTACTGTTGTGGGTGCCATCTACATTTGCCACCTTCACCGGCCTCTCTAACTTCTCCATTTTAAACCCATTCTTCTCTATGAACTTCTTGTCCATAAACAACCCTGTGGCTCTGCTGTCCAGGAGCACTTTCACTGTCATCCCTTCATGGATGTCTACTTTCTCTAGGCCTATCTTCATCTACACTGTGTCAAAGTGCCAACTCCGAGCTGGAATTAAGCCACTACTCTTTATCAGCATTAGACAAAGAGAACTTGTTAGAGTCCTTACTTCATTGGTCTGTCTACTTATACATATTTTACTTGGTCTGTGCACTAATTATCCCACACTCCCAACCAAACTATGTGTGACATGTCTTGTGACGTGACCGTGACGTGACCCTGTCACACATTATGTCACATGGTGTGACAGACTTTCCCATGCTATAAATAGAAAAAGAAAGAAAAAGAAAAAGAAAAAGAATAATAAAATACTTGGTAAAAGGAGCAGTTTATGGCACACTGCTTTTAGAGGTCGCATTGTGCACCTTACCACTCTTTTCTCTCCTTTTGTTTTCTCCTTCAGCTCCTTCAATTTTTTCACCTTCCTTCTCAACTCCTGTTCCCTTCATCTCCAATAACTGTCGCAGTTCTTTATGACATGGTTTTCCTCTTTACACCTTCCACACGCCAACTTCCTTTGCTGTGCTTCTCCCTTGGGAGGGCGTGCCGCCTTTCTTGGACATGTCCATAGACGATGCCCTATCTCTCTACATCCCCAACACTCTATGTTACAGCTCAGAGCTCCTAACCAGATCTAACTGTGATAGGAACCCGAGGCAACCTTGTATTTTTTCCTCACCTCCTACAAGAGGCTCCAGTTAAGGATTTCAGAAGAGTTATATGCAAAGGAGCACAACGAGACATTATTCAGGTCTAGCAGTTCAGCTCTAAAGCTTGGCTAGTCTGCTGGTTTAAGTCCTGAGGATAGAGTATCCTATAGTTCAAGAGAAAACCAAGAGAAAGGAGAGAACTGCTGTCCTCTCTTCTCT